>ENA-ORTF01003682-ORTF01003682.1-human-gut-metagenome-genome-assembly--contig:-NODE-3682-length-12737-cov-4.270856_pt1 | contig 12737 bp, 4 predicted proteins | sample MGYA00241908_ERZ509180 | MGnify/ENA primary metagenome ERZ509180 (study PRJEB26280, sample SAMEA2338814) | human gut metagenome | biome: human gut; feature: human-associated habitat; material: faeces... | reverse complement strand
CTTAACGAAGGCGCTAAAAAAGAAGACATTGCCGCTTCTATTTTCCAATCAGTCGTAACGCAGACTATCTCTGGTCTTGCATGCGGCAGACCCATTAGAGGCCATGTGGCTTTCTTGGGTGGCCCGCTGCAGTATCTCTCAGAACTGCGTAAGCGCTTCTATGAAACACTCAATTTGGATGATGAACACATCATTGTCCCTGATAACGCCCACCTCTTTGTTGCAAGTGGTTGTGCGCTTGCCTCTGAGACGGATAGGGCAGAGCTGTTAAGCGATGTTGTTGCGCGCCTTGAGAACTTAGGTGATGTTCAAGGCAGCGAAGTTGTTCGCCTTGATCCGCTGTTCGCTAACGAAGAAGAATATCAGGAGTTTAAGGACCGCCACAACAGCGAAAAGGTTCGTCGCAGCGATTTAGCAACGTATGAAGGTGTGGCATTTTTGGGTATTGATGCTGGCTCAACCACCTTTAAAGCGGCTCTTATTGCTGAAGATGGCAGCTTGCTCTGGACCAGCTACATGAATAATCGTGGTGACGTTTTGGGGTGTGCTAAGCGTGCTATCACTGAACTGTATGACGAACTTCCCAAGGATGATCAGGGCAACCCCCGCGTAATCATTGGCCATGCAACGGTAACGGGCTACGGTGAAGCGTTGCTGCTTGAAGCAATTCGTGTTGACTCGGGTGAAATTGAAACTGTTGCTCACCTTCGTGGTGCACAAGAAATGCTTCCTGGCGTTGAATTCATTCTTGATATTGGTGGCCAGGACATGAAGTGTCTGCGCGTTAAGGATGGCGTTATTGATCACATCATGCTTAACGAAGCGTGCTCGTCTGGTTGCGGATCCTTCATTGAAAGCTTCGCATCAGGTCTTAACCTGGATGTATCTGAATTTGCGCAAACTGCAATTCAGGCAGAACATCCTGTTGATCTTGGTAGCCGTTGTACGGTCTTTATGAACAGCCGTGTTAAGCAGGCGCAAAAAGAGGGCGCTACCGTGGGCGATATCGCCGCCGGCCTCTCGTACTCCGTGATCAAGAACGCTCTGTTTAAGGTCATCAAGCTGCGCGACTCCAAGGAGATCGGCACGAGCGTGATCGTGCAGGGCGGTACCTTTATGTCCGACGCCACCCTGCGCGCGTTCGAAAAGCTTACGGGCGTCAACGCGGTTCGTCCCGACATCGCCGGCTGCATGGGCGCCTATGGTGCGGCCCTACTCGCGCGCGACCGCGCGGGTGAGGACGGTGTCTCCACTATCCTCTCCGCCGAGGAAGTGGCTGCTCTCACCGTCACGCAAAAGCATGCGCGCTGCGGCCGTTGCTCCAACAACTGCCAGCTTACCGTCAACGACTTTGGCGGTGGCAGGCGCTTCATTACCGGCAACCGCTGCGAGAAGGGCGCCGGCCACAAAAAGCAGAAGACCGAGGCCCCCAACCTCTTCAAAAAGAAAAACGAGCTGCTCTTTAACCGCGAGGTCCTGAGCCCCGACGAGGCCCCGCGCGGCACCGTCGGCATCCCGCGCGCGCTCAACATGTACGAGAACTACCCCTTCTGGCACGCGTTCTTTACGCGCCTGGGCTTTAGCGTGCAGCTGTCCGACCAGTCGAGCAAGAAGACCTACCAGGCGGGCATCGAGTCCATGCCGTCCGAGAGCGTATGCTATCCGGCCAAGATGAGCCATGGCCACGTGATGAACCTCATCGACCGTGACGTCGACTTTATCTGGATGCCGTGCGTGCGTTGGGAGCGCAAGGAGGATCCGACGGCTGGCAACTGCTATAACTGCCCCATCGTCATGAGCTACCCCACGGCGCTGGCGCTCAATATTGACGAGATCCGCGAGCAGAACATCGAGTTCCTGTATCCGTTTGTGCCGTATCACGACAAGACCGAGCTCAAGCGCCGCCTGTACCAGGTGCTCGCCGTCGACCGTGTGGCCGATGCTGAGGCCGGTCGCGGTCGCGTGCGCGGTCCTAAAATCACGCGCTCCGAGGTTGATGCCGCCGTCAACGCTGCTTTTGAGGCCGACGCGCGCTTCCACGAGGATATCCAGACCATGGGCGAGGAGGCTCTCAAGTGGGTCGAGGACCACGGCGGTCACGGCATCGTGCTCGCCGGTCGTCCCTACCATAACGACCCCGAGATCAACCATGCCCTGCCCGAGCTTATCTCGAGCTTTGGCTTTGCGGTCTTTACCGAGGATTCGCTCGCGCATCTGGTGAAGCCCAAGCGTCCGATTCGCGTCGTCGATCAGTGGATGTATCACAGCCGCCTGTACGCCGTCGCCCGTTTTGTGACGATGCGCAACGACCTGGACCTGATCCAGCTCAATTCCTTCGGCTGCGGCCTGGACGCTCTGACCACTGATCAGGTGCAGGAGATCCTGGAGGCCAGCGGCAAGATTTACACCGTGCTCAAGATTGACGAGGTGTCCAACTTGGGCGCCGCGCGTATCCGTATTCGCTCGCTCATGGCGGCGCTCAAGGACCAGGAGGCCGAGCGCTTGGCCGAGGCTACAGCCGCGGGCGAGACTTACGAGCAGGGCGATGCCGCGCCGGTGGCGCCCTCTACGGATGCCCCTGCGTTCGCGAGCCGCAAGTACACGTTTGAGGCTCAGCGCGAGAGCGCTTCGACCGCGTGGCCCAAGGTGCCCTTTACCGAGCAGATGCGCGAGGAGGGCTACACCATCCTGTGCCCGCAGATGGCGCCGATCCACTTTGACCTGGTCAAAGAGGTGTTCCGTGGTGCTGGCTACAACTTGGAGCTGCTGCCCTCGACCGATCACGACGCTGTCGAGGCTGGCCTGCGCTATGTGAACAATGACATTTGCTACCCGTCGATTCTGGTAACGGGCCAGATTATGGAGGCCATCGAGAGCGGTCGGTACGACCTGTCCAAGACGGCCGTGGTTATCAGCCAGACCGGCGGCGGCTGCCGTGCCACCAACTACATCGCACTCATCCGCAAGGCCCTGCGCGAGAGCGGCCACCCCGAGATCCCGGTGATCTCGCTTTCGGCCGTGGCGCTCGGCGAGGATAACCCCGGCTTTAAGATTACGCCGGCGCTGCTTAAGCAGGCAGTCTACGCGGTGCTCTTTGGCGACGTGATGATGCAGATGCTCTACCGCTGCCGCCCGTACGAGGCCACGCCCGGCGCCGCCAACGCGCTCTACGAGGAGTACATGGCGCGCGCCCGCAAACTGGCGCCCAAATTCAACCGCCACAACTACACCAAGCTGTGCCGCGAGGCCATCCGTGCGTTCGACACCATGCCGCTTGCGGGCGAGGGCACCAAGCCGCGCGTGGGCGTGGTCGGCGAGATCCTGGTCAAGTTCCACCCCACGGCCAATAACCACGTGGTCGACGTTATCGAGCGCGAGGGCTGCGAGGCCGTAGTACCGGGCCTGCTCGACTTCTTCCTGTACTCCATGAGCAACGCCGAGCTGCAGAAGGACGAGCTGGGAAGCTCTGCCACTACGCGCGCTGGTATGCAGGCGCTCATCAAGCTCGTGGACTGGATGCGCACGCCGGTGGAGGAGATGCTCGAGAAGTCCCGCCGCTTTGAGGCACCCGAGCGCATCGGCACCATGGCCGACAAGGCCCGCACGGTGCTTTCGGTGTGCAACAACATGGGCGAAGGCTGGCTGCTCACGGCCGAGATGCTCGACCTGATTGACCATGGCGCGCCCAACATTATCTGCACGCAGCCCTTCGCGTGCCTGCCCAACCACGTGGTGGGCAAGGCCGTGATCAAGGAGCTGCGCCGCCAACATCCCGAGAGCAACATCGTCGCGGTGGACTACGACCCCGGTGCATCCGAGGTCAACCAGCTCAACCGCATTAAGCTCATGATTAGCGTGGCCAAGGAAAACATGCGCGCCGGTAAAGGCTTTAAGCTCGAGAAGGTGGCGCCGCTCGCGATGGACGAGGTCACCGGCCAGATGCGTGCCCATGATGGCTGCGTGAGCTGTGGACCGGCCAGTGAGGAGGCCGTTGCATCGGTCGCCAAGCGTCTGGGGCGCGGTATTAAGAAGTAGTTGGCCTACTTCGAGCCGGATATAAGACAAACGGGTGGTAGTCGTACCGGCTGCCACCCGTTTTTGTTGGACATGGAACCCTGAGATAATGAACAGATGTTGCCGTTCGCCGCAAATTACCGTCCGTTTATAGAACCCACCCCCAGCGCGCGTCCTCCTTACGGTTGAATAAATACACATCTATGGAATTACGTAAGAGAGGACTGTTCCTATGAGCTACAAGACCGTTTGCGTTGCCGGCGGCGGCGTGCTGGGAAGCCAGATTGCCTTTCAGGCTGCCTACTGCGGCTTCGATGTAACGATTTGGCTGCGCAGCGAGGGCAGCATCGGTCGCACCCAGCCCAAGATCGATCATGTGCGCGAGGAGTACATCGCGGCAATCGAGGGTATGGCGGACGGCACGGGCGAGTGGTGCTCCGGTATCGCCGATAGCGGCAAGCCCTTCGACAAAGAGGCGGCACTCGCCGCCGTTGAGCGCGCCTACTCCACACTCAAGCTGGAGCTCGATCTTGCCAAGGCAGTGGCCGACGCCGACTTGGTCATCGAGTCTATGGCCGAGGACACCCAGGCAAAAATCGATTTTTACAAGAAGCTCGCCCCGGTCCTTCCGCAAAAGACCGTCGTCGTGACCAACTCCTCCACGTTACTGCCGAGCACCTTTGCCAAGTACACCGGCCGCCCCGAGAAGTACCTGTCGCTGCACTTTGCCAATTCCATCTGGAAGAACAACATGACCGAAGTCATGGCGCAGGACCAAACCGACAAGCGCTATTTCGATGAGCTCGTCGACTTTGCTAACGATATTCGCATGCTGGCGCTTCCCGTCAACAAGGAAAAGAACGGCTACCTGCTCAATTCCATGCTGGTGCCATGGCTGCTTTCGGGCCTCGACCTGTATGTCTCGGGCGTGAGCGACCCAAAGAGCATCGACCTCGCATGGACGCGCGGCACTGGCGCTCCCAAGGGCCCGTTTCGCGTATTCGACACCGTGGGCATCCAGACGGCGTACAACATCGTTATGCAGTATCAGAAGGTGCCGGGTTTGGTGAGCCCACTGCTCAAAAAGATGATGATGCCCTACAACTTTAAGGCCATGGCGTCCGTCCTCAAGAAAATGCTCGACGAAGGCAAGCTGGGCGAAAGCTCGGGCGAGGGCTTCTTCAAGTACTAAAAATGATCCCTCGGGGTCGGAGGAAAACGGATCATCGCATTACTGCGTCCCCTGTGCGTCTTGCGGCTAACAGCTCCGGCTGCCGCGAGCCTAAGCTAGCCTTAAGGGGCGTTTGTTAAGCTGCGAGTCATAATTGGACAGAGCTTGGCAAGTGCCCTGGAATATGAAGGAAACGGCAGCGATGGAATTCTTCGATGGTGACGACATGGGATCGAGTAGCGAAGACGGCTGCGACGAAACTGCCCCGTTTGTCAAAGTCGATCCCTTTGGCACCGATACCCTGAGCTGCTACGTGCGCTTTGCAACATCCCGCGCCCGCATCACTCCACGTCAAACTCCACGCGATCGAGCTCGGGTACGTTGAGGTCGATGAGTTTGCGGGCAACGCGGCGGTCGTGCGCCCCGAGTGCCTCGCTTGTCGTCACGTGAGCGACAACCTCGCGCTCGACAAGGCCCTCTTCCTCGCCTTCGGTAGCCGAAGTCTCGACGGCGACGGTGTAATCCTTAAAGCCCGGCAGCACCGCGGCAAGTTCGCGCGTGGTTTCGGTGACGCCGTAGCCGTCCTGCACGCCGGCCTGCGCCGAGCCAATGGACCCCGCGGTCATAACGATGCAGGGGATGGCAAAGATCACCGTACCCACGATGATGCGGCGGCGCACCTTGTGCGACAGCTCATCGACCTCGGCATTTTCCTCAGCGGTCACAATGCCGTCGCCGTTGAGGTCGCGCTTGAGCGGTACACGTAAAAGAAGCAATACGGCTTCGGCAGCCAGTGCGATAAAGACGACATTGATGCCAAACTCGTAGAGGGCCGAGAGGAACAGCGACCCGCTCGCGATGGCAATGCCGTAACCCGCCGCGCACAGGGGCGGCATGAGTGCGGTCGCCACGGCTACGCCGGCAATGAGCGTCGAAGGCTCCTGGTCGCGCGAGTTGCCCAGCCCGCCCGCAAAGCCGCCCGCGAGCGCGACGGTAAGGTCCCAGACGGTGGGTGTCGAGTTGTCGATGATGGCGGCCGTGGTGGTGCCAAGCGGCGAGAGCTTAAAGTACAACGTGGACGTGACCAGGCAAAGGACCATCTGCAACGCGAGGCCAGCAATGGCTTCGACGGTAATCTCGCGGTCGAGCGTGGCGATGCCATATGCCATGGCAAGGACCGATCCCATAAGCGGGCAGATGAGCATGGCGCCCACGATGGCGATGTCCGAATCGATATCGAGGCCGATGCTTGCGATGAGCATGGCGATGATGAGGATACACAGGTGAGAGCCAGTCAGACGCGCGCCGTTTACAAAACGCTTGCGAATCACGTGGTAGGGCGCGCGACCCTCGCGAATGTTGAATGCGCGCTTGAGGAAGCGGGCGGCGTTCTCCATGGCCTCGCTATGAGCAGGGCGGATGCCGTGGCGCCGGTGATGGCGTTCGCGTAGTCGCTTGAGTTGTTGTCTATCGAGTTCCATGTTCACCTCGTTCCAGCGCGGTCCGCGTATCCCGCCCGTCGCCCTTACTCTACACCGTGGCGGGCGGGGTGTCTGTTGGATGCGGAATCCGATAGGGCGGATGACGCGGGAGCAAATGCAAATCATAGGCTCAATTCGATCCTGCAAGAATACGATGCACCGGTTACTACATATGTGACGAAATTGTGAAGCACGAGAGCGCGAATTTCAAAAAATACGCTGGTCGCCAATGTTGCGCAACAGAATTCAAAAATCGACAGCTACCGTTTGATACGTATGGATACATCCGTGTCAAAGGGAGAAAGCCATGGCAAACTACAGTCCACAACACTTTGAGCCTCGGGCCAAGGCCGTCAACGTCAAGGGCGTTGCCAACCGCGCCGTCGCAACCGTTTTGACGGCGGGCCTCATCGCTCAGCCGCTCATGTCGCCGCTGGCGGCAATCGCCGCACCGTCAACCGATAACGGCGATTCTGTTCAGGGGGGGGGTAGTTCTGTAGAGAATACCGTTGCCGCCGGTAACCAAGCGGTCGTAAAGACGGCTGCCCAGCTGGCCGAGGAGTCGGCAAAGCAGCTCAAGGACGCTCAGGCCGCCTACGATGCCGCCCAGAAGAAGGCCGACGCGGCGGGCCAGTCTCAAAAGCAGGCGCAGCAGCAAAAGAATCAGGCCTCGCAGGCTGTGAGCGACAACGAAATCGAGCAGAACGCAGCAGAAGTCGCCGCGCTCCAGGAGAAGATTGACGAGCTCAAAGCCGCCGTCGAAAAGACCGAGCAGCAGCAGAAGAAGCTGGGCGACCTGAACGATCAGCTCGATCAAGCCAACAAGAGTGTCGAGGATAAGACCCAGGCGCTCAAGGACGCCAAGGCAAAGCAGGATGAGGCCAAGAAGGCCCTCGATGATGCCCAGGCCAAGCTCGAGGCCATGGGTATGGACGAGTACGAGGCCGCCAAGAAGGCCGTCGAGGACGCACAGGCAAAGCTCGACGACGCCAATAAGGCCGTTGCTACTGCACAGGCCAATCTGGACCAGGCCAAGGCTGCCGAGGCCAGCGCCCAGCAGGAAAAGAAGGACACTGAGGCCGCTCTGACGACTGCCCAGGCCAAGAAGCAGGAGACTGCCGCTGCGCTCGCAGCCGCAACCACCGCGCGCGATAACGCCCAGCAGAAGTTCAACCAGGCGCAGGCCGCGCTCGATGCTGCCGTCTCGGGTACGGGTGTCGACCTGAGTGCGCTTGAGGCCGCCAAGATCGCTGCTGCTGGTGAGCTCAAGACCGCGCAGGCGGAGCTCAATGCCGCGACGGATGCCGACGCCACCGCACAGACAAATCTGCAGGCCGCCCAGGCTGCCGTCGCTGCCGCGCAGGAGAAGGCCAACGCCGCCAACGCTGCTGTGGCATCTGCCCAGTCTGCATACGATGCGGCAAACAAGGAGTACAAGGACGCGGCCAGTAAGCGTGACGCCGCGAAGACGGCATACGAGCAGGCCCAGCAGACCGAGGCCGACAAGAAGGCTGAGTACGATAAGCTTGTCGAAGTTCGCAAGCAGAAGCGCAGCGAGTGGGAGGCAGCCTGCGCCGCTTCGAACGCCGCGGAAAAGGCTTATGACGCTGCTAATGCCCAGGTTGAGGCTCTTGAGCAGCAGATTGCAGACCTAAAGTCCAACATGACCGTTGACCAGGAAGTCATCAGTCAGGGTATGTTCGGCTTCATGAACTACATCATCGGCGGCAGCCAGTTCACAGCCACGCAGAAAAAGAACGCCCAGGACGCCGTATCGATGCTGACCGGCGCCGATGACAAGGCCGAATGGTATGACAAGTACGTCGATCAGGACATGTCCCGCGACACCAACCCGCTCTCCTTGGAGCAGATGCGCAACGCCCTGACATATCTCGACACCCAGAACAATCTCCGCAAGGCGAACGGTCAGTCGGCGCTCAGCGTCAGCCTCCGCATGACTGCGGCAGCCGCACTTAATACATCGTATTCATCGAACATCTGGGGACACTCGAACTGCTACTTCGACAACGGCGAAAATCTTGCCGGCGGAGGCGGTGCATACACCGGCGGCGAGACCGAGGATACCCTCGGCTGGCCATATACCGGTCTCTATACCCAGGAGAAAGAGGCGTTCGATAAGTACGTCGAGAAGAATAGTGACCTTGGGAACCATCGATATGATTCCTACTATATCTACCAGCACTACAGCAGCATCTACCATGAGTGCGGGCACTATCTCAACATCATCGATGCCGGCACGAAGGCTATCGGCATCGCGACCGGTAGCGGTAAGAACACCGATTCCGAGGTAACAATCTTCGATTACAGCTCTTTTGACAGTGAGGCTGATTTCACTGTCTCCGAGTTCAAGAAGCTCGTCAACGACTACATCGATTCCGCCTACAATGCAGGCGGCACGCAGGAGCAGAAGGAGCAGCTGAAGCAGCTCCAGAATAAGTTGGCGGAAGCGCAGAAGACCTTCGGTACTACCAAGGAAGCTTACTTCGCAGCGGTAAATAAGCAGGATGCGGCGCATGACGCCTATACCGCGGCCGACACGAACATGAACACCGCCAAGGGCGAGTACGAGAAGGCTAAGTCCGGCACCGCTGCCGCGAAGACGGCATACGACGCCGCCGAAGCCAAACTCAAGGGTGTCGACGTCAAGACGCCCCAGACCAAGCTCGACGCCGCCAAGAGCAAGGCCGCTACTGCCCAGGCAGCTCTCGATAAGGCAAACGCCACGCTTGCTGACAGCAAGACGAAGGCAGCCGAGGCCGCTGCTCACAAGGCGAAGGCTCGCAGCGCCCGCGATGCCGCCAAGGCAAAGTCCGAACAGGCCAACGAGGCGTATGGCAACGCTACCGCTTCGGTCAAGGACCTTGCCGCCAAGCGCGATGCCGCCCAGGCGGACCTTGCGAATAAGCAGGGCTCGCTTGACGAGGCAAAGAAGGCCGACGATGCCGCCCAGGCTGGTGTAGACAAGGCTCAGGCCGCAGATGTCCAGGCCGCGACCGCTCTTTCGGACGCCAAGCAGGCAGTTGCCGCCAAGACGCAGGCCCTGTCTGACGCACAGGCGAAGGTCAAGGCTGCCGAGGGCGAGCTGGCCGGTGCAAACAAGGCCTTCGAGCGCTTCGCCGGCGCTCAGAAGGCGGTCGACGACGCCAAGACCGCCTATGACGCTGCCGTGGCCAGTGTCGCCGATGCCCAGAAGCAGCTCGAGGCCGCCAACGAAGCCGTCGTCGATGCGAACCTCGATATCGTCAAGGCCAAGGCAGAGCTTGCCAACGACGAGGCACTCAAGGCCGATCTTGAGGCTGTCGACCACAAGGCATCCCTTGCCGCGGGCACGACGGGCAACGAGAAGCTGGTCAAGCTGAACGCTGCCTACGCTCGCTATAAGGCCGCCGTCGATGCCGCCGCTGGCCTCAAGGCTGCTCTGAGCGATGCCGATGCCAAGCTGTCCGATGCCAACGACGCCTATGCCGCCGCGCTGGCCGAGCTTGGCGATGCCAAGGATGCCCTGGCTGCCGCACAGGCCGAGTACGACAAGTACCACCCCAAGGCCGAGCCGCAGACCAAGCCGCAGGCCAAGCCCCAGGTCACGCAGGCAGCTGCAAAGGCTCCCGCAGGCAAGCAGAAGGCTACGTCGGATAAGCTCGCCCAGACTGGCGACAATTCCGCTCTTGCGGGCGAGGTGTTCGTCATCGGCGGTATCACCCTCGTGGCCGCTGGTGTGACGCTGAGCGATCGTCGTCGCAAGCAGATGTAGTGATTCGGGTGTCGGCTCTGCAGTGAACTTCAATTAATAGCGGGACCGTCTCGATAGCCAAACGATAAGGCCGGCGCGCTGTCATATGCAGCGCGCCGGCCTTTCTTTGTTTCGATATCAAAAAGCCCGGTCGGCAGCCGCAAAAGCTACCGACCGGGCAAATCGTAGACAATATGGTTGCTGTCGAGCAGCTGCTCAGCTTAGCCCAGCAGGCTTAAGCCCACGGAGACAAACGCCAGGATAACGCCGACGATGGACTCGCCGCCGAGCAGGCCGCTGGCGACAACCAAGCCCTGTTCCTGGAAGGCGGCGTCCTTGGCGGCCTTCTCCTCGTCCGAAAGGCCGGCGGCGGCGTCGCGGTGGGCGGACCACTTGTCGTAGGCGAGCTTGACGCAGGAGCCCAGGAATGCCGTGAGTGACATGTAGAACGGCAGGTACACGCCCAGGCCGATCATCATGGCCGGAATGCCGAGCCAGTACATGACGATGCCGGCGATAAAGCCGCCAACGAACCACGGCACGCTCGGGATGCCCGAGACCATGGTAGCGACAACGCTTGCCTGCGCGGCAACAAAGCTCTTGTCGGGGCCAAAGGCGTCCGGGCCATAGGCGGTGACGAGCGCGACCATGACGGCTGCGGCGACCAGGGCGCCCACGATGCCGCCGATGGTTTGGCCGATCCACTGCGCACGCGGGTTGGTGCCCAGCACGGCGCCGGCCTTAAAGTCGTTCATGACGTCGCCCGCAAGGCCGCACGCCACGGCTACGATGCCGGCGATAAAGAACAGCTTGACCTGAGCGATCTGTGCGAAGGCAGCCACGATGAGCATAACGATGAGGCCAAAGATCTCCATGGGGTCGATGCCCGTCTGGCCGCAGCTCTGTGCGCTCATGATGGTGGTGACAAAGGTGAACAGCGTCACGATGACGGCCGGAACGGGACCAAGGTCAAGCACGATGGCGATGATCACGGCGATGGCGGCAGCGCCCAGGCCGATGATGCCGGCGTCGAGCTTAAGGGAGCCCGAGATGAGCGACTGCTCGTCGGTGTCGGTGGAGCTGTCGGCGGCGAGGCCGCGGACGATACCGGCGACCTGTGGCAGGATGTCCTTGAGGACGACGGCGACGCCAAAGCCCATCATGAGGCCCATACCGAGGGACTTGACGATGCCCTGCGCAGTCACAACGTCGAATAGACCGGCAGCGGTGCCGCCCACGATGATGCCAAAGTTACCCAGCAGCGCGCCGGCAAACCAGAAGGCGACCGGGGCGAAGCCCACCAAAAAGCCGATGGAGAGCAGCATGGGCGAGTTATAGATGGCAAAGGTCACGCCGGGGATATTGAGCGTGCACAGCATGCTGGGCACCACGCCCAGAGCGTCGCGAAGCACGCTGTAGATGCCGGCGACGGCCATGGAGCCAAAGAGCTGCTTGCCTGTTTTGCCGCCAGCCTCGGTCGCGCGCAAGGTCTGAGCTGCGGCGTTGCCGGTGGGAAACTCCAGTGCGGCGTCCACGATAAAGTGGCGGTGGATGAGCGCGGTGGCCAGAAGGCCCAAGATGGTGCCGGCGAGCGCCACGATAAACATGTCGAGCCAGCTGATCTGATCGGCGTAGCCCAGCATCCAGGCGCCCGGGATGGTAAACGCCAGACCGCCGGCGACCATGGCGCCCGCGGACATGATGGTGTGGGTGACGTTGGCCTCGTTGAGGCTGGCGTTGCCCATGAGCTTCAGGAAGAACAGCGAGATGACGGCAGCGAAAATAATCGGCCAGGGGAGTGCGCCCATCTTGAGGGCGGTGTAGGCCGAGCTTGCCGTGATGATCACGCAGCCAAGGACGCCGATGACGACGCCGCGCAGTGTGAGTTGCCCGCGCATCGAAGCGCGGTTCGAGGGATTGCTCATATAGAACTCCTTTGCGTATATCCGCTTCCCCCGGGAGCGCCGCTACGGATACGGCGCGGGAAGTCGGGTTACCAAGGGCCGCCGCGTGAGCTCGCAAACGACCGCGCACCAGTATAGCCGTAAGCTAGTCATTTTGGGATGACTGGTTTAGGTAGGCGATATACTGCTGGGCAGACGAAAGGAGCGCCGACGATGCTTAATGGGTGCGCATATATATTGACGGTCGACGTGGGTAACACGTTCATTCGCTTTGGTCTGTTTGCCGAGGATTCGGCCGCGGCGCAGGAATGCCCGCTTGCGACGTGCGAGATCACGACGCCGTCGAGCATTACGGCCGACGAGGCGCGCATGAGGCTCGTGCAGGTCATGGGTGCACTGGCAGCCGATGCGGGCAT
>ENA-ORTF01003676-ORTF01003676.1-human-gut-metagenome-genome-assembly--contig:-NODE-3676-length-12748-cov-2.890727_pt1 | contig 12748 bp, 9 predicted proteins | sample MGYA00241908_ERZ509180 | MGnify/ENA primary metagenome ERZ509180 (study PRJEB26280, sample SAMEA2338814) | human gut metagenome | biome: human gut; feature: human-associated habitat; material: faeces... | reverse complement strand
TTAAGAATCGAGATCATCAGAAGTCTTTTTGATAAAGAGAAAGCAGATATTCCAATCGTTGCAATGACAGCAAATGCTTTTGAGATGGGAATGAACGATCATATAGCCAAGCCAATCGATGTAGAAAAAGTAGAGGAAGTGCTGGTTGCGCTTTTGAAAGAGTAAGTTTTGCAAAAAAGAAGATCATTTACATGTCGAGAACCGGATGACCTACTTATAGGAAATGTCAATAAATAGACGTTACGTATTTTTTTTAACAATTGGACTTTTCGTATCGGAAGAATTAAAATGATACACGAGTAGGAATGTTGGTATCTGTGAGTAGAATGGGTGTAGAAAGATGATCAAGACAGATGCAAAGACGATATTAGCAGACTCTATTAAAGAATTATTGAAAGAAAGGTCTTTTTTAAATATCGGCGTGCAGGATATTGTAAAGAACTGTGATGTTTCAAGGACTGCATTTTATAATCATTTTAAAGATAAGTATGATCTGGTTAGCTGGATATATCGGAGGGATGTTGAAGATATATACTGGAAACTAAAGAAATTTGACTGGAGAAAATATCATACAAAGATTTTGCAATATATGCAGGGAGAGAGGGAGTTCTATGTAAATGTTGCAGCCTATGAAGGGCAGAACAGTATTTTAGATTATATAACTTCTTATGCGATCATATGTATGGAAATGCAGGTAAAAGAGGAGATGGGAATGAATATTCTCCCGGAAGACGTTGAACTTTCTATCTATATGTGGAATCTGGCGAGTACACGCCTGACTTTTACGTGGCTCAAGGAAAAGGATGAACGAAAACCGGAGGAGATTACAGATCTTATATGTAACTGTGTACCTGAACCAATCAAAATATATTATCAATAGGTTGTGGTGAAAATACCATAACTTTTTATTATACTCTTTTTTACCGGAATAAAAGATTTACAAAAAATGTAAAATGTAAACTTGCTTTACAATGGGTGCAAAATGTAAATTTTATTTACAAGGAATTCACACTATAATTTTTAGTGCGTAAAACGCAAATACTCATTATTAAGGTAAGTTTCAAACCAAGGAGGAGCAGTTATGAAAAAGAGAATCTTAGCGGTTCTTCTGGCAACGGCTATGGTAGCCAGTTTGGCAGTAGGATGTGGTAAGAGCAATGACACAACAAAGACTGAGACAAAAACAGAAAACACAAAAAAAGGAACCGGTGACGGTACATTTACGATGGCAATTGACTATATGCCGGACAGTTTAAAACCAAACGGTGCGGGAACAGATTCGTTTACCACAATGATTCGTCCACTTTACAGTTCACTTTTCTATCAGACAGATTCAGGAATGGAATATTATCTGGCAGATAAGCTGGATGTTTCCGATGATGGATTGAAATATACAGTACATTTGAATGATAAGGCAACATGGAGCGACGGAGAGCCGATCACGGCTGATGATATTCAATTCCGAATTGATTATTCTATGGCCAGCAGTGGACGCTCAAGCCTTGCAACAGTAAATGGTCAGGAGGTTAAGCTGAATAAAATTGATGATAAGACGGTTGAATTTGTACTTCCTATGCCGTATGCAAACTTTAAAAATACTTTAGGTGATACAGTTTTACTGCCGGGACATGCATTCAATTGGGATCCTTCTAAAGTAGATGACAGCGGATATTTCTGGAATACAGATATGGCGACATCGGGACCTTATGTAGTGTCTGAGATCAACGACGACAGTCTGGTATATACGGCCAGAAATGACTATTTTGGAGGAAAGCCAAATGTTAAGAAGATTGTTCTTCGGACCTTAGGATCAGGCAGTTCTAAACAGGTCGCATTTGAAAATGGAGAGCTTTCTTACATGCGTGTAACGACGGCGGATGAGTTGGAAAAATATGAAAAGAAATGCCGTTTGATTAATGATTAAGTAAGAAAAAACCTATGAAAAACACGGAAAATGAGGTATATTATGGAACAGGACGAGATATATGGAGAATTTGCCTATGTCTATGATGAGTTCATGGATAACATTCCCTATGAACAGTGGCATGATTATCTTCATGGTTTATTGATAAAATATGGTGTTACAGACGGAATAGTGGCAGATCTTGCCTGTGGTACCGGTACAATGACAAAGTTGCTTGCAGATGACGGGTATGATATGATAGGTGTCGATATGTCATATGAGATGCTTGAGGTTGCAAGGCAGAAGTATTGCTGTCAGGATTTTGATGAAATGACAGATGAAAGTGAAAGTAAGTCTGATAGTTTGAAGGATGCTATGGAGGATAACGCACAGGAGCAGGAAACAGGCGAGAGTAAAAATGAGATACTGTTTTTAAATCAGGATATGCGTGAACTTGACCTTTTTGGTACGGCTGCTGCTATGGTGTGTGTCTGTGACGGGATGAATTATATTACGGATAAAAATGATCTGCTTAAGGTTTTTGAAAAAGTAAAGATTTTTCTTGATTATGGAGGGATTTTTATTTTTGACATGAAAACGAGACATTTTTATGAGAATATACTCGGTAGCAGGACGATTGCAGAGAACAGAGAGGATGCAAGTTTTATATGGGAAAATGAATTTCATAAAGATACAGGTATCAATGAGTATCTGCTTACGATATATAGTCTTGTTGATGATGAGAACGACCTTTTTGAAAGGTCGGAAGAAATTCATCACCAGAGGGCATATGATATTAAGTTTGTAAGAGATTGTCTTGAAAATGCGGGGTTTTCATGTCTTGAGGTCTATGATGCTTTCACGGAAAATGCAGCGAAAGAGGACAGCGAGAGGATTTATTTCGTGGCACAGCGACCTGAAAAAAAGACTATTCCAGCGTAAAATGAGAACTAATAAGTAACAGTTCAGCCATAAAAAGATACTTAACAATACAATGAACAAGCTTATTGTATTGACAAATATCATTTTATTGTTCACCAGTTACAGATAAATATAAATGGATACTACTGATTAAAAAGTTCAAAAATATCATCAGAAACGGAGATTAAAAATGAGTGAATATAAAGATTATATAGTTAGGGCAACAGCGGCAGACCATCAGCTTAGAGCGTTTGCGGTTACGAGTAAGGATATTGTTGAGAAAGCAAGGGAAATACATAACACAAGCCCGGTTGCAACAGCGGCTATCGGCAGACTTCTTACGGCAGCTTCAATGATGGGAAGTATGATGAAAGGTGAAAAAGATGTACTCACACTTCAGATAGAATGTGGTGGTCCTATCGGCGGCATAACTGTTACGGCTGACTCAAACGCAGATGTAAAGGGATATGTAAACAATCCGAATGTTATACTTCCTCCAAATGCACAGGGAAAGCTTGATGTTTCGGGTGCACTCGGACCGGGATTTTTAAATGTTATAAAAGATATAGGTCTTAGAGAGCCTTACAATGGACAGACACATCTTGTATCAGGTGAGATAGCAGAAGACCTGACATATTATTTTGCAACATCTGAGCAGGTTCCGTCTTCGGTGGGTCTTGGAGTTCTTATGGATAAGGATAATCATGTGCGTCAGGCAGGAGGTTTTATAATTCAGGTTATGCCGGACACAGATGATGAGGTTATTGACAAGCTGGAGGCAAGACTTGGCGAAGTTCATTCTGTTACAGAGATGCTTGATAAGGGCATGACTCCTGAGGATATTTTGAATTATGTACTTGAGGGAATGGATGTGGAGATACTTGAAACTGTACCTACGCAGTATAAATGTGACTGTTCGTTCGAGCGGGTATCAAAGGTTATAGCAAGTCTGGGAAAAAAAGAACTGCAGGAAATGATAGATGACGGTAAGCCGGTAGAAGTTAATTGTCAGTTCTGCGGCTCACATTATAAATTTGATACGGAGCAGTTGAAAGAGTTTATAAAATAACTGTTTTAGATTAAGCAAACAGGAAGAAAAAATATATTAAAAGTATTGTGATAATCAAGCAGATAACGATTATGAGATACATGAAACGACTGAGAGATATACAGCGTAGATTAAGGAGATAATGTTCAGATGTCTTTAAAGCCTTTAAAAAAGAAAAAATATATACTTTTTACAGTTGCATTTATTTGCTTTTTACTTTTTTTGAATCCGGGTAAGAGTCACAAAGAGCTTAAGGCATATGCGATAGGTGTCGTAAATGTGAACGGGTATTTAAATGTACGAAAAGGACCGGGGATAGCTTATGCTAAATTACAGGCAGGCGGAACATCAGTTGTGCTGTCAAATGGACAGAAGGTTATCGTTATTGAAAAAAATGGAGACTGGTATCATATTAAATTTACGCAAAACAGTAGAAATCTCAACGGTTATGTAAATAAAAAATATTTAAAATTTAAAACAGGTAAAACATATACTTCAATAGTAGGATATGTGTCTTCTGAGACAAATGTAAGAAAAAATCTTAATGCAAAAAAGGAATATCTTACAAAAGATGGCAAAAAAATCACACTTCCTTCAAAAAGAAAAGTTAGAATATACATTGAAAAAAAATCCGGAGTGAAAAGATGGTATTATGCTTTATTTGTATATGAGGGAACATCTTATAAGGGATATATAGCAGCAGAAAATGTGAATGTTTCATATGGGACAGGACTTCCGGGAATATCAAAGAGCAGTAGAAATCTTAATATGTTAAAAACACCGGGAAAGGCTATTGTTATTACCAATTCATCAGGCAGAGAAATAGTTGTAAAAAATGGTGACCAGTTTGTTATTTTAGGGGAAAAGACGGTCGCATCAAAAAGATATTTTAAGGTGAAATTCATATCGGCAAAGATAACACATACAGGGTATATTTTGGCTGACAATGTATATTTTCAGATAATCAAAGGGAAAAGTGCAAGTGCAACAAAAAAACCTGCAGTGACAAAGAAACCGACAGTGACAGCTAAACCTTCAAAGAAACCTGATGCAACGGCAGCACCTAAAGTGACGGAAAAGCCGACAGCTGCACCTGAAACTAATGCTGAATTTAAGAAAAATCTGAAAAAGGCAGGATTTCCGGATGATTATATAACGGAACTTGTAAAGCTTCATGAGAAATATCCATGTTGGGAGTTTAAGCCTTATAAGACCGGTTTAAAATGGTCTACGGTCATAAATAATGAGTCAAAGGTAGGGCTTAATCTTTTGAGTATAAATAAGTCATATGCGTGGAAATCGACAGAAGCAAAGGCTTATGACTGGACAAAGGACAGGTATATACCATACGATGGAAGTACCTGGGTTACGGCATCAAAAAAAGCGGTAAAATATTATATGGATCCGCGAAATTTCCTTGATGAAAGAGGAATTTTCCAGTTTGAGAGTCTTGAGTATCAGAGGGGAAGTCAGACACAGTCGGGTGTTGAAAATATCTTAAAAAATACACCTATGTATAATAAAAAATATACATATAAGAGCAGCGGCAAAAATGTGAGTGTCAAATATTCAAAAACATTTATGACGGCTGCAAAAAAATCTAAGGTAAGTCCTTATCATCTTGCGTCACGAGTGAAGCAGGAGGTTGTAATAAATGCAAATAAAATGAGCAGCTCGGTATCTGGAACTGTATCCGGATATAAAGGAATATACAATTTTTATAATATCGGTGCAAATAACAGTGTTGTTGCCGGAGGTGCAGTGGCAAACGGATTGAAATGGGCGAAAACGGGAAAGACCTATCTTCGCCCGTGGAATAACAGATACAAGTCATTAGTCGGCGGTGCACAGTATATAGGAAAAAATTATATAAATATGGGACAGAATACTCTGTACCTTGAAAAATTTAATGTCACAGCTAAAAACAGGTATAATCATCAGTATATGGGAAATATAGAAGCACCAAACAATGAGGCGACAAAAACAGTTGCGGCTTATGGTGTGATAGACAAAAATATGTCGATGGTATTTTCAATACCGGTGTATGATAATATGCCTGAGGAAGCATGTGATGTTCCGTCCGGTGGCAAGAATCCAAACAATTATCTGAGTACGCTTTATATTAAAGATCATGCGTTTGACAGTAAGTTTGTGCTTGGAGATAACGGAACAAAGACATATACACTGACGGTGAACAACAGTGTTTCAAGTGTAAAGATATGTGCTTCAAAGGTAAGCAAACATTCGACAATGACAGGCACAGGAATAAAGAGCCTTGAAGTCGGGACAAATACTTTTTATGTAAAAGTGAAATCTGAAAGCGGAAATACAAGAAAATACAAAATTGTTGTGACACGAAAATAGATGATATCGTATTAGTGGTGGCAGGGGTGATTTGATTGAAAAAAGAAAGAAAAACTAATATATTTTATAAGTTTGCATTTGCATTATTTTTTTTAATGGCATGCATAAATACCAAAGCTGTAAATGTGAGTGCAGCAAGTGCTGAGGTGTCGGTAAGGGCATCATCCGGTCAGGTTTCAAAAGGGGATATAGTTTATGTGATAATCACGGTAAATTCATCTGATGCCATGAGTGGCTTTGAGGGCAGTTTTTCTTATGACAGCAGAGTCCTTCAGTATATGACAGGCGGAAGTGTTGCAAGTGGCAATGACAACCGGTTTCAAATAGAAGATACAGGCAGGGAGACCGGGGTGAACAGTCTTAAATATTCCATTAAGTTTGTCGCGAGAAAAGAGGGCAGTACATCAATAGAATTAAAACAGCCATATGCAGTATATAATTCAGAAGATTCTTCAAAGATGTCAGTATCTTCCGACACACTTAATATTATGGTTAAGAGTAAGAGTGCTAAAAAAGCGGATGCAACCTCCAAAAATGACAGTAAAGAGCCTGACGGTAAAGAACCGGCAGGGACAGAAAAACCTTACGATGGAAAAAAAAATAATGATGAGTCTGCGAAAGATGATATAAAGCCGAGTGAAAGTCTGAAACCTAAAACGAAAAAGAAAAAAATAAACGCTGATGATAAAAAAAATACTACAAAAGATGCGGTTAAGAGTGTGACCGCAACATATCAGAACAGCGTTATAACCATTCATTATAATGAAGAATATAAGGTTGTTCCGCTAGAGAATGACAAGGATATTCCGACAGGGTTTGGAAAAACAGAGATAGTTCTAAGTGGTCATGTCATAACGGCATATGCCACCGAAGATAATCTTGAGCATAAATTTGTACTTATATATTGTAAATGCGGAAGACAGGAGCCGGAGTTTTATCTGTATGATACGGAAAATGACAGCTTTATGCCCTATGATAAAGTAAAAGCATGGTACAAAGAAAGCATCGGAAATACTGTTGTAGGTTCAGATTCCGTCAGTGAAACAAAATTAAAGACGATGAAATATATTGTGGGAATAATGGTTATCATATGTCTGTTGATGTTTATAGGAATGATAACAATATATTTGCATTATAGGCAGAATAATAATATTATAAGTGCATATGGTGGTATTTCAGACGGCAGTGCCGGTGGCATTGATAATGCCGGAACTGTTGACAGCACAGATACAATAGAATATATGGGAAAGATAAAACACACATATGGTGAAAATATGCCGAAATTTGACAGTCTAAAAGATGGTATGTCAAAAAAAGATGTATCAGGAGCAGATATATCAGAAAACGAGATGTTGGGAGATAATAACGAAAAAACAGATTTGGATTTGTTTGAGGAAAAAAGTAACAACATTACGCATTATTGGCATAGAGAATGAGAGTAAAAATTATGAAATAAGAAAGCCGTATAGCAGCGGTTGACAGCCTGGTTACAGATTTATGGATATAAGAAATTAAAGACTTAGCTGTTGCAGGCAGACTAATAAAATGAAGGAGTTTTGAGCGTATGCGAAATAAATTTACCAAAAGTGCACAAAAAGCACTTGATAATTCGTTGAGTGTCGCAAAATCATTTGGACACGGTTATATTGGAACTGAACATCTGCTTATAGCACTTGTGAAAACTAAGGGTGTTGCAGCAGAGGTTATGCGTGAGAACGGAGTGGAGGAAGAAAAACTCAGGGTTCTTATAGAGGAAATGATTGAAACAGGCGAGGGAGTAGCGGTGGCAGAAAGACCGCAATATACACCAAGAGCCAGAAAGATTATTGAAAACAGCATAACCGAGGCGGAGAGATTAGGCTCAGCTCAGGCGGGAACAGAGCATATCCTTATTGCAATGCTTAAAGAGACGGAGTGTCTTGGAGTAAGACTTCTCAATACGAGAGGGATAAATGTCCAGAAACTCTATGTGGATCTTCTTACGGCGACGGGGCAGGATGTAAACAGTGCCAAAAATGAGTATATGATGCAGAAAAGCAGAAGGAATAAATCTGCAACACCGATGCTTGACCAGTACAGCAGAAATCTTACCGAGTATGCAAAAGACGGAAAACTTGATCCGGTCATAGGCAGGGACAGAGAGATTACAAGACTTATAGAGATACTCAGCAGAAGAACAAAGAACAATCCGTGTCTTGTCGGAGAACCGGGTGTCGGAAAGACGGCAGTAGTTGAGGGACTTGCACAAAAGATTGCGGCAGGTGATGTGCCTGATATTATTAAGGACAAAAAGGTGCTCACACTTGATCTTTCAGGAATGGTCGCAGGTTCAAAATACAGAGGAGAGTTTGAGGAGAGGATAAAAAGGGCTGTAAGAGAAGTTACACAGTCGGGAAATATTCTTTTATTTATAGATGAGATACACACTATTATCGGAGCAGGTGGTGCAGAGGGTGCACTTGATGCGGCAAACATATTAAAGCCGTCACTTGCAAGAGGTGAACTTCAGCTTATCGGAGCAACAACGCTAGACGAATACCGCAAGTATATAGAAAAAGATGCAGCTTTAGAACGCCGTTTTCAGCCGGTAGATGTAAGTGAGCCGGACACGGAGGAAACTATTGCGATACTTGCAGGTCTTAAAGAGAGATATGAGGAGCACCACGGAGTAAAGATAAGTGACAGTGCCATAGTATCGGCAGTAAAAATGTCTGAGAGATATGTAAATGACAGATTTCTTCCTGATAAGGCGATAGATGTTATTGACGAGGCGGGGGCTAGAGTTAGTCTTAGCAGATACCTTTCAACACCTGAGCTCCGTGAGCTTGAAGAAGATATATTAAGGTGGGAAAAAGAAAAAGAGGATGCCATTAGAAATGAAGATTATGCCCATGCCGGAGAGCTAAAGAAAATGCAGTCTGATGCAGAAAAAAGACTTGAAAAACTTCGCACTGATATAGAGAAAGAGAAAAACAGAAAAGAAGTATGTGTGGATGAAAATGATGTGGCAGCGGTTATCGCCGACTGGACAAAAATACCGGTTCAAAAGCTTCAGGAGGAAGAGACAGAGCGTCTAAAAAAACTTGAGAGCATACTTCATGAGAGAGTAGTCGGACAGGAAGAAGCTATCGAAGCAGTATCAAAAGCTGTGAGACGAGGAAGGGTAGGGCTTAAAGATCCGAACAGACCGATAGGCTCATTCCTTTTCTTAGGACCAACAGGTGTAGGAAAAACGGAACTTTCAAAGGCACTTGCTGAAGCTGTATTCGGAAAAGAAAATGAGATAATAAGAGTTGATATGTCCGAATATATGGAGAAACACAGTGTTTCAAAAATGATTGGTTCACCTCCGGGATATGTAGGATATGAAGAGGGTGGTCAGTTAAGCGAAAAAGTGAGGAGACATCCTTATTCAGTCGTACTCTTTGACGAAATCGAAAAGGCTCATCCTGATGTATTTAACATTCTTCTTCAGATACTTGAAGATGGTCATGTTACGGATGCACAGGGAAGAAAGGTAAGTTTTAAGAATACTATCATCATTATGACTTCAAATGCAGGTGCACAGCGTATAGTATCGCCTAGCCGCCTTGGTTTTGGTACTGATGACAGTGAGGAAGCCGATTACAAAAAGATGAAAGAGGGCGTTATGGATGAAGTAAAGAAAATCTTCAAGCCTGAGTTTATAAACAGAATTGATGAAGTACTTGTATTCCATATGCTCACCAAAGAAAATCTTAAAGAGATAGTAAGAATACTACTCAGAAACCTTAGCAGCAGAACCAATGCACAGATGCGTATAAATCTTTCTGTATCAGAGAAAGCAGTAGAACATATTGCAGACAAAGGATTTGACAAAAATTATGGTGCAAGACCTATAAGAAGAGCGATACAGACAGAGATAGAAGATCTTCTTGCAGATAAACTTCTTGCAGGAGAAGTTAAGGCGGGAGAGAAAGTAAATGTTGATTATGATGAAACTGAGAAAAAGATAATCATATCAGCGGGACAGTAGAAAATAGCTGCAGCTTCAAATAAATCGATTTGTTTTACACAAATTGACAACGGAAATCAAAATTACAAAAAAGTGATAACAGTTCAGCCTTCCATTTATTACATTCATAAATCTGCCGGTAAAATGTCAGTCGCTGCTACGCAGCTTATGTTTATCTCATGTAATAAATGAAAGGCTATTCTACCATAAAAATATAATCAGCAATACAATGAGCAAGCTCAGATATTACCGATTATATTTTTATGGCTGAACTTGTTACAAAAAAGTGACTAAAATCCGATATATTTTTTTGCAAATTGCAACAAAATGTGATATTCTAAGAGTAAATCAGTAACAGTTCAGTCATAAAAGAAATGATGAATTGTTACTTAAAGCAAAATACAATAAGCGGAAAGAAAATACGAGTGAAACGCTTATTCATTCCGCATAATTATTTCGTCAAAATAAAAGGACATAGGAGGAAAGATTATGGCTGTTATAAAGGAATTGATTCGCAAGGAGAACGACGGAACATTAAGTTTTGGAAATTTTGAGTTTGACACAAAACAGAAGAAATCTGATTTTGAGTATGAGGGAGATTTATATAAGGTAAAGACCTTTAAAGAGATAACAAAACTTGAGAAAAACGGATTGTTCGTTTATGAATCAGTACCGGGAACTGTTGTAACTGAGATGAAGAATACTGATAGTGAAATGAGTTTCATGGTAGAGGGCTGGGAGGACAGTTCTATTACGGTTGAGCTTGAGCCTGATACAGAATATAAAGTATTTGTAGATGGTACAAATATCGGTAAAATGAAGTCAAATCTTGCTGGAAAAATTAGTGTAAGTATAGAGGTAGAGCCTGAAAAGCAGTATAAGATTCAGGTTGTTAAGTTGTAATATTTATAAACTTGCCAAGTAGTGTAATATGACACAATAATCATAGCTGTTCACGCATAAGTGTGGACAGCAGCCGATAATGAGGATAAGTATGGCAAAATCTAAAAAAAAGACAGTTTTTTTCTGTAAGCAGTGCGGATATGAATCATCTAAGTGGCTTGGACAGTGTCCCGGATGTCATGAGTGGGATTCATTTGTTGAAGAACCAGTTGCAAAAGCGGTACCGGGAGTTTCGGGTACCGTTTCTGCAACTAAAAAGGATGCAGTTCCGACGCTGCTTTCTAATGTTACCACAGATGATGAAAACAGAATAAGTACAAAAATATCAGAGATGGACAGAGTTCTCGGAGGAGGTATTGTTGTCGGTTCGCTTGTGCTCGTGGGAGGTGATCCCGGCATAGGAAAATCAACCCTTTTGCTTCAGATGTGCAGAAATCTTTCGGATGAGGGTAAAAAAGTTCTCTATGTATCAGGTGAGGAATCACTTCGCCAGATAAAAATGAGAGCAGAGAGACTTGGAACATTTTCTAGAGACATTTCCATATTGTGTGAGACGGATCTTGATATAATATCAAACAGCATAACTGACATGATGCCTGATGTTGTCATAATAGACTCGATACAAACTATGTATAGGGAAGATGTAGGCTCTGCACCAGGAAGCGTAAGCCAGGTAAGGGAAGCTACAAGTATTCTTATGAGGATAGCAAAGGGGCTTCATATAACGGTATTTATCGTCGGCCATGTTACAAAAGAAGGTGTGGTGGCAGGTCCGAGGGTTCTCGAACATATGGTAGATACGGTGCTTTATTTTGAGGGAGACGGTGGTGCATCGTTCAGATTTTTAAGAGGAGTAAAGAACAGATTTGGTTCGACAAATGAGATCGGTGTATTTGAGATGCGTGCAGATGGGCTTAGGGAAGTTTTAAATCCATCTGAATATATGCTTCAGGGAAAGCCTGAAAATGAAGCCGGGTCGGTCGTTGCGTGTTCTATAGAGGGGACAAGACCGATACTTGTTGAGGTACAGGCACTTGTGTGCCGCACTAATTTTAATATGCCTAGAAGAACATCAGCGGGTACTGATTATAACAGGGTAAATCTTCTATTGGCAGTAATGGAAAAAAGGATAGGGCTGCATCTGGGCGACTGCGACGCATATATAAATGTCGCAGGAGGTATGAGGATAAATGAGCCTGCACTTGACATGGGCATAGTTCTTGCTGTTCTTTCAAGTTATAAAAATATAGCTATTGACAGTAAGACGATATGTTTTGGCGAGGTTGGACTTGTAGGCGAGGTAAGAGCAGTAAACCAGGCAGAGCAGAGAGTTCTCGAAGCTGCAAAACTTGGTTTTGACAGATGTATTATGCCTAAAGTAAATTGTGAAAGTTTAAGTATTGACAGTTCACAGTTAAAAGGGATGAAACTTGTAGGAGTTAAGAGTATATATGAATTGCTGGAGGAAATATAAATGGAGTTGAAGGAAACAGAAAAAACTACGGAAGTTGTATTGGAGAGAATGGAAAATACAATGATGAATCTTGAACAGATGTCATTTGATTCAATAAATATAACTGACCGTATAGTTACATTACTTAGTGATGCCAGAGAA
>ENA-ORTF01003652-ORTF01003652.1-human-gut-metagenome-genome-assembly--contig:-NODE-3652-length-12849-cov-6.757074_pt1 | contig 12849 bp, 8 predicted proteins | sample MGYA00241908_ERZ509180 | MGnify/ENA primary metagenome ERZ509180 (study PRJEB26280, sample SAMEA2338814) | human gut metagenome | biome: human gut; feature: human-associated habitat; material: faeces... | reverse complement strand
TCAAGTTCTGCATGGATGGTCTCCGGTGTTCGATGCCCCTTGGGAGCTGACCATCTAATTAAGGGTGAGAGAAGTGCTGGGCATTATGCGGCCCCCGTGGTCGAGGGGATGCCGCTAACCTCGGCCGCCCATGCTTCAATCTGGGCGCGGTTCCACCGGGTGCAACGGGCGCCGAAGTGGACGGGCTGGGGGAAGGTGCCTCGTCCGTTCGCGGCGGCCTTGGTGAGCTTCCAAACTGTGGTGCGGCCAATGCCAAGGGCGCGGGCAACCTCTTCGCGGGAGATGAAAAGAGAGCGCTTGTGGGCTTCCTGCTGGGCGGAGCGGTCGGTTGTGGTGTTTTCAGTGGTGGGCATAAAACCTCCAAAGTGTGTTCGGCGTTTTGGGAGTTGGCCGCCGTTGACCTTGGAGGTAGTTTCTTTGGTTGCCTCAACGAAATCAGGCGCGCAATTAATTGATGCGCAAAATCTTGGATGCCTTGTCTTCCTGAGTTGGCTCTTAACTTATTGATGTTTATCGGCTTTTCTGGTTTTCCTCGCTTCTGTGCAGAGGCGCCGCACGGTGTTCGCTGTACAGGTGGCCGCCATCGGATAGGCGGCATTAAGCCCGTCGGCCGTAATTTGGAAACGGTCGTAGTTTGGTTGGGCGTATTGGCTGGGCAGGTTTTCGTAGCGCTTGAGTACTTCCTCGGCGGAGTAAGGCCGCGGGGTGGGTTTGTTCCCTCTGCCTTTACGCTCCTTTGCTGCTCTCATTGCTCCATGCAATTGCCCAACATAGTTCCCCAGCCGGGTGTATTCGCTGTCTAGCATATCGCTGAGCGCAAGATAGAGAGGCAATGGGAGGGCTTCCAAGTTGTCTCCCCACAGCTTTGCAACAAGGCTTAAGGCGCGCAAACGATAGGCGACAAAGGAGACGGCCGAGAGCGCGCGGCTAACTTCCTCGGTACTTTTCTTTGAGCGGTTGCCGCCTCCCAAATCTTTGAGGTTAACGGGAAGCGTGGGCACTTTGCGGAGCTCTCGCCACGATCTGACTGCAAGAGCAAGGAAAGCGGAGGTTGCCGCGTCGGGGTCGTTTTCATCAAAAGGGAAAAGGTGCTCGGGCGTAGCGGGCCGCTGTGCTGTTGCTTTGCCGATAGCTTCGGCGGCCCCTGTGAGCTTGGCCTCTATTCTCCTACGGCAATCCTTGAGGAGAAGCGGGCTGGTTGGCTCGGAGTTGGTTAGCTGTGCGCTGGCGGCTAGATCATTGGCACGAGACATTACAGCGCCTTGTGCTATGGCAAAGGCAACGGTTAAGCGGTCGGGTCCCCAGCAGGAATCGAATCCGCTGGGAGCCCCTACAGCTTTAATGCGGATGTGTGCGATAGCAAGGGGCGGCCTGTCAGGAATGAAGACTCGAAATTGACGGCGGTGGTGTGTGGCCTTGGCTCCTTTGGGGATGCCTCGAGGCTTGGCGGGGGGGGCCGATTAGCTCGGGAAAGCACAGCTCCATAGGGCTAAAGGTGTCTCCGCGCAAAAGAAAATGCGCCCCCAAAACAGGTACGACAGGGGAAGGAATGTCGGGCATGAGCGTGTTCGGATAGTGGCGCATTCTCAATGTCCCAGTGCGGAAAGCGGGGGGCGCCGCGGGGCGGCCTGAACACGCTGAAGGGGGCCGCCCCTAGCCTCGACGGTAGCTACTCCGCAAGGCTTGCGCGTTTCTAAGAATAGCGCAGGAGGCGGCCGCGGACACCCCTTGCCACACTTCCAAAAAACGGGAGTTCGGATTTGGTTTTTCCCAAAATGAAAAAATTTTGGGTTCACCACTCGGGGCGTATTCCTTGGCGGCGCTGTTGGTTTTTGGGCCCCCGGGGTGCGCACTAAATTTTCAAAACTTTTTTATCTGCCCTGAAAGAGGTAGGGTAAACCCTATAGTTCGGGATAGGAAAAGTTTTGGAAATTTCGTTGCCTTGCGTAGTGAATGCGGCTACTTGCTAAAAGGCCGTAGGAAGCGCTGTGGCCGCTTTTGCCCCCTCTCTGAGTGTGGTTGGGTTGGCTACCTTTAATGCGGCTCCTGTGCGCTGAATGATGGGCGGCTGGGCAGGGGCAAAGCCCCGAGCTAGGGTAGGAGTCGGGAATTTGAAAAAAGAGGGCGTTTTGTCTATTCTCTCGCGCGCGCGCCCGGAGCAACAGGCGGCCGTCCTCCGCGCCGTGCTGGGTAGGTTAACTCCAAAAAAAAACACGGCCGCCCAGTGCCTACTACCGAACATATCGGGAGGGGTTGGGCGCCTGAAATAAGGGGGAGTGAAAAAAGTTCCAATTTTTGGCGGAAAAATGGAAAAGTGAAAAGGCCAATCAAAGGAGACGGGGCGAGGGCGCTTAACTGCTGGCGATTCTTGGAGTGCGTGAAAGCGAAAACGCAAGGGGGTATCTGGCCGCTGGGCTACTCCGAAAAATCGGGAGTTCGGATTTGGTTTTTTATATGGGGCGCCGCTCGGGTGGGGTTCCCCTCGAGCGTTTGTGGAAATTGGGCCCCCGGGGGTGCTTGGCCGTTTGTGCGCTGGCGAAGGGGAGGGGCGGTTTTCAAAATGGTTTTTGAAATGTGCTCGGGGCAAACGCCACCTCCCTAGGGGGCGGCGGCTTGTTTTTTGCCCCCGGGGGTGCCTGAGCAATTCTGGGGGCGGTTCAATGCCCAATGTACCCACGCGCGGGCCGAAGCGAAGAGAGCAGGGAGCAGACGCCCCTACGCGAAAGGCGCCGAACTGAGGTCGCGGCGCGTGCGCCTCCAGCAGGCTGGGCGCCAAGCTAGGGCCGCGGGGTGAATGCTTTCCCCGTCAGAAACCGCCGAGGTAAGGGCCGCAAGGGCTCTCCACGACATTTCCACCCACCTTTCCACCCACCATCCCACCCACCTTTCCACCCACTATAAAAGAGAGAAAAACACTTGATATATAAGGATTTTCTCTTTCTTCTATATGTGGTGGGTGGAAAGGGTGGGCGTTTTTCGGGGAGTGGACGGGACACAGCACAGCGGCCTATAGGGGCTACTCCTCTTTTTCAGGCGCCTCGGCGGCCTTGGCAAGGGCGTACACCTTGCTAAAACAGAAGGCTCCCCAAGCATCGAAAACCGCGCGCATTTCCTCCACAGGCTCTCGACGGTCGTAGGCGCCGCCGTACTTCTCTCGGTGGTCGAGGCACCGCTCAATGAGGGCCTCGGGGAACGGGGCGTGGCCGTAAGCCTTGCCGTCCTTTGCCCAGTCCTTGAAGCTGGCTCGGGCGATTCCGTGCAGGGTGGCGTTTCTCGGTTTTTCATCCGGCCCCTTAAGCCAAGGATCAACCCAGCGGCCGCCTTGCTCGGCGTGGAAGCGCTTGAGGGCTTGCTCATAGGCGCCCACGCTGATCGGCTTGCCCCTGCACCGAGAGCTAGAGCTTTCAAAGAGATAGGGAACGCCTTCGGTGTGGGGGACGCTTCTAAGTACGTGTAGCGCCTCCTTGCTCAGAGGGGTTTGGCGGTCCCCGCCGCCTTTGATCTTCATGCGGCCATCCTCTCGGGGAATGCGGTGGATTTTGTTTCCCCAGTCTATTTCCTTGTCTTGGGCCTGTAGCGCAGAGGCCGCGCGCCCAGCGGTGAGAATGGCGTAGATGATGAAGCCTTTCGAGGCGTCTAGCTGGCGCTTCCCTGCCATCAAGGCGGCAATAAACTCGGGGACCTCCTCGGGCCTAAGTGCTGGGTGATGGTGGTCGTTAGCATCCCGAGTAACCTTGGGCAAGGTGTGCTGTAGCACTTGGCGCAGCTGGGCAGGGTTTTGCATGGCAGGAAGTTTCCCGCAAAGCATTCCACGGGAGTAGGCGCCTTCCATTTCCAAGAGGAGGCGGCGCGCGGATTCATGAGTATTAAGCCACGCCTTTTCGATGCCATTGGTAATGTCTTGCGGGGTGATCTCGGCGGCCGCCTTCTCCTTTAGCTCTTCGGGGATGAAGCGGGCAAAGCGGGAGCGCGTTGTTTTCTCGTCCTTCTCTTTGATCTTGTCTTTTTCCAGCCTGTGGACCATATGCCAATCAAAGAGCTCCGCGAGGGTAAGCGGCTTGGATTGGGGCGCCCGAGCCGCCCGCTTCCTTTCCGTAGGGTTGCCCCCTCGGTCGATCTCTTCACGGTAGGCGCTGGCCGTCGTGCGGGCTTCCTTTAGCGTTACCCGCTTAATGGAGCCGATTGTGTAGCGCTTCCCTCGGTAGCGAAGGAAGTAGGAGCGGGAGTACCCCGTTGCCGTTTTTTGAACGTCACAGAAAAGGCCGGGCGCTCCCCCTATGGCTTTGGTGGAGGTGAGCGCTTCTATCTCCTTCATGGTGAGCGGTCGAATTGTCTTTGGCATTTGCGTGTTCCCTTGGCCGCCTCCTCTCCGTACTTGCTGGCGGAGGTGGCGTGTACATATCGAAATCGGAAGGGCGCCTAGTCTCAGAAGGATGTAGCTACCGACAGAGGCGCCTACAGGGGGGAATATGTACAAAGCTCAACACGGTTTGTTTGTACATATCGCGGCCCCTTTGAGGGTATCCTAACCCAATATGTACATTAGTATGTACATAAAAAAGTGCGACTGTAGGCGAACAAAGTGAAGGGGCTGGCGAACGCTAGGGAACGTATAAATGCCCGAAATGCCTAGAAGGACAGGGGAAAGCGTGGATAAAGAAAAAGGCCAAAGACTGACGGCGATCAATCTTTGGCCTTATGTTTGGTGGAGGCGGCGGGAGTTGAACCCGCGTCCGGAAACCTTTTTCTGTTGGGTCTACATGCTTAGCCGCATGATTTGAATCTCACCGGATGCCCTGCCGAGCGGCGGGCCGGCATCCAGCCAGTCACCTTGATTTCGGAAGCGCGTCGGTGACGCCCGCACATCCTAGACTCTGTCAAATGATACTGCTGTCGATTGCTCGACCCGGCCCAGAGACAAACCGGTGCAGCATCTCGCATTAAGCAGCGAGAGCGAAACGCTTGTTGTTGGCGTTTAATTGTTTGCAGCGGATTTACGAGGTGACTGCACCTCGACATGCCCCATGCAGCGTCCGCGTCCCCGTCGAAGCCAAGGCGCCCCCTGTATGAAGGATGACCATTATAACGCATGAGCGTTGAGCTGCACGGCCCATGTCGCGAGTTCGGCGGGCGAATGTGCAACAAGATCCGCACCCCAGCTTTCGGGCGGCGTGACTGCATAGCCCCAGGTGCAGGCCGCGCAGGGCATGCCCGCCGCATGCGCCGCTGCCACGTCTCTCGGGTCGTCGCCTGCGTAGAGGATGTCCGTGACGTGAACGCCCGTGAGTCGGGCGGCCGTCAGCAGGGAGTCGGGCGCAGGCTTCATCGCGCAGCCTTCGGAGTCGCTGCCGAGCACGACGTCAAGCTGTCCGTCGAGTCCGAGGTTGTCCGTGAGCCTGAGTGCAAGGTGCTCGACCTTATTGGTGACGACGCCCGTCCGGATGCCTGCGGCCCGGAGAGCCTCGAGCATGACGGGGACGCCCTCGAAGGGACGGGAGCGGTCCGTCATGTGGGCGGCGTAGTTGTCGAGGAATTCGGTCCTGAGGGCGAGGAAGGCGGGATCGTCCCTGCCGATGCCCATGGCCTTGCCGAGAAGGCCGGGGGCGCCCCTGCTCGCGTAGGGACGGAGCTCCTCTTCGGGAAGCGGGGCGATGCCCCTGGCGGTCCTCACCATGTTGACGGCGAGCGCAAGGTCGGGTGCGGTGTCGACGAGGGTGCCGTCAAGGTCGAAGAGAAAAAGCCTGATGGTCATGGTCGTGCTGTCCTGAGAGGAGGAATAAAGAAAGCCCTCGAACGTCTGGCATTCGAGGGCTTGCCGAGGGCGCTTGAGCGCGCCCTCACGGAACTTCAGTCAGGAATTACTGACGCGTACCGACGACTTCAACCACGGCGCGGCGGTTCGGAGCGAGGCACTGAACGAGTTCGCGGAAGTTCTTGACCTGGCCCTTGGCGGAGGGGTTCGGGCAGTCAACAACCGGATCGGCCTCACCGCGGCCTTCGGTCTGGATCAGGTTGGCGTCCACGCCCTTGGAGACGAGGTAGGTCTTGACGGATTCAGCACGAGCAGCGGAGAGCTTTTCGTTGTAGGCGTCCTTGCCGAGACGGTCGGCATAGCCGGTGGAGAGGATGACTTCAACGTTCACGCCGGCGAGACGGGAGACGAGGTCGTCGAGAACGGCCTTGCCTTCATCCTTGAGGGTGGACTTGTCGAAGTTGAAGAGCATGTCGGCGGAGAAGGTCACCTTTTCGGCAGCGGGAGCAACCGGAGCGGCGGCCTGCTTCGGCTGGCAGGCTTCGGCAGGGAGAACATCGGCGTCGCACTGGCAACCTTCACCGGAGGCTTCGGCGAGAGCGGGCGTCCAGAAGTTGGTGCGCCAGCAGAGACCAAAGCCGCTCTTGACGATCTGACCGTCAGCGGAGTGGACATAAGGGCTGACCTGGTCGGCAGCGAAGGAAGCGCCCGACACCGCCAGCATCATAGCGGCCACAAGGCCGCCAATCTTCAGAGAAGTCTTCATTGTTGTTATCCTCAAAAAGTTCAGGAAGCTTAAACGGGATGGACGATTTGTCACCAACAGGACTGCCGGCTACAAACAGATCACCCAGATGTCTTGCCCGTTAACTCGGACAGGATACACCGAACACGTCAAGCGTGCGAAGGTCAGTGCTGTCCTGCGGGGTCAAATGGCTAAATATCTAGGTTCATTCTGTCAGATTTCCGCAACGATTTCCACCGCTGGACATCCCGTATTACACCTAAAGCCGATTTATCGGGGAGGGAAAAAACCGCCTGGTCGCCGCTGTGACCGCGCGGGGACTCAAATGAGGGGCGCCCACTTTTCGAGCAGCGTGCGAGCAGTGTCGTCTCTCGGCTCCGTGCCTTCGCCTGCGGCAAGCCTGCCTGCAACCCAGACGTGGGTCACGTGTTCACGGCCCGCCGAATAAAGAAGCTGGGCGGCTGGGTCGGTGACGGGACCGCATTCGATGCCCGAGAGGTCGACCGCGATCATGTCGGCGCATTTTCCGATTTCCAGAGAACCGATTTCATCGTCCCAGTGAAGGGCGCGCGCGCCGCTGAGCGTCGCGGCCTCGAGCATGTCGAAGACCTTCGCGCAGGTGGTGGCGCCCGCGACGGCCTTGGCGAGCATGGCCGCGAGGCGGGTCTCGCCGAGCATGTCGAGCTTGTCGTTGCTTGCCGCTCCGTCGGTGCCGATGCCGAGGTTGATGCCCGCCTTCATCATCTTCGCGACGGGCGCGAAGCCCGAGGCGAGTTTGAGGTTGGAGGACGGACAGTGGCAGACGGATGCGCGTGCCTCGGCGAGCATGCGGATGTCCTCGTTGCTCGTGTGCACGCTGTGCACGGAGATGAGGCGCTCGTTGAGAAGTCCGAGGCGGGCAAGGCGGGCGACGGGGCGCTCGCCGTGGTCCTTGAGGGAGGTCTCCACCTCGCCTGCGGTTTCATTGACGTGGATGTGCACGGGCAGGTCGTGGCGCTCGCTCAGGGCGGCGCATCGCGCAAGGGAGGCGTCGCTCACCGTATAGGGCGCGTGCGGCCCGACGGTCACGCGCACGAACGGGTCGCCGCTGTAACGCTCGATGAGCGCCTCGCACTTGCTGATGTACTCGTCGTCGTTCGCGGCCCAGGCGGACGGGAAGCCGATGACGATGCCTGCGGTCGCGCAGCGCAGCCCCGCCTCGCGAAGGCCTTCAGCGGCGGCTTCGGGGAAGAAGTAGAGGTCCGAACAGCAGGTGACGCCCGAGCGGATCATTTCGACGCCCGCGATCAGGCTGCCGTCGTGCACGAATTCCGCACTCATGAGGCGTCCCTCGGCGGGCCAGATCTCCTTGGTGAGCCAGTCCATGAGGGGAAGGTCGGCGCCCCTGCCGCGAAGCAGGTTCATGGCCGCGTGCGTGTGAAGGTTGATGAGGCCGGGCATGACGACGCCTGCGGGCAGGCGCATCGTCTTCGCCTCGAGACCCGCGTAGCGGACTCTGGCGGCCTCGGTCGGAAGAATGTCTGCGATGCGGCCGCCCGAGAAGACGACGGTGTGATTCTCCAGAACGGTGTTTCGGGGAATGACGGGAATGACCCAGCGGGCCTCGACGAGCGTGTCGGCGGTCATGCGCAACCTCATGATTTTTGACTCGAAAACGGCGCGGGCCGACAGGGTTTCGGACGGTGTCGGGAACCTGTCGCCGTGCGGGACTTCAGCCAATTGTATTCGGGTTTGAATCGGCGAATAACTGGTAAAATAGATTGTTTGGACCGACGCGGTCACGCACGAGAGGGCGGGCAGCGAAGCGGTCGTCGCGACGGGTCTCCGGACCCTGCGCGCATCAGTCAGACAGACTTAAGGAAAGAAGAGCCGGAAGGCTTCGTCCGGGATCAGGGACGGGGCGCCGGCCTTACCCAGAGGAATAAACGGCATGGACGAAAAAGACAATAAGGAAGAGCCGCAGGTGCAGGGCCCGGAAGCCGCCGAGGATGCGGAAGACGACGCCCCGCTTCAGGGATCCGCCCTGAGCGTCGCGCACGAGCTCCTTCCGATTTCGCTTGAATCGGAAATGAAGCGCTCTTATCTCGACTACGCCATGAGCGTGATCGTGGGCCGCGCGCTTCCCGATGTGCGCGACGGCTTGAAGCCGGTGCACCGCCGCGTTCTTCATGCCATGAACGAGATCAAAAACACCCACAACAACCCGACCAAGAAGGCCGCGCGCGTTGTGGGTGAAGTGCTCGGCAAGTACCACCCGCACGGCGACTCCGCCGCCTACATGACGATCGTGCGCATGGCCCAGCCCTTCTCGCTGCGCTATCCGCTCATCTTCGGCCAGGGCAACTTCGGCTCGATCGACGGCGACAGCCCCGCCGCCATGCGTTACACGGAAGTGCGCCTTGAGAAGATCGCCGGTGAAATGCTCGCCGACATCAACGAGGACACGGTCGACTTCGTTCCGAACTTCGACAACTCCGAAAGGGAGCCCGTCGTCCTGCCGACCCGTCTGCCTCAGCTTCTCATCAACGGCTCCTCCGGCATCGCCGTGGGCATGGCCACGAACATCCCGCCGCACAATCTCGGCGAGACGATCGACGCCTGCCTGCACCAGCTCCGCAATCCCGAGTGCTCGATCGAGGACCTCATTCGCCTGATGCCCGCTCCCGATTTCCCGACAGGTGGCATCATCTTCGGCATCTCCGACGTCCATCAGGGCTACCGCACGGGCCGCGGCCGCGTGGTCATGCGCGCCCGCACGCATCTTGAGGAATTCGGCCGCGACCGCGTCCGCATCATCGTCGACGAGATTCCGTACATGGTCAACAAGCGCGTCATGTACGAGAAGATGCACGAGCTCATGCGCGAGAAGAAGATCGAGGGCATCGCCGAAATGCGCGACGAGTCCTCGAAGGAGATCCGCATCTGCATCGACCTCAAGCAGGGCGCCATGCCCGAGGTCGTGCTCAACAACCTCTTCAAGATGACGCAGATGCAGGAGAGCTTCGGCATGAACATGGTCGCCCTCGTGGACGGCCAGCCGACGCTGCTCAACCTGCAGCAGATGATCGTGCACTTCCTGTCGCACCGCCGCGAAGTTGTGACGCGCCGCACGGTCTTCCGCCTCGGCAAGTACCGCGCCCAGGGCCATCTGCTAGAAGGCCAGACGGTTGCGCTCTCGAACCTTGACGAGTTCATCCGCATCATCCGCAACGCCAAAACGCCGGCCGACGCCGCCGACGAGCTCTACGGCCGCGGCTGGCCCACGGCCATGGCCCAAGAGCTTGCCAGCCGCAGCGTTGAGGACATGCATCGCTACTATCCCGAGGACATGGACCCCGTCCGTGGCATCCAGCAGGATGGTCTCTACTACCTCACCAGGGTTCAGATCGACAACATCCTTGCGATGAGCCTGCGTCGCCTGACCGGCCTCGAGCAGGACAAGGTCCGCGCCGACTACGCCGCCATGATGGCCAACATCGCCGACTGCCTCGACATTCTCGCCCGTCCCGAACGCGTCAACGCGATCATCGGCGAGGAGCTCGAGAACATCCGCGAGGAGTACGGCGACGAGCGCCGCTCGACGATCGACCTCATGGGCGATCCGAACTTCAACAAGCGCGACCTGATTCCGCGCCGCGACATGGTCGTCACGCTCTCGCGCGGCGGCTACATCAAGAGCCAGGACCTCGCCGACTACGACGCCCAGACGCGCGGCGGCAAGGGCCGCAAGGTTCAGGAGATGACGAAGGATGACGAGGTCGCCGAGCTCTTCATCGCCAACTCGCACGACGTGATCATGTGCTTTTCCACGGCGGGCAGGGTCTATCCTATCGACGTCTTCGAGCTGCCCGAGGGCAAGTCCAACACCCGCGGACGTCCGATCGTCAACCTGCTTCCGCTCGAAGAGGGCGAGCAGATCTCCTTCATGCTGCCGATTCAGGGCTTTGACAACGAGCACTACATCGTGATGGCCACGAACCGCGGCACGATCAAGAAGACGCCGCTCTCCGCCTTCAGGAACGCCCGCCTCAAGGGCATCATCGCCACGACGCTCGACGAGGGCGAAACGCTCGTCGGCGTGGCCGTCTCCGACGGCGGCGACGACATCATGCTCTTCAGCGATGCGGGCAAGTGCGCCCGCTTCTCCGAGAGCGTCCTCCGTCCGATGGGGCGTGCGGCCCACGGGGTGATCGGCATGCGTCTCGACGAAGGCCAGTCCGTCATCTCCCTCATTGTCACGAACGACGAGCAGAAGTACGTGCTCGCCGCCACCGAGCACGGCTACGGCAAGCGCACCCTCGTTAGCGAGTATCAGCGCAAGGGCCGCGGCATCCGAGGTGTGATCACCATCTCCACGAAGGAGCGCAACGGCCGCATGGTCTCCGCCGTCCTCACGGATCCCGACGACGAGATCATGATGCTCACCACGGGCGGCAAAGTCGTGCGCACGAGCGCCAGTGAAGTCAGCATCGTGAACCGCGCAGCCATGGGCGTGCGTCTCATCAACCCCGGCGACGACACGCTCGCCTCGGTGCGCCGAGTCGCAGTCAAGAGCGCCGACGACGAACTCGAGAAGCTCAACATCGAGGTCTCCGACGAGGACCTGCTCGTTGATGAGGATCCCGCCGACGACGAGTCCGAGACTCCCGAGACCGATTTCGACAACGCCGTCGATGTCGACGGAGATGATCAGGATCAAAACTGATGCAGGATTCTGCAGTCGGCAATTGCTGACGAGATCGCCTAAGATAAACGGATGCGCCGCTTTTTTGCAGCGCATCCGTTTTTTCATGGTTCCGCCGTTTTTTTGTCTGGAGATAGTCATGGGTCGTCCCTTCAACTTCGCCGCCGGTCCGAGCATGCTGCCTGAGTCCGTTCTCAAAAGCGTTTCCGACGCCGTCATCGACTACGAGGGGCACGGCTACTCCATTCTCGAGATGATGCACCGCAAGCCGCCCTTCGAGGCGATCCTTCTCGAGCTCAAGAGCCGCGTGAAGTCGCTTCTGGCCGTGCCCGACGACTTCGAGATCCTCTTCTGCCCGGGCGGCGGCAAGATGCAGTTCGCCATGGTGCCGCTCAACCTCGTCACCCAGGGGTGCCGCGGCGGCTACGTCGTCACGGGCACCTGGTCGCGCATGGCGAGCGAGGAGTGCCGCCGCGTCTCCCGCGAGACGACGCTCTGGGCTGGCAACAACCGCGAGCTGCCGGCGAACGTGATCCATGTTCCGCGCGACGTCGAGTACGTCTACTTCTGCGACAACGAAACGGTCGACGGCACCGAATTCAAGGGCCTGCCCGCCGTTGACGACAACGACGCTCTCTTCGTCTCCGACATGTCGAGTAACTTCATGAGCCGTCCCGTCGACTGGACCCGCTATGCGGCCGTCTGGGCCGGCGTTCAGAAGAACTTCGGCACCGCGGGCCTCGCTTGCGTGATCGTGCGCCGCGACCAGCTCGGCTGCGCCGCCGAAACCGTGCCGCAGATGCTCGACTGGAGCGTCTACGCCAGGAACAACAGCCTGCAGAACACGCCGCCCGTGCTTCAGTTCTACACCGCCATGCTGATGGCCCGCTGGGTCGACGAGCAGGGCGGCGTCGCCGAGATGGACCGTCGCGCGAAGGAGCGCTCGGCCCTTCTCTACGACACCATCGACAGCATGGGCGACTTCTACGTGAGCCGCATCGCGCCCGAAGCCCGCAGCCGCATGAACGTCGTCTTCACGCTCGCCGACGAGACGCTCCTGCCCGTCTTCGTGAAGGAGGCCGAGGCGCAGGGCCTGACGAATCTCGCCGGCCACCGCTCCGTGGGCGGCCTGCGCGCGTCGCTCTACAACGTGATGCCCATGGAGGGCGTCGAGAGGCTCACCGCCTTCATGCGCGACTTCGCGGGGCGCCATGTCGAGCGTCACTGACGGCGTCGTCGCCTTTCTCGGGCCTGCGGGGACCTTCTCCGAGCAGGCCGTCAGGGCCGTCTTCGGACGTGAGGCGAAGGCGATCGCCGAACCCGACTTCGACGCCGTTCTCGATGCGGTCGAGAGCGGTGAGGCGCGTTTCGGCGTCATTGCGATTGAAAACAACACGAACGGCACGGTCACGCACGCGCTCGACTTGTTGCTCGAGCGCCGCCTCTGCATCGTGGGCGAGGTGTCCGTGCCCGTCGTCCACAATCTGCTCACGCTCGAGAAGCGTCTCGAGGACGTCAGGCGTGTCTACGCGCATGCGCAGGCGCTCGCGCAGTGCAGGGGGTGGCTCTCGCGTCACATGCCCGACGCCGAGCGCATCGCCGTCTCGTCCAATGCCGAAGGGGCCCGCAGGGCCTCGATCGAGCGGGGCGCGGCGGGGATTGCCGCGA
>ENA-ORTF01003647-ORTF01003647.1-human-gut-metagenome-genome-assembly--contig:-NODE-3647-length-12863-cov-9.755153_pt1 | contig 12863 bp, 10 predicted proteins | sample MGYA00241908_ERZ509180 | MGnify/ENA primary metagenome ERZ509180 (study PRJEB26280, sample SAMEA2338814) | human gut metagenome | biome: human gut; feature: human-associated habitat; material: faeces... | reverse complement strand
ATGCTGGCGGTTTTTACATTTCTCTTTTTGAGCACAGAATATTTCTATGTCAACCAGATCGCTCAGAACGCCTCCAGCGCCCGGACGGTAAACGTCCAGAATTATGCGCTCGGTATCAGCGCGGTCGGCTTTTGCCTCTATCCGCTGCTGTTTCGGTTTTTTCGCGATCGTCTGCGCAGCGCTGTGTTTTTCACGCTTACAATGCTGGCAATCGTCTGCTTTGTAATCCTTGGCAGTCCTGTTCCGCCCGGTCTTCTGACTGCCGTCGGAATGCTTCTGTTTCTGGTTCTCGGCATCCTCGGCAGTGCAGTGCATTACCATTTTCTTTGTGAAATTTCTGACAAAAAATATTTCGCACGCATGGTTGGCATTTCCTATGGGTTTGCTATCCTGCTGCAATTTCTAAACAACAGTCTGATTTCTTCTGCCCTGGCAGAACAGCTGCTGCTTTGCGCCGCGTTACTTTTTATCGTATTTTTCCTGTTCCGGTTTCAGCACCGGGAGGCAAGCCGCAGCTCCCAGATGCCGGACACTGCAAATTCCAGCCCTCAGGTGTCCGATGTGACAAATCCCTGTCCACATATGTCAGACGCGTCAGCTTGCGTCTCTTCCGGCAGCACCGACTCACAGCATAAGCTCCCTGCTCCATCTGCCTCCGGTGCCCTGCCGCAGCTCGTTTTGCTGATCTTTCTCGTCATTTTTATGACCTGTATTTTCAGTACGCTGGACAACACCGTTACACTGGGACACGCAGACGGAACCATGGATATCGGTCAGTGGCCTCGTATCCTGCTCGCCTGCAGCGGACTTGCTGCCGGATTTTTGTTTGACCTCCATAACAGACGTTTCATGAATCTCATCATGTACTGCATTATGATGCTTTCCACGCTCAGCGTCGCAATCCTGCAGCTTGGCGGTTCTTTCCTGATCGGACTGATCGTCTTTTACCTGTCCTCCGGATTTTTCGTCGTATTCTTTACGACCTCTTTTCTGGCGCTGTCCGAAGATACCCGCTGCCCGCGCCTCTGGGCAGGAATGGGGCGTGCTGTCAACAATGCGGGCGCTGCCCTGGTCTCAAACCTGTCTCTCTCCCTGATCGCATCGAACAGCAGCATCACGCTGATTATCACGGCTCTTGTCCTGTTCGCAACGGTAAGCATTTTGATCGCAGCCTATAGCATGTTAAATGCGCCGAGCGTACAGACTGAGACAGGCGGCACTATGACTCACAAAATGCAGGCAACTTGCGAAGCGAACGCAAGCCATGACACAAATGCCGCCCTCGGCAACGATTCGTCCGCCTCTACGGCTTCGGACATTTCCTCCGATCCGGATTATCCACAGAACACTCCCAATGCAGACCCGTTTTCCACATTTTCCACGGCATTTTCCCTGACTGACCGGGAACAGTCTGTTTTTGACCAACTCGTCAACACAGAAAAGAGCATCCAGGAAATCGCCGACAGCCTTTTCATCTCCCGAAGAACCTGTCAGCGCTATATCACATCCATTTATGAAAAGGTCGGTGCAAAATCCCGGATGGGACTGTACCAGTCCTACATCGAATGGCAGCGCAAAAACCTGTAACCGGAGCTGAAATTATATTTCCGTAAAGTCTTGCTTTCTAAGTCTCAGCAACCAGCTCTCTTAAAATATCTGAATACGTCACAAGCCGGACATTGCCAAGATGTTCGGCTTTTTCTATGCAGCCCTGGGTGAAACCGGTCTTGGCAAACAGATAAAGGAAGGTCTGATCATAATGAAACAAATGGCTACGCTCAACAAGCGTATCCAACACACCAACATCCACTTTTTCATTCGTCCATTTGCATTCTCCAAACAAAGCTGCCTGCCGATCCTGCTCTGCCATAATGTCGATCTCCGTCTGGCTTCTGGTACGCGGATCTGTTCCCCACCAACGTCCCAGCTCCGAAAAATCAACCGGGCTTTTTCCTTTCAGCAGCAATGCCCAGAGATACTGCGAACAGATATCCTCAAAAATATGTCCCATATAATCTGACAAGTGCGGCTCAATCCGCCTGTAAGCCAGTTCCACCGCGCCACGGGCGATGATCGAATTATTTTCCGGAACAAAACGATACCAGAACCGAAACATATTATCCTCGATCGAATAAATTGTTTTGCGCGTCGTTTTTTCTCCATAAGGAACTTCCTTACGAATAATACCAAGTGCAATCAGATTTTTCACATAGGTCGAACAAACATTGGAATCTTCCCCTACTTTCGTCGAAATCTCAGCCATCCGGGATGCCCCTGTTGCTATCGCTGTAATAATTGCATTGTAAATAGCAGGTTCCCGTACCTCCTGCTTCAGCAGACTGGAGGGTTCTTCATAAATTGCGGAGTTCGGATTTAAAAAGGTATTTTTAATATTTTCCTCCACACTCTGATGATCATTCATCTGTAAAAGGTACTGTGGCGTACCTCCTGCAACTCCATACATCAAGGCTTTTTCTTCCGGGCTGAAATACTGGCAATAACGACAGGTTTCCGCAAAATCAAACGGCTGTATTTTCATCTGGGCAGTGCGCCGTCCGTACAGGGGGGCTTTATATGCCAAAACCTGATCCTCCATATAGGACATCGAGGATCCGCAGAGAATCAACATCAGTTTTGAAGCTTCTTTATATTTATCAATCAACAACTGTAATGTGGAAGCAAGGCTTTTGGAAGCGCGCGCCACATACGGATATTCATCGATCGTCAGAATGACCCGTTTCTTTTCTGCCAGTCGGAACACATATTCCAGTGCCGCCTGAAAAGAAAGAAAGGACGTCTCAGCCTCTATCCCGCTGCTGTATTCCATAATACTTTTGCTCAAGTTTTCAAGATTTTGTTTTTCACTGCTTTCAACACCCATAAAATAAATCGCATCTTTATCCTGAATAAAACGACTGATCAAAGCAGTTTTTCCCACACGCCGTCTGCCGTAAATAACAGCGAACTCAAAATGATCCGAATAAAACAGCCGCTCCAGCGTCTGCAGCTCTCTTTCCCGTCCGATAAACATTCTGCCGTACCTCCTGTTTCTTTCATCATAGTATCGAATTACGGTTTAGTCAATTACGATTTACTAAAGTATGATTCGATAAATTGCATTTTTCTCAAATTACCGACTCAAATCGATTCCTAATCCACACTTCTCCCTATTTTCCCCCTGGCGCACCAGCGCCAAACTGCATTTTTCGCCGTTTTGGCGCGCATACGGCATACCCGGATGACCACCTGACGCGTAGACTGAAGGTAACAATAAAACTGCAAAACGGAAAATGCCCGCCTGACGCAAACCGCAGCGCAGCGTTCGATGCAGTCGCATTTTCCTTCGGAAAACAAGGAGGACTCTATGAAGCAGTGTGATAATGGTCATTTCTATGATGAAGCAAGATTTGAAAGCTGTCCGTATTGCAAGGAGAATACAGGGATCGGAAAGACGATGGCTGCAGCGGATATCGGCAAGACAGTGGCTGCCTTTCCGGGCAATCCTGCAGCAGCTGCTGCGACAGCCTTCGACAGCGGTAAAACAGTCGCTGTGATGAAAAAGAAAATCGGTATTGATCCGGCAGTCGGCTTTTTGATCTGCATCGAAGGTCCACACCGCGGAACGGATTTCCGTCTCGTTTCAGGAAGAAACTTTATCGGCCGGGCTGCCGCGATGGATGTTTCCCTGCCAGACGATGATACCGTATCCCGTGAAAGCCATGCACTGGTCACTTACGATGCCAAACACAATGCCTTTTCCCTTTCGCCCGGGCAGGGACGCGGCATTACCTACTGCAATGATGAACAGGTCGAAATGGTTCATCCACTCAAAGCATACGACATCATCGAGGTCGGGAAAAGCCGACTGCTTTTCCTGCCTCTTTGCAGCCAACAGTTTCAGTGGAGCGAGGAATAGCCCATGTTCTTTTTTAAAAAGCGAAAAAAAGTACAGACTCAGCAGCAGCCATCCGAACCAGCACCGGAGTCGCTTTGCGTTACCACCGTTCTGACTCCGGAACAAACCTCTATTCTGGACATTGCAAACCTGCAGGGGCTCGGACAGCGTGAACAGCAGCAGGATGCCTTCGGAATTTCTCCGGCAGACCGCTATGAAACAGACGGAATTTTAGCCGTTCTCTGTGACGGCATGGGCGGAATGGCGGAAGGACAACGGATCGCAATTCAAACCGTATCCTGTCTGTTAAACCATTTCCCATTTCCTGAGCCGCAGACAAAAGCTGTATCGGAGCTGATCTTTACATGCACCCGGAAGATCTATCAACAGTTTTACGGCCACGGCGGCTGCACCCTTGTCGCTGCCTGGATTTTGGGAAATCAACTGCACTTCTGGAGCGTCGGAGACAGCGACCTTTTTCTGCTCCGGGAACATCAGCTCTATGCATTAAACACCCGGCAGGAATTTCAAAAGGACCTGCTGCTGCGTTCCTTTCACGGCGCATTTCCCATCGAGGAAGCTTTTTCTGACCCACAGGCAGGCGCACTTTCCCAATATATCGGGAAGGAGGAGGTCACGCCGGATCGCACCTACATTCCACTTTCCCTTTTCCCGGGGGACGTCCTGCTCTTATGCTCCGACGGAATCAGCGATCCGCTGACCCTGAAACAAATCCGCGAGGCGATGGAGCTTCCGGTTCAGGACTGCTGCAGCGCGCTCGAAGCAGCAATCCGAAAAGCCGCACTTCCCACACAGGATAACTATACCGCAATCGTTTTACATTATTACGGGGAAAAGGAGAATACTGAATGAAAACCAAACAACTCTCTTCTAAACAGCTGATCGCCCTTGTGCTAATCCTGATCGGCGCTGTCTCATCCATTTTCGGCATCACAGGGCTGACCAAAAGCTCCTCTGAGGATCCCTATGAATCCAGAAACGGTATCGTCATGGTCTATGCGACAGTCTATGACAACGAAGGAAACAGCGAAGCCGGAATGGGAACCGGCTGGGCCATCGGCACGCCCGGACAGCCGATTCAGTACATCGTGACAAACGGGCATGTCGTCAATAAAGCCTATACCTATCCCCGCTATGATTCCAGTCTTTACGGAGGGGAAATTGATGTCTTTTTTTCCGCAGCGGAAAACGACTATGTAAAAGCCAAGGTCGTCTACTTTTCCCCTCAGGAGGAAAAGGATATCGCCATCCTGCAGCTGCCCTCCCCGACGGATAAGCGGACTGCCCTGACGCTGCGCGACTCCGGCGACATCAAGATCGGCGACACCGCCTACGCGCTCGGCTATCCCGGCAATTCCTCCCAGCGTCAGGATTTTGCCACCTACGATATAGACGATATTACAATCACCCGAGGCATCATCAGCAAACGTACAACCACCTCTTTTTCCACCTATGAGGCCTTTCAAATGGACGTTTCCATCGCTCCCGGCAACTCCGGCGGTCCTCTGGTCGATGAAAAAGGAAACGTAATCGGTATCAACGTTGCAGGCGCCATTGATCCCAATACCGGGCTGAGCCTTGGCATGAACTATGCCATCATCATCAACGAGCTAACGAAAATCCTGGATGTTGAACGCATTCCCTACACGTTTTCGGGCTCCGGTTTTTCCCTGTTCCACGGTCCCGGCAGTGCTGTGCTGCTCCTACTCGGCATTCTGTTGATCGCAGCGGGCACGTTTTTCTTCTGGAAGGAAAGAAAGGCTGCAGCCAGCGTTACAAATAGCCGCAGCGGCCTGGGCGACGGTCTGGCGAATGGCTCAGCAAGCGGCTTAAACGGTAATCCTGTACACTCCGGTGCGGCAGGCAGCTCCAGTGCTCATGCGATCCTGCGTGGAATGACCGGCAACTACGCAGGGCAGAGCTTCGATCTGCTCAAGGGAAAGGTTACCATCGGCAGAGATCCTGCGTTCTGCAACATCGTTTATGAAAAGAGCACGCCCGGCATCAGCAGCCGCCACTGCCAGCTTTCCTACAATCCGGGGGAAGGCTGCTTCGTCCTGACCGACCTCGGTTCCTCCTATGGAACCTTTCTTGGAAATGGGAAAAAGCTCGCCCCGAACGTCCCCGAAAAGCTCTATGCCGGAGATACGTTCTTCCTCTGCGATCCCTCAAACCGTTTTCTCGTTGCAAAGGAATAAACGAGATTTGTGTCTGCGCGCACTTGACACAAACCCGGCATGCACAAAAAACGTGCGCAGAAATGAGAGAACCTATGACTGCATCTGATACGATTTCTGCCAGAACAGGTCTTTCCTGTGCGGCTCTCCTTGAAACACGGCTGGTCGAGCTTTCCTCCGATACGCTTTCTTTTCCCGAAGCTGCCGTCTTTTACCATCTGATGGCAGATGGTCGGCTGCAAAAAGAGACTTCCCTCCCGGTGCTTTTGCCGGGGGAGGGCAGCCTTGTCTGCTGCGGAGATTTTTATATTGAACCTTTGGAAATCCAGATTGAATTTTCAAAAGCCAACAACGCGACAGACTGGCTCGTAGGGCTGCTGTTTCGCCATACGGAACGCATCCGCAGCATCGATGAGACGCTTTTCGTCCTGACCTGCATCAGCCGTCCCGATGCGATCTCGCCAGCCTTTTCCTAATACACCGGAACATTTTACAACTGTCTATCATCAAAAGCCGCTTTTGCGGCGGAATGTGAGGAACTATGAATCCCGAACGTATCTGTTACGGCTGCTTTTCCGAAAAAGAACCCGGCACGGTCTGCCCCGTCTGCGGGTTCGATGAAACAAAGCAGCAGCCCTATCTCGCCCTTCCCCTGGGCACAATTGTAAACGGCCGCTACCTGATCGGCAAAGTCCTCGGCATCGGCGGCTTCGGCATTACCTACCTCGGCTTTGACCTGACCCTCGAAATCAAAGTCGCCATCAAAGAATATATGCCCTCCGCCATGGCTACCCGGAATACCGACCGCTATACTGTCGTTCTGACCAGTCATCAGGAAAAGGATTATCAATCCGGAATGGAACGTTTTCTGGAGGAAGCACGCATTCTGGCAAAGCTCCAGAACACACCGAATATCGTTTCCGTCCAGAACTATTTCCGGGAAAACAACACCGCATACTTCGTCATGGAATACGTGAACGGCACCAGTCTAAAAGCCTATCTTGCTGCGCGCGGGGAAAAAATTTCCTGCGAAGAAGCATTGAAAATCCTGCTGCCTGTTATGAACGCACTCGTTTCTGTCCACTCCATGCAGCTTTTACACCGGGATATCAGCCCGGACAACATTTACCTGACCGCCGACGGTGACAGCAGGCTTCTGGACTTCGGCGCAGCGCGCTTTGCTTCCGGTGATGGGAAAAGCGTTTCCGTTATTCTAAAGCATGGCTATGCCCCGGAGGAGCAATACTCTTCCCATGGAAATCAGGGACCCTGGACAGACGTTTATGCCATGGGTGCAACGCTTTACCGCTGCATCACCGGAGTTCTTCCGCCGGATTCCATCGAACGGATTCACGGCGATACGCTCAAACGCCCCTCCGAGCTTGGCATCTCCATTTCCCCTGCCATCGAACAGGCGATTCTGAAGGCGCTCAGCATCCGTACGGAAGACCGCTTCATGAGCATGGAAGCCTTTATCTGCGCGCTGAACGGGGATGTCGCAACTGCATCGGCACAATCGCCATCCCCCGGATCAACGGCAAACGCACCGCAGCCATATTCCGGCGCGGTGTCTTCCCGACCTGCCACATTTTTTGCTGTCCTGTCGGCACATCTGAAACAAAATCCGCTTCTGGCAGTCGCTCTTGGCGGCGCTTTGGTCGCGGTAGTCGCCCTCGTCCTCTTTTTGCCCCTTTCCGGAAAGTCCGGAAAAAATACCAGCTACACAAACTCTGCTTCGTCCATGAATCCTTCTTCTGCATCTGCACCTCCCGGTTCGGATACGCCGACGCCCTCTCAAACCCCGCCCGGGCAGGATTCAGACGCACCGGACGATCCTTCTTCCGGCGATTCAAACGACAGCACCGGTACAGAAGTTGTCACCTATGATCTCGGAATTTTAAATGCTACCATCGACGTTCCGGCAGAGTATAGCGTTTCAGATGATGGTTTTACTTTTACCAACAATGCCAGAAACTGCCGGATCGAAACCAGCTTCAACTGGGCTACAATTGTTCCGATCTATTCCCTTGCCGACATCGAAAACTACCGGGAGGATATTGTTTCCTCCTACGCAGAGGGCTACGGTCTTACCGACGCCATGATTCTGACCGCAGGACCGGACGATTTCGGCGGACAGTCCGCTTACCAGATTTTCTTCCAGGGAACAGATTCCAGCCAGACCACCCTGCAGCATGTACTGCTTGCAGTAGAAGGAAGGAATGACTTTGGCGCATATCTGCTCGTCGGCTCCTATCCAAAGGATTCCGAAACAGACCACACACAGATTTACAACAGTCTGACATCCTTTCGTATAAATGGTCCTGTGGATATTACCTACGAGCGCTATTGCGACACCGCTGCAGGCATCCAATGCATCACGGATTCCACTCAGATCAGCAGCACAAGACGCAGCAGCTTTACGCTTCCAAACGGCAACAGCGGAACCGCCCTCCTTCTTTTCCTTTCCTCCAACGAAGAGGAATATATTGAGGTGGAGCAGGGACTTTCTGCCGGAAAAAACGCAGACGAATGTATTGCTTACCTTTCCGGCATCTGGGAAGATGTCTCCGGCGCTTCCCTTTCGGAGATCATGACAGAAAGCCGGGAAGACGATATTATCTGGAAATTTCGGATCGTTTCTCACGATTCCGATATTTCTATCTTCGCTGCAGCTGATATCGACGGTGTCCCCTATATCGTCGGTGCAAGCACATCCGAAGAAAATATTGATAACTCCAGCAATGTTCTTACCGAAATAATGGCCACACTGCGGCCGCTGTAAGCCTGCATCGTTTGCAGCATTGAAAAAAGCAAAAAACGCCAGTTTTCATTGGAAAATGTAATAGGAGGGCTCTCTCATGTTCACGCTCAAACAGGATCTAGGCTGTCCGCGGCGTATGACCGTCTATGCGATTTTTGATATTCTGGATCGCCTGAAAAGCTCCTATGACCAGGTTATGACCGGTGATATTCAGGCGCAGGTTTCCGTATTTGGCAAAGAATGTCTCTGTGCCTTTGCAGTTACGGAAAGCTCTCTGGATACCTCAATTCTCCACATCACTCTCCTGCAGCCGATTTCCGACATGACAAAGGAGGACGAGCAACTCGTCCTCCTCTATCTCATGGAACATATTCTTCTTCATATTGATGAAGTTCTGGTACACTGAAAATCATTTTTGTCCAGCTTTCGATAATACCACATGTTTAACAGTGCCGCAAATATCCACGCCAGCGGATAGGCCATTGCCAGTCCCGGAAAGCCCCAGATACGGCTTAAGCAAAGTGCTGCAAAAACACGCATGAGAAGCTCCAAAAATCCGCCCATCATCGGGATCTTCGTATTTCCGGTTCCCTGCACCGCGCCCCGGTAGGTGAACAACAGCGCCGCACACCATAAGCAGCTGGCTTCAATACTGTTGTAAATTCTGGACAGCCGGATCACCTCTACTGCACCGCTTCCAACGAAAATCGAAACGAGCGGCTTACAGAACACAATGATCAATCCGCCTACCACAACACTGAAAAAGAGACAGCTCAAAAGGGAAACCTTCATTCCTTTTCGAATTCTCTGATATTGCTTCGCACCAAAATTCTGTGCTGTAAATGTTACCATGGCAACTGCGATCGAATACATCGGCATCACGACAAAGGTTTCCAGCTTATTACATGCAGTGTATGCCGCAATCGCATCTGCACCCATCCCGTTTAGCGCACTCTGAAATACCATCATTCCGACGCCCGTAATGGAGTCCTGAATCGAAAGCGGCAGCCCTACCCGGAGATGATCCGCTAGAAAAGCAAATGATATTTTAAAATCTTCTTTTCTGACACGCAGCTGCGGATATTTCCGAAAGCTGTAGATCAGACAGCCGACCCCGGAAAGGCTTTGGGCCAGAATCGTCGCTGCAGCTGCTCCGATCACATCCATATGAAACACCAGAATAAACACAAAATCCAATATAATATTCAACACAGAGGAAATGATCAGAAAAATAAGCGGTACTTTGCTGTTTCCAATCGCCCTCAAAAGGCTTGATTCCACGTTGTATAAAAGCTGTCCTCCAAGTCCGATAAAGCAGACCAGCTGATAAGCATACGCACGCTGAAACAGATTTTCCGGCATATTCAAAATATGCAAAAGCCCTGGCAGGCAAACAATACCTACCACGGTACAAAGCAGGGAAACCACCGCCCAGATCATATAGATCACCGCTGTGGAACGTCTCGCATTTTCCGTTTTTCCCGCGCCAATAAACTGAGATGTCACAACGGTCACACCGCCGGCAAGGCCGGAACAAAATCCAAACACCAGAAACTGCAGACTTCCGATGCTTCCCACCGACGCCAGCGCATCAGAACCAAGGGTACGGCCCACGATGATCGTATCCACAGCAGAATACAGCTGTTGAAATACGTTTCCTGCCAGGATCGGCAGCATAAACATCAGAATCGTCCGGAAAACATCTCCCTTTGTCAAATCGTACTTTCTTTCCAATTTCTTCTTCCAAACCTTTCCTCCGATTTTGCTCTGTTGCTATTATATCTGTCCGTTTTGGCACTGTCAACGCTGTAAAAAAGTAAAGTTTTACTTCCTCACAATGTTTTTTTCAACTGACAGTTTCGATTATGAAAAAATCAGCCGAAATGCACTATCGCGCCCCGGCTGATTCCTGTCTTTCTATTCTTTCTCCCTTTACACGGACATCGGGCAGCTTCTTCTTTCTTCCCGATCCATGTCTCCTCTCTCGTATCTGGCATTGAATTCCATGTTGATGTCACGGATTTCTTTTTTACCGTCGATGTAATCCTGATACATATCCGCAAGTCCTGCCATACAGCCGTCGCAGCTGGCGGACAGATTGCCAAGTGCCTCCTCCACGATCTGTTTGCGTTCCTCGCAAGTGGTTTCTTTAATCAGATATCCTGCCATTTCCTATCCTTTCCGTCCGGATCTTCCGGGCATTCTTTGTTTTTTACAAACTGTTCAGTACCCTCACAGTTACGTTTTTTTACTTTTATCTGGTGCTTTCGCTTGTCAGGATCTCCTGCAGACGCTTTTCCATCTTCTCCACCTGATCTGCATAATCCCAGGCGATGTTGTTCTGCTGCCCGATATCGTAATCCATATTGTAAAGCTGCGGATCCTTTGATAAACCGGTTTCAATCCTGGTAAAGGGCATATATGGAGCTCCTTCGCTGGGAGATAAGTATACCCAGCTGCCGCAGCGCAGCATTTTCCCACAGGTTAAGTCCTCTGTCATCAGTTCTGATCTGCCTGCAGAATCCTCTCCGATCAATGCCGCATACCTGTCCTGGCTGTCTACTGCGCTGTCCTCTCCTGTTTCGATGCCAAGCATGTGTGCAAAGGAGGCATACAGATCCACTTGGCTGATCAGCGCCTCGGAAACGCCCCGGTGTGTCAGCCCAGAACTGTATACAATAAACGGAATCCTGGTACCACCGTCAAATTTGCTGTATTTTCCGCCTCTCAGCGGTCCTGCTGCCCGATGCGTTCCATTTAATTCATATGCCCTGTCCAGATAACCGTCATCCAGTACCGGTCCGTTATCACTGGAAAAAATAATCATAGTGTTATCCAGAATCCCTTCTTTTTCCAGTGCATCCATCACTTCCCCAACGCACCAGTCAAGCTCTGCGATCACATCCCCTCTGGGTCCCAGTCCGGTCGCGCCCTCAAAGCGTGCAGAAGGCACGCGGGGTACATGGGGCTGATGAAGGGCATAATACAAAAAGAATGGTTTTTCTGCCCTGCAGCTGTCTGAAATAAACTGCTTTGCCCGATTTAAAAAGGTTTCCGCCAGCTCTTCATCCTTCCAGACCGCTTTGCTTCCGCCGCGCATATAGCCAATCCTTCCGATGCCGTTTACAATGCTCTTATCGTGTCCGTGAGAAGAGCGCACGCGCAGAAGCTCCGGATTTTTATAATACGTTGGAATATCCTCAAAGGGAGATTCTGCTTCGTAGGAAACCTCGATCGGATCTTTTGGATCCAGGTTTACCACCGAGCGTCCCTCTAAGAATACACAGGGCACTCGGTCTGCCGTTGCCGGAAAAATAAACGATTCCTCAAAACCAAGGTCTATCGGTGTCAGATTGATCTCCTGATTCCAGTCGATCGGTTTGCTGCCATCTCCCAGCCCCAGGTGCCATTTTCCAACAATTCCGGTATGATACCCCGCTCTCTGAAACAGCTTTGGAACGGTATCAAGCTCTCTTTTAATAATACAGCCTGCATCTCCCGGCAGAATATGTGCCTGATCATTCCGGAACGGATAACGCCCTGTCAGAATGCTGAAACGTGCAGGCGTACAAACCGCAGAGGTGGAATATGCGTTGGTAAATTTCAATCCTTCTGCACATAGCCTGTCCAGATTCGGGGTGTCGATCTTCCTGCTCCCATAGCATCCAAGATCCCCAAAACCAAGATCATCGGCATAAATGATTACCACATTTTGCTGTGCCGGTTTTTTCACAGCCTGTTTTCCTTGTCTGAACATAATAAGTAATCCTCCTTTTCACCCTGGGCATCCTATAGATGATAGTATATCAGATTTCTGAAAGACTGTTCAAAAAAAATAGGGAACCAAACAATAGAATACACGCGCTGTGAGCATTCTATTGTCATGAAGAAAAAGATTTCCTTTGCAAAGCAAACATCTGTTCGTGTATAATATAAAAAAGCCGCTGCAATGTTGTAAAAAAGAATGTGCCTTGGCACATTCTCGCGCCGAGGCGCGGTTGCCTCGGCA
>ENA-ORTF01003641-ORTF01003641.1-human-gut-metagenome-genome-assembly--contig:-NODE-3641-length-12875-cov-3.129173_pt1 | contig 12875 bp, 10 predicted proteins | sample MGYA00241908_ERZ509180 | MGnify/ENA primary metagenome ERZ509180 (study PRJEB26280, sample SAMEA2338814) | human gut metagenome | biome: human gut; feature: human-associated habitat; material: faeces... | reverse complement strand
GATGGGCCCGTTCCACGATGCTATCAAACCGGTAGTTGAAAAACTGTATCACAGCGTGAAGACCGGTAACGAAGCGCAAATTTCTATTGACAGTAACTCACAGCCGAATTATCGTGAGAAACTGAATGAAGAACTCCGCCAGTTGCGTGAAAGCGAAATGTGGCAAACTGCTGTTACTGTACGCAAACTTCGTCCGGAGAACAATTGATTTGATAGGATTATACAAGTTTGATACAAAAGGGGAGAGGTTAGCTTTCCCCTTTTATTTTGCTGAAAAGTCTTTCCTAAATTAGTGCTAAGGGGCACTTTTAATCAGATCTTCTAAAAATTATCAATGGAAAGGATGAAATATATATTTATTCTTCTGAAGCTGGCGTTCCGGTCTTAAGGTACACAGTTTACTACTTGGTGGAAGTAGTAATAAAAATATTGTTTGTTTTGTTTGTGTTAAAAAAAACGGAGTTCGGTTTCGTGAGAAAGGGGACTCCATAAAAGGAGGACTATTTTAATCCTCCTTTTTTATGAATGCCATAAGTCTTTTGTAAAAAGGATGTTTGGTAAGTGTGGCGGCTTCTCCCAGAATCACCAGTTTCATGCGTGCTCGTGTGATCGCTACATTCATTCGTCTTAAATCATTCAGAAATCCGATTTGCCCTTCCTCGTTGGCGCGGACGAGACTGATAAAAACGACATCCCGTTCCTGTCCTTGAAAACCGTCCACTGTATTAACTGTGATGAGGCTTCGGAGAGGGCGCAAGAAACTGCTTCCTTTAATTTTGCTTCTCAAATATTGCACTTGTGCTTTGTAGGGTGAAATCAGTCCGAAATCAATCCTTTCCTCTAAAATTCGTTCCTTTCCGATCCGGTTGATATAGGCTTCCAACTCCTCCAGGAGCAGATTAGCCTCCTGCTTGTTGATGCGTCCGAAACTTTCGCCTACAAATTCCTCGTGAAATTCCATTTCAGAAGTGTCAATCCAACTCATGGGGCTGTCGAAATCAAGGATTCCCCGATAACGTACCTCCGGGGCAGCCTCCAGTTCTCCCTGATAAAACCAGTCGGAAGGGAACTGCATGATAGCTTCGTTCATTCTATATTGCACTTTCAGCAACGAGACAGAGGATGGTTTTTGCCGAACCACCTTCTCCATTAATGTATATTCCAATCCTCCACGAGCAGCTTCTATACATTTTATGGTAGGCGGAAGCTGGCAATGATCTCCGGCGAGAACCACCCGGTCTGCTTTTCGGATAGCTATCCAGCAGGCTGCTTCGAGTGCTTGCGCAGCTTCGTCAATAAATAAAGTCGGGAAACGGCGGCCATTGAGCAGGCGATGGTTGCTACTGACTAAGGTTGAGGCAATCACGCGGGCACTGTCGAAGAGGTCGGTGTTAATTTGAATCTCAAGTTCGGTAGCACGGTCGCGTAGACGGCTCATACGACTGCGCATCCCTTCCCGTTCCTCGTAACTTCCCCGCCGCATTCGTCCTCCCATTTCGCGGATGGACTTGCGGATTCCCCAAAGTTCCGGATACGCCGGATGGCTCTCAAACCGGCGTTCGTAGGTAAAGGATAACATTTTGTCATTTACACGGGTAGGATTTCCAATGCGGAGCACCGGAACACCCCGATCTACAAGTTTCTCGCAAATCCAGTCGACGGCAGTATTACTTTGAGCGCACACCATCACTTGTGGTTCGCGGTGCAGTGTCTCATAAATCGCTTCGACAAGTGTTGTTGTCTTTCCCGTTCCCGGAGGACCGTGCACAATAGAGACATCACGTGCGCAAAGCACTTTATTGACAGCCGTCTCCTGCGTACTGTTCAACCAAGGAAAACGTACGGGGTATAATTCGCGAAATCCGGGCTTTAGCGTTCCCAGCAACGTGTCGCGCAGTTCGGCAAGGCGATTGCCTTTGGCACGGATCACGTCCTCCAGCGCTTCAAACATAGCGCGATAGGAAGTCTCATCAAAGTAAAGCTGTACGCCCAGCACACCGTCAGTTTGCAGTTCCATCAATGCCCCTGCTCCGGGGAGCACGACTACCATTCGTTCTTCGTCTGCATAACTGACGGTTGCGGTGAAATTCAGATATTTCACTTTTCCGTCGGATGACTGGTGGAAAAAGGAAACGGGACGGCCGAATTCAAAAGAGTGTTCTATCTCTTTATTTTCGCTTCTTGTAATATCTACAACAAATTGATTCAGAGAGTTATAGTAACTTCGGCCGAGAGAGACAGGATACCAGCAAAGACCGCGTTTCACTTTTCGGGCAATACCCATCGTTTCAGTCTGCCGTTTGAATTCCTCTTTCTCATATTCGTACTCCATCCGTAAGAGGAGTTGTTGTTGCTGAAGGTCGGCTATCGGATTTTTCGGACTATTATTCATAATAGGCGCAAAGGTAACAATTCTTCTTCCCGAGACGAAAATTTATTTCATTTTGTTAAACATTACTCGAACGTCATTCGTTATTTTAATAGATAGACTAAAAAAACAAAAAGTGATATGGTATACGATGCAACTATGTTAGAAGCTTTCTACCCTGCTTATAAAGGAAAGGTAGAACACGTACGGGCTATATTGAAACGTCCTTTGACGTTGGCCGAGAAGATTCTGTATGCCCATTTGTATGATGTGGCTGATGTGAAAGATTACCAAAGAGGGGAAGATTATGTAAATTTTCGTCCCGACCGTGTTGCGATGCAGGATGCGACAGCCCAGATGGCTCTGCTTCAATTTATGAATGCGGGCAAAGATCAAGTTGCTGTGCCTTCTACGGTGCATTGTGACCATTTGATACAAGCGTATAAAGGTGCAAAAGAAGATATTGCCACTGCAAGGCTGACCAATGAAGAAGTGTACGATTTCCTTCGTGACGTATCTTCCCGCTACGGAATCGGTTTTTGGAAACCGGGAGCCGGAATTATCCATCAGGTTGTACTTGAGAACTATGCTTTTCCTGGCGGAATGATGGTAGGAACCGACTCGCACACGCCAAATGCGGGTGGACTGGGTATGGTTGCTATCGGGGTTGGCGGTGCGGATGCGGTGGATGTCATGACCGGTATGGAGTGGGAACTCAAAATGCCGAAAATCATCGGTGTCCGCCTGACCGGAAAACTGAACGGCTGGGCTTCTCCGAAAGATGTGATTTTGAAACTTGCCGGAATTCTTACCGTAAAAGGGGGAACGAACGCCATTATCGAATACTTTGGTCCAGGAACCGAATCGCTCTCGGCTACCGGGAAGGCGACCATTTGTAACATGGGGGCCGAAGTGGGGGCTACCACCTCATTGTTCCCGTTTGACGAGCGTATGGCCACCTATTTGAAAGCTACCGGAAGAGAGCGGGTGGTTGAACTGGCAGAGACCGTTGGCGCCGACCTTCGTGCTGACGATGAAGTGGCTGAGGAACCGACTAAGTATTATGACCGCGTCATTGAAATAGACCTGTCTGAACTCGAGCCTTATATAAACGGTCCTTTTACACCGGACGCTGCCACTCCTATTTCCAAGTTTGCGGAGAAGGTGTTGTTGAACGGTTACCCGCGTAAGATGGAAGTGGGATTGATCGGTTCGTGTACCAATTCGTCCTATCAGGATTTGAGCCGTGCCGCTTCTCTGGCGAAGCAGGTTGCCGAAAAGAACCTGAGTGTAGCCGCTCCGTTGATTGTGAATCCGGGTTCCGAGCAGATTCGTGCCACTGCCGAGAGGGATGGAATGATAGAAGCTTTTGAACAGATAGGAGCTACAATTATGGCAAACGCCTGTGGTCCTTGTATTGGGCAGTGGAAACGTGAGACGGATGATCCGACGCGGAAAAATTCAATTGTCACTTCCTTCAACCGTAACTTTGCCAAACGTGCCGACGGCAATCCGAATACATACGCTTTTGTTGCTTCTCCGGAACTGACGATGGCACTGACAATTGCGGGTGACCTCTGTTTCAATCCTTTGAAAGACAGACTGGTGAATCATGAGGGCGAGAAAGTGAAACTGTCCGAACCGGTGGGAGATGAACTTCCTTTGCACGGCTTTGCGCAAGGAAACGAGGGTTACGTTGCTCCTCATGGAGGAGAGACGGAAATCAGGGTGAAGCCGGATTCACAACGCTTGCAGCTGTTGGCTCCTTTCCCAGCCTGGGATGGTCAAGATTTATTGAATATGCCTTTATTGATCAAAGCGCAAGGCAAATGTACTACTGATCATATTTCGATGGCAGGTCCGTGGCTCCGTTTCCGGGGACATCTGGAAAATATTTCGGATAACATGTTGATGGGAGCTGTCAATGCCTTCAACGGTGAGACGAACAAGGTTTGGAACCGTTCTACCAACACTTACGGAACTGTTTCCGGTACGGCAAAAATGTATAAGTCCGAAGGAGTGCCGTCTATTGTCGTGGCCGAAGAAAATTACGGTGAAGGCTCCAGTCGTGAACATGCGGCTATGGAACCGCGTTTTCTGAATGTACGTGTCATTCTCGCCAAGAGTTTTGCCCGTATTCATGAAACGAATCTGAAGAAACAGGGCATGCTTGCCCTCACTTTTGTAGACAAAGCCGATTATGATAAAATTCGTGAACACGACCTTCTGTCCGTGCTTGGTTTGGTGGACTTCGCTCCGGGACGCAACCTGACTGTCGTTCTCCATCACGAAGACGGGACGAAAGAGAGCTTTGAAGTGCAACACACTTATAATGAACAGCAGATAGCTTGGTTTCGTGCCGGTTCTGCCTTGAATGCCAGATAATTTAAAAAAGACAAGAAAAATAAAAATCATGAGCAAAATAATTATGCAAGCAGATGGTACGCTGTCAGTGCCCGATGTGCCTACCGTACCTTATATTACCGGTGATGGAGTGGGAGCGGAAGTTACTCCCTCCATGCAAGCCGTAGTCAATGCGGCTGTTCAGAAAGCGTACGGTGGCAAACGCCGTATCGAGTGGAAAGAAGTGTTGGCGGGAGAACGTGCCTTTAATGCGACAGGTTCTTGGCTACCGGAGGAGACGATGAAGGCATTTCAGGAGTATCTGATTGGTATTAAAGGTCCGTTGACGACGCCTGTCGGAGGCGGTATCCGTTCGTTGAATGTGGCGTTGCGCCAGACGCTTGATTTATACGTCTGTCTTCGTCCCGTCCGTTGGTATCCGGGAGTACAGTCGCCGGTGAAAGCACCCGAAAAAGTAAATATGTGCGTGTTCCGTGAAAATACAGAAGACATTTATGCAGGTATTGAATGGGAAGCAGGCACTCCGGAAGCGGAAAAGTTCTATAAATTCCTGAAAGACGAGATGGGTGTGACAAAGGTACGTTTCCCGGAGAGCTCCTCTTTCGGTGTGAAACCGGTTTCGCGGGAAGGTACGGAGCGTCTCGTGCGTGCTGCTTGCCAATACGCGTTAGACCATCATCTGCCCTCCGTCACGTTGGTTCACAAGGGAAATATAATGAAGTTCACCGAAGGCGGTTTCAAGAAATGGGGCTACGAATTGGCGCAGCGTGAATTTGCCGACGCGTTGGCAGACGGACGATTGGTGATTAAGGATTGCATTGCCGACGCTTTCCTGCAAAATACGCTTCTGAGCCCTGAAGATTACTCGGTCATAGCCACTCTGAACCTTAATGGAGACTACGTTTCCGACCAATTGGCGGCAATGGTGGGTGGTATCGGGATTGCTCCCGGAGCCAACATCAATTATAAAACGGGGCATGCCATCTTTGAAGCCACGCATGGAACAGCGCCTACCATTGCGGGCAAAGATGTGGTGAATCCTTGCTCTATCATACTTTCGGCAGTCATGATGCTTGAGTATTTGGGTTGGAAAGAAGCGGCAACTCTTATCGAGAAAGCTTTGGAACAGAGTTTCTTGGATGCGCGTGCCACCCATGACCTCGCTCGTTTCATGCCGAATGGAACCTCCCTCTCCACTTCCGCTTTCACCCGTGAAATCGTGGAAAGAATAGAAAAATAGAAGTAACGAATAAAGACAAAGAAAATGAAGAAAGAGTACTTGATTTACAAGCTTTCCGAAGAGATGAAGGAAGCTACCCGGATTGACAATGAATTGTTCCCCAAATTTGACGTGAAGCGCGGACTGCGTAACGAAGACGGCACAGGAGTTCTGGTAGGCCTGACTAAAATCGGTAACGTGGTTGGTTACGAACGTGTTCCGGGAGGCGGATTGAAGCCTATACCGGGAAAATTGTTCTATCGCGGTTATGACGTGGAAGATATTTCTCATGCCATTATCAAGGAGAAACGTTTCGGCTTTGAGGAAGTGGCCTACTTGCTGCTTTCGGGACGCTTGCCGGACAAGGAAGAACTGCTTTCTTTCCGTGAACTGATTAACGACAACATGCCGTTGGAGCAGAAGACGAAAATGAATATTATTGAGTTGGAGGGAAGCAATATTATGAATATTTTGTCGCGCAGCGTGCTCGAGATGTATCGTTTTGATGCGAATGCGGACGATACCTCCAGAGACAACCTGATGCGCCAAAGTATTGAGCTGATTTCGAAGTTTCCCACTATCATTGCATACGCTTATAATATGCTTCGTCATGCTACTTTCGGGCGTTCTCTGCATATCCGCCATCCGCAGGAAAAGCTTTCTATTGCCGAAAATTTCTTATATATGCTAAAGAAGGACTATACCGAATTGGATGCTCGCACACTCGACTTGTTATTGATTCTTCAGGCAGAGCACGGTGGAGGTAACAACTCTACCTTTACGGTCCGTGTCACTTCCTCTACCGGAACGGATACCTACTCGGCCATCGCTGCCGGTATCGGTTCGTTGAAAGGTCCGCTTCATGGAGGAGCGAATATCCAGGTGGCGGATATGTTCCATCACTTGAAAGAAAATATCAAAGATTGGACGAATGTGGATGAAATAGATACTTATTTCACTCGTATGTTGAACAAGGAAGTGTACAATAAAACCGGACTTATCTATGGTATCGGTCATGCTGTCTACACCATTTCCGATCCACGTGCACTTCTGCTGAAGGAACTTGCCCGTGACCTTGCCCGTGAGAAGGGCAGAGAGAGTGAGTTTGCTTTCCTCGAACTGCTGGAAGAACGTGCTATCGCTACTTTCGGACGTGTGAAGAACAATGGAAAGACAGTATCCAGCAATATTGATTTCTATTCCGGTTTTGTGTACGAAATGATCGGACTGCCGCAGGAAATTTTCACTCCTTTGTTCGCAATGGCTCGTATTGTCGGCTGGTGTGCACACCGTAATGAGGAGCTGACCTTTGACGGAAAACGTATTATTCGTCCTGCTTATAAGAACGTTCTTGAGGAACTGGCCTATGTTCCGATCAAGAAACGCTGATCCGCATCAATCCTTTTTCTATATAATGTAAAATGTTCCCCGAATAGATATTGAGTCTCAATTCTGTTCGGGGAAAGTCTTATAGAACTGGAAATAATAACATAATTAACATTTCGAATAGCTCCCTCGTCTCCTCTTATGGAGAAAAGAGCGTTCTTGGTGTCAAGGAAAGGCGGTTTCTGCCTACCAAGAAAGGCGTTTTAACATCGTGTTAAAACGCCTTTTCTCTATTTGATGACTTTCCCTTTGTATGCTGGTGTAAATCAGTGAATTATGTGCAATCGTTGCCCGCGAGTCCTTCTATGGTAAATTCTTGAATCCGAAGTGTAGTTGTTATTTGGGTAAGTTTAATATTTAAAAGACATTTTGTGTGGCTATTACTTTCATTTTTGCTATTTTTGTGCATTACAAAAGAACTTCAATATGAATTTAGCAGCTTTTAATCTGTTTTTGGGTGTAATGAGCTTGATTGCCCTGATTGTTTTTGTCGCTCTCTACTTCGTGAAAGCAGGATACGGAATCTTCCGCACGTCTTCGTGGGGAGCGGCTATTTCAAACAAGCTGGCTTGGATACTGATGGAAGCTCCGGTCTTCCTCGTGATGTGCGTGATGTGGATGTATTCGGAACGCCGCTTTGAGCCGGTGATATTGACCTTCTTTTTATTCTTCCAACTGCATTATTTTCAACGGGCTTTCATTTTCCCTTTGTTATTGAAAGGAAAAAGTAAAATGCCGTTGGCCATCATGTCAATGGGAATCCTTTTCAATCTGTTGAATGGATATATGCAAGGAGAATGGATTTTCTACCTTGCCCCCGCAACGATGTACCAGTCTGATTGGTTCACCTCCCCGTACTTTATAATAGGTACTTTGCTGTTTTTTACGGGTATGCTGGTGAACTGGTCGTCCGATTATATCATCCGCCATTTGCGTAAACCGGGAGACACACGGCATTATCTGCCACAGAAAGGTATGTACCGCTATGTGACTTCCGCCAATTATTTCGGTGAAATCGTAGAATGGGCAGGCTGGGCAATACTTACCTGTTCGCTTTCCGGACTTGTTTTCCTTTGGTGGACGATTGCAAACCTCGTTCCGCGAGCCGACGCCATCTGGAAACGTTATCGCGAGGAATTCGGCGACGCGGTAGGCACACGGAAGCGGGTGTTTCCTTTTCTCTACTAGGAGATTTTTTTATCACGAATTGAATTAAGACTTGAATTAAGACTTGAATAAATATAAACTACTATGAAATCTAAACTTTTCACTCCGGTCACTTTCGGCCCTTTGACGTTGCGGAACAGGACGATACGTTCGGCAGCGTTTGAAAGTATGTGTCCGGGCAATACTCCCTCGCAGATGCTATTGGATTACCACCGCTCGGTTGCTGCGGGAGGAGTGGGGATGACGACTGTAGCTTATGCCGCCGTGACGCAAAGCGGGCTCTCTTTCGATCGTCAGCTATGGATGCGTCCGTCCATAATTTCCCGTTTGAATGAATTGACAAAAGCCGTGCACGACGAGGGTGCTGCGGTAGGTATCCAGATAGGGCATTGCGGAAATATGTCCCACAAAAAGATTTGCGGTGTCACGCCCATATCCGCTTCTTCAGGTTTTAACCTCTATTCGCCTACGTTTGTGCGTGGAATGGAACGGGAAGAACTTCCGGAAATGGCACAGGCTTACGGAAACGCTGTCAACTTGGCACGGGAAGCGGGGTTTGATGCGGTGGAAGTGCACGCCGGACACGGTTATTTAATCAGCCAATTCCTTTCACCTTACACCAATCATCGCAAAGACGAGTTCGGAGGCTCGCTGGAGAACCGGATGCGTTTTATGGATCTGGTGATGGAAGAGGTGATGAAAGCGGCGGGCAATGACATGGCGGTGATTGTCAAAATGAATATGCGCGACGGTTTCAAAGGCGGAATGGAAATAGATGAATCCATTCAGGTGGCGAAACGGCTTCTGGAGCTGGGTGCTCACGGACTGGTGCTGAGTGGAGGCTTTGTCAGCAAAGCCCCGATGTATGTGATGCGGGGGGCGATGCCGATTCGCTCGATGGCGCACTATATGGACTGTTGGTGGCTGAAATACGGTGTCCGGATGTTCGGAAAATGGATGATTCCGTCCGTGCCTTTTGAGGAGGCTTATTTCCTGAAAGACGCCTTAAAGTTCCGGGAAGCTCTTCCGGAAGCTCCCTTGATTTATGTTGGCGGACTCGTTGCCCGTCAGAAGATAGATGAAGTGCTCGATGCGGGCTTTGAAGCTGTGCAGATGGGACGTGCCTTACTCAACGAACCTGGATTTGTGAACCGGATGAAGCAGGAGGAGCAGGCCCGTTGCAACTGTGGACACAGTAATTACTGCATAGGCCGTATGTATTCGATAGAAATGGCCTGCCATCAACATTTAAAAGAAACGTTACCTCCTTGTCTGCAAAAGGAGATTGAAAAATTGGAAAAGAAATGAATGATATAAAATGGGCTATCATTACCGGTGCGGACGGAGGGATGGGAACGGAAATCACACGTGCCGTTGCCAAAGCTGGTTATCAGGTAATAATGGCTTGTTACAACCCCCAAAAGGCGGAGACTGTCCGCGCTTGTTTGATTGAAGAAACCGGAAACCCGAATCTGGAAGTTATGGCTCTTGATTTGGCTTCCATGCAATCCGTAGCTTCTTTTGCCGACCGGATATTAGAACGTAACCTTCCTGTTTCTCTGCTGATGAATAATGCGGGAACGATGGAAACGGGACTTCATATTACCGTAGATGGGTTTGAACGAACGGTTAGCGTGAATTATGTAGGACCTTATCTGCTTACCCGGAAACTGATTCCTGCGATGGTGCGCGGTGCGCGAATTGTAAACATGGTGTCTTGCACTTATGCGATCGGGCGTATTGAACTTCCCGATTTCTTTCACAGAGGCAAGGTCGGAGAATTTTGGAGAATTCCCGTTTACAGCAATACGAAACTGGCTTTATTGTTGTTTACCATTGAACTGTCCAAGCTACTCCGTGATAAAGGAATTACCGTCAATGCTGCCGATCCGGGCATTGTCTCTACTAATATTATTACTATGCATAAGTGGTTTGACCCGCTGACGGACATTTTTTTCCGGCCTTTTATTCGCAAGCCCGCACAAGGGGCTTCCACCGCTATCGGTTTGTTGTTGGATGAAAAAGAAGCCGGAGTGACGGGGCAACTGTATGCTAGTAATCGTCGGAAAGAATTATCGGATAAATACGTTCATCACGTGCAGAGGGAGCTACTGTGGGAAGTCACGGAACGTTCGTTGGCACGATGGATTTCTTCCTAAAAGGAAAAAAGGAAAAAAGGAAACGCGGATTAACGCGGATTTGCGCAAAGAAAGATTAAATTCTATTTGCGTTATCCGCGTTAATCCGCGTTTTATTTATTATTCCGAACCTTAGATAGAAAGCTCTTTCAATACATTCACAAGATCTTTTTTTATCGGCTTGTCATTTTTAATCGCTTTGCTGAACGGTACGTAAACAATTTCGTCATGTTCGATACCGATCATTACGTTACGTTGGTCTTCCATGATAGCGTCGATAGCGGCAGCCCCAAGTCGGCTTGCCAAAATACGGTCGTGGGCAGTCGGGCTACCTCCGCGTTGCAAGTGTCCCAAAATCGTTACACGTACGTCGTATTGCGGGTATTCGTTCTTTACACGTTCGGCATAGTGCATCGCTCCTCCGGTCAGTTCGCTTTCCGCCACTAGTACGATACTACTATTCTTCGATTTGCGGAATCCGTTCTTGATAAACTCTTCCAGTTGGTCGACTTCCGTACTGAACTCCGGAATGATGGCGGCTTCGGCTCCCGAAGCGATTGCTCCGTTCAGCGCAAGGAAACCTGCGTCTCGTCCCATTACTTCGACGAAGAACAAACGTTCGTGCGAGGTTGCCGTGTCGCGAATTTTATCCACAGCGTCCAGAATCGTATTCAATGCCGTGTCATATCCGATAGTGGTATCCGTGCCATAAAGGTCGTTGTCGATTGTTCCCGGAAGTCCGATACAAGGAATATCAAACTCCTGTGCAAAAATGCGGGCCCCCGTCAACGAGCCGTCTCCACCGATGACTACCAAAGCGTCAATACCTTCTTTTTTCATGTTATCGTAGGCTAGTTGACGTCCTTCCGGAGTGGTAAAAGCTTCGGAACGCGCTGTTTTCAGTATAGTCCCTCCCCTTTGAATAATGCTGCTCACGTCTTCTGTTGTGAGTTCCTTTACTTCACCGGCAATCAGTCCTTCGTATCCCCTATAAATTCCCTTTATTTTAAAGCCGTTGAAGATGGCGGTACGGGTTACGGCGCGGATCGCTGCATTCATTCCTGACGCATCCCCTCCGGAAGTCAGGATTCCAATATACTTGTTATTCATAATTCATTTTATACAATTATTAGACAAAATCAGAAAGTAACTGCTTTAATTTTTTTCTACTATGAAAGATACGGCTTTTTATTGTACCTAGCGACACTCCTGTTTCTTGAGCTATTTCCCGATATTTGAATCCGGATATATACAACATAAAAGCGTTGTAATGTTCTTTAGGTAGTGTTTTAAGGGCTGCCCTTATCTCCTTGGCATCGTGACTATTGTCTATGAAAGCAAAAGAGTCATCTCTTAGCAGGAAATGATAGTCGGGTTCGGATAATATATATAAGTCTCCTTGGCTTTTTTTTATCCGGTAGTTATTTATAAAAGCGTTACGCATAATGATATACATCCAGCCTTTAAAATTTGTTTCAGGATCAAATTTATCCTTATTATCCAGAGCTTTCAACATTGTTTCCTGCAATAAATCCTCAGCATCGTGTTTGTCAGCTGTCAATTTATATGCAAAACCTAGCAGATCACTTTGCAGAGCTATTAATGCTTCATCAAAATTGAATATTTTCATTATAGTGGTTTGAGGTTCAAAGGTTTATATCAAGGCATCCCTAAATATAAGGAATGCCTTGGGCAAAGTTTAGCTAAGATATCTTATTTGATGTCAATAGTTCTGGTTGTCTTCTGAACTTCCTTGTCCACTGTTTTGGGAATATCTATAGATAGAATCCCATGTTCTACTTTGGCTGTAATCTTATTTTTTTCAACATTGTCCGGCAGTATGATACTTTGTTGGAATTTGGAATAAGAGAATTCACGACGTAGGTATTTTTTGTCTTTTTTCTCCTCATTCTTCTCTTCCTTCTTTTCCATGCAGATTACTAGATTGTTGTTTTCATCCACATTAACGGTGAAGTCATTTTTTGTCATTCCCGGAGCTGCCAATTGGATTTTATAATCCTTTTCATTTTCAATTACATTAATAGCGGGGGCTGTTGCATTTGCTTTCATCATCCACTCATTGTTAAAGAAATCATTAAAAATACTTGGTAACCAATTCTGGTTCATTTTTGTAGGTACCATTTTTACCTCCTTTTTTTAAGTTAATAATTAAAGTTTAGAAAATATGTCTGCCTGCTTGACAGAACTTTTATTGTTTAGTCATTCCTTGTTT
>ENA-ORTF01003615-ORTF01003615.1-human-gut-metagenome-genome-assembly--contig:-NODE-3615-length-12968-cov-3.045148_pt1 | contig 12968 bp, 10 predicted proteins | sample MGYA00241908_ERZ509180 | MGnify/ENA primary metagenome ERZ509180 (study PRJEB26280, sample SAMEA2338814) | human gut metagenome | biome: human gut; feature: human-associated habitat; material: faeces... | reverse complement strand
TCGGCTCGATCGTGAACATCATGCCTGGTGCAAGAACCACACCCGTGCCCGCTTCGGAGACATGGCTGACAAACGGATCCTCATGGAAGTCCCAGCCGATGCCGTGACCGCCGAATTCGCGCACGACCGAAAAGCCGTTCGCTTCAGCATGCGCCTTCACGGCAGCGCCCACATCACCCAAGCGGCCCCACGGTTTCACCTGTTCAAGCCCCTTTAACATGGCTTCGCGGGTTACTTCAACAAGGCGCTTGCGTTCTTCGGAAACCTCACCGATGCAGAACATGCGTGAGGAATCGGAGAAGTAGCCATCAACGATCGTGGAGCAATCCACGTTCACGATGTCGCCTTCTTTGAGCACATCGTCTTCGGAGGGCATGCCGTGGCAAACAACCTCATTGATAGAGATGCACACGCTGAACGGATAGCCTTCGAAATCAAGATCGGCAGGGATGCCTCCGTGCGCTTCCGTGTATTCGTTCACCCAATCGTTGATCTGGGCAGTTGTTACGCCAGGGCCGATGCGTTCAGCAACATAATCGAGCACGCCGATGTTCACTGCCGCACTCTTGCGCACCGCTTCGATATCCTCAGCGTTTTTCAGCATGGCGCGCGAAGGAACCTCAAGCCCTTCGTCGTAGAAGTGCTGGAGCTGGTTGTCGATCGAAAGGTGGCATTTCTTGTATTTCTTGCCGCTGCCACACCAGCAGGGATCGTTGCGTTCAGGTTGGGGTTGACCGTCGTACATGAGTCCTCGATTGCGTTCGGGTATTTTGTACACCCATTCTAACAAAGTGCGCAAGCGAGATTAAGGAGAGGCCGCAACATGGAGTGAAGGCGTTGTTCGTGCTCGAATAAGCACCGTCGCGTCTGTCTGAGCCTAAAGGAAGAAAGGGTTTGGCTTATACGCAAGAGTGAACAAAGCTCTCACTATGCGTTGATAATTGAGCGAATACGTAACAGCTGCAATTCGTGTTTAGCAAGGGAAAAGACCAAGCTATGATTAAGAAGCATCCAATCTTGAGCTTCTCAAGTGCGGGCGAAAAAAGGCAAAACGACGGTTGGATTGGTAGCAAGCATGAACGCATCGAGCAAAGTCGCATCGAACGAGTCCATTTCATCTCAACAAGAGGGAAGCGCTGCGTTTCATGAGCCGCAAGCGATCGAGGTGCGCGGTGCGCGCGTGCACAATCTGAAGAACATTGATGTGGATGTTCCGCTGCATGAGCTGGTTAGTATTGCGGGCGTTTCGGGCTCGGGAAAGAGTTCGCTGGCGCTTGGGGTGCTCTACGCCGAAGGAAGCAGGCGGTATCTTGAGGCGCTTTCGACATATACGAGGCGCCGCATCAGCCAAACTACGCGCGCGCAAGTTGATGAGGTGCTCCATGTTCCAGCTGCCATTGCCTTGCATCAGCGGCCAGGTGCGGGCGGCGTGCATTCGACCTTCGGAACGTCGACCGAATTGCTCAATTATCTGCGCTTGTTGTTCTCTCGTCTCGGCAGTCATGAATGTCCCAATGGTCACCATGTGCCACCAAGCTTGAATGTTGCCGCCGAAAAACCGCTCGAATGTCCGATCTGTCATGTGGAATTCTATGGGCCAAGCGCTGAAGATCTGGCGTTCAACAGCGCGGGCGCTTGCCCAACATGCGGCGGAACAGGTGTGGTGCGCGAAGTGGACGAGGATACCCTTATCGCAGACCCCAAGCTTACGCTCGAAGAAGGGGCGGTTGCGCCTTGGCGCCAACTCATGTGGTCGCTCATGCCGCAGGTCGCGAAGGAAATGGGTGTGCGCATCGATGTTCCCTATTGCGAGCTGACTCCTAAGGAGCAGGATATCGTTCTGCATGGCCCGATGGAGAAGAAGCACATTCTCTATGTGCCGAAGAATAAGGACCATGCTACCGAGCTCGATTTCACGTATTACAGTGCGGTGAACACGGTGAAGAATGCGCTTTCTAAAGTGAAGGACGATAAAGGCCTTGCACGCGTTGCCAAGTTCTTGAAGCAAGAGGCCTGTCCCGATTGCGGTGACTCGCGTCTTTCGAAGCGTGCGCGTTCTTCGCTGCTCGATGGGAAGAACTTGGCCGAAGCAACAGCGCTCACGCTTGATGAATTGAGCTGGTGGCTGCCTACGATCCCCGCAAGCTTGCCTGAAGATATGCAGCCTATGGCACGCGCGATCATTGCTGAGACACAAGAGCCGATCGAGCGCCTGCAGCAGTTGGGGCTTGGGTATTTGAGCCCCGATCGCGCGAGCGCAACGCTTTCCAATGGAGAGCGTCAGCGCGTGGCCTTCGCTCGTGCGGTGCGAAGTCGTACGACCGGGGTGCTCTATGTGCTCGATGAGCCTTCGATCGGCCTTCATCCTTCCAATGTCGAAGGCTTGCTGGGTGTGATGGATGATCTGCTTGGCGATGGTAATTCGGTTGTTGTGATCGACCATGATGTGCGCGTGCTCGAGCAGGTGAACTGGATCATCGAGATAGGGCCGGGATCTGGCGCGCACGGTGGACGCGTGATCGCGCAGGGAACGGTAGATGAGGTAGAGAGCGATCCTGCTTCACGCATCGGGCCGTATCTTTCGGGCAAGCGCAAGGTGGATGTGCGCAGCCGCGTTGCGAAAGCCCACTTGTTCGATGAAGGCGCGATTCATCTTGAAACAGGTGCGATCCATACGGTGAAGCCGCTTTCGGTCGATTTTCCGATTGCGCACCTTACGTCGATCACGGGCGTTTCAGGTTCGGGGAAGACGACGCTCATCTTGGAAAGCTTGGTGCCGGCGCTTGTTGCGAGCTTCGCAGGAAAAGCGCTGCCCGCACACGTTCATCAGATCGACCCAGGAGATATCGAGCGTGTTCACCTGATCGATTCGACGCCGATCGGTGCTAACATTCGCTCGACAGTTGCAACCTATTCGGGGGTGCTCGATATCTTGCGCCGTTCCTTTGCCGCATTGCCAGCTGCGAAGGAACGCGGGCTTAAAGCGGGCGCCTTCTCCTACAACACCGGCAGTTTGCGGTGCCCGACCTGCGATGGAACAGGGCAGATATCGCTCGATGTGCAGTTCTTGCCCGATGTAGACATTCCTTGTCCCGATTGTGGCGGCTCGCGTTATGGCAAAGAGGCGTATCAGATTCGGTTGCCCCTGCAAGTTTTGCCAGATGAGCTGAATGAACTTGATGGAGAGAGCGAACAGGACGAAGCAGACGAGCTAGTTGAATCTATCGATGCGCCCGAAACCGCGCATGATGATGAGCTTTCGCTCCCTGAAATCCTGGCGCTTACAGTCGACCAACTTTTGGCGCTGAGTGGAAACCTGCCGAGCATGGCCGTGAAGTTACGCACGCTCTCCGAGCTTGGCTTGGGCTATCTTACTCTTGGGGAAGCAACGCCTGCTCTTTCAGGTGGTGAAGCGCAACGTCTTAAACTTGCAGGTGAGATGCACAAAAAGCAACAGGGGGCATTGTTCGTCTTCGACGAACCAACTATTGGTCTGCATCCGCACGATGTTGAGGTATTGCTGCGCGTATTGCAGCGCTTGATCGATAAAGGAGCAACGGTAATCGTGATCGAGCACGATTTGGATATGATCGCGAACTCGGATTACGTGATCGACCTTGGTCCAGGCGGAGGCGAAGCCGGCGGTGCGATCGTTGCTACGGGCACGCCAGAAGATATAGCGGCGGACCCTCAGAGCATCACTGGCAAATATCTTTTACTTGACCTGGAGTGATGCGCTGTTCCTTAGGGCTATGCAGCATAGAAGGCATAAGGAACAGCGAACAGAATGCTTTTCGACGCTTCGCTTATGCTTCCCAGTTTGGTTTATCCGGGTTGCCGGTGTTGATGCCTTCTTCGTGTTCGCGTTCGATCTTCGCAGCAGCCTTACCCCAAGATTTGCCTGCCGTGCGTGCGCAAGCTGCAACGCCACCACCGAGCGCGACCAGACCGATAACGTTCGGGAGAACCATGAGCTGGTTGAACATGTCGGCAAGTTCCCATACCAAGTCGTTTGAGAGCAGCGAGCCCATGAAGATGAACACGAGCGCAATAACGGTGAACACCGGAACTGCCTTCTTGCCAAAGAGATACTGAACGTTGATCTTCGCGAACAGGTTCCAGCTCAAGATCGTGGAGAATGCGAAGAAGAGCAAGCAGATAGCTACGAAGACGTTTCCGCCTGTTGTGCCAAAAACAGTTCCGAAAGCAAGCTGTGCCATGTTGGTCTTGTCGATGCCTTCGTAAGCACCTTGAGCCAGTGCGCCGTTGCCCGTGTAGAGCACGCTAATAACAACGAGTGCGGTGATGGTAACCACGATGAAGGTGTCAACGAAAACGCCGATCAGTGCAACCGTTCCCTGTTCATGCGGGTTCTTCACGTTCGCCTGTGCGTGAGCGTGAGGGGTAGAACCCATGCCCGCTTCGTTCGAGAAGAGACCGCGCTTCGCGCCTTGTGCAAGTGCTGCCAGGATGCCGAAGGTCACGCCGCCGATCTCTGCTTGCGGATTGAATGCGCAAGAGAAGATGAGCGCGAACGCTTCGCCGGTTGCTGGCAAGTTTGCGAAGAGAACGATAAGGCCACCGATCAAGTAAACGATCGCCATGAGCGGAACGATCTTTTCCGTAACGACCGCCAAGCGTCCAACGCCGCCGATGAACACGTAAGCGGCGATCGCAACAACCGCGATGCCCCATACCCATGCAGGGATGCCGAAAGCAGTTTCGCAGGTTGAAGCGATGGAGTTCGATTGCACCATGCAACCCATGAAGCCGAGTGCGAGGATGATCGCAACTGAGAAGAAGCCAGCCAAGAAGGTGCCGAACTTGCCGCGGAATGCGGTCTTGATGTAGTAGACCGGACCGCCGTGAACGATGCCTTCGCTATCGACGATACGCGTCTTTTGTGCGAGCACGGCTTCAGCGTAGTTCGTGGCCATACCGAGGAATGCGATGAGCCACATCCAGAAGATCGCACCAGGACCACCGATCAGGATCGCGCCGCACGCACCGACGATGTTACCAGTGCCGACCTGCGCCGCAATAGCGGTGGTGAGCGCCTGGAAGGAGCTCATGCCGCTCTTCTCCTTTTTGCCGAAGAGCGAGAAGCCGCCAAAAACGCGCTTCCAACCTTCTCCGAAGCAGCGAATCTGCACGAAGCGCGTTCGGATGGTGAAGTAGAGGCCTGCGCCGATAAGCAGGATGATCAGCACGTAATTCGAGAGATACGAATTGATGGTAACGACGATGTTCAGCAAAGCTTCTTCCATGGCTTGGGCTCTCCAGCGCCCTTGATGGTCAGGACTATTTTGGATTATGCGTAATTGTGTTGATTTAGAGGATTAAAGCAACAGTCGTTATTCTACTGAACTTCACTGTGCTGCAAGAGAGATTTAGGTGCTTTGCTGTAATAAAGTGCCCAGCGGATTGAACAGGGGACGGGACAAGTGTTCAATCAGTACACAAAAATGTACTAGTAGTAGAACAAAATGCCTCTGAGCAGGGATTTATTCTGATGGCGCTTTTACGGGCTCTTCGATCAGATCCTCGTTGCGGCTTTGGAATACGTTGCGGTCGAGCGTTTTCGTGAGGCTGGCCATGCACATCGTTACCACGGCATCGCCAGTCACGTTCACCGCGGTGCGACCCATGTCCAAGATACGATCAACGCCCATGATCATGGCAATGCCGGCGGCCGGCAAGCCTACCGATTCGAAGACCATTGCGAGCATGATGGTTCCCACGCCAGGCACTCCTGCGGTGCCGATCGCTGCGGTGACTGCGGTGATGACCACGGTCATGAGCGCGCTCGTGGATAGATCGATGCCGAAGGCTTGCGCCACGAACACCACCGCCACGCCCTGCATGATGGCCGTGCCACTCATGTTGATGGTTGCGCCCAGCGGAATGGTGAAGGATGCTACCTTTTCATCAACGCCGCATTTACGCTCGAGCGTTTCAAGATTGAGCGGAATGGTCGCATTCGATGAGCTGGTCGAGAAAGCAAAGAGTATGACGGGCAGCATCTTGCGTAAGAACCAAAAAGGGTTCAGGCGCGTGAACAGGACGAAGATGATCGCGTAAACGATGAAGAGCTGGATGAAGAGCCCGCCATAGACCGTGAGGATGAACTTCAGCATGGGCATCATGCCCGTTATGCCCAGGTTGGCAAAAGTGCGTGCGATCAAGCAAAAGATACCAATAGGGGCAACCTTGAGCATGATGTCGATCATGGTCATCATTACGGTGTTGAATTGCTCGAAGAACCGATTCACCGTCTCGGCCTTGCTTCCGAGGCGACCGAGCACGAACCCAAGAATGAGTGCGAAGAAGATGATCTGAAGCATTGCGCCGTTGTTCATCGCCTCGATGATGTTGGTAGGGATGATGTTGATGAGCGTTTCTGCCATGCTCACTTCGGTGCTGGCAGTTGTGGTGTCGGCCATGATGACCGAGGCCAGGTCAAGACCCACACCTGGCGCGACCAGCTGGGCAAGGCCGATCGCGATGAGCACGGCGAGAGCAGTGGTGATGATATACATGAGCAACGTGCCGATGCCCACTTTTCCGAGCAGTTTCGGATCCGCCATCGCTGCAGCACCGCATACGATCGAACAGAAGACCAGTGGGATCACGAGCATTTGCATCAGGCGAATGAACCATTGACCGAGCACATAGAAGAGCCCTTCGGTCACATACTGGTCGAACGGTGAGCCTTCGGGGGAGACAGCCGAGATGAGCAGGCCCACTACGATGCCCGCTACCAGCGATATTAAAATCCAGGTAGTGAGCGAAGGGCGCTTCCTTGTTTGTTGATTGCTCATAACTTTTGTATCCTCATCTGCGCAGGCAGATACTACGTTCTTTCATTCTCCTTCAAGTATAGGTGTTGCGGTGCGTTTGCGCACGTAGAGCTTAGGATAGTTTGCCTGTTGCGGAATCAGGCTGGTTGGCGGAGAGCCCATGCAGTTCGCTGCGTGCGGGAATGCCGGCATCTGAATTATGTCGGGATAATCGTTTTTTCTACTTGAAAACTGATTGTGCGCGGCGGAAAATGACAGCAAAGAAAGATGCAATTGAGAAGGAGTTGATGAATATGTTGAAGGTTAAATCTGAAAAGCTCCTTATCATCGCAGCTGTTGTCTGGCTGCTGGCTGGTATCAATATCTTGCGCCTTGGCGTTATCGCTATCACGGAGACCGAACTTGTTGCTGCCCTACTTGCCGTTGGGGTTGTCGTCACGTTCCTCTTGTTCCATATGATGTTCGCGAAGTTAGTGGGAAAGCAGTCGAACCGTATTCGTGCTTATGGCAATGAACCCACTTGCGCGTTCGCTTTCTTCGATGTGAAGGGCTACATCATGATGGCTATCATGATGGGCGGCGGCATTGCGCTCCGTGAATTCGGGATCATTCCTGCATGGATCGTGGCGTTCATGTATACCGGCATTGGGTCGGCGTTGGCTCTTGCGGGCATCGGGTTCTTCATTCACTACCTCAAGCGGGGTAGGTCGCTCACGTGCCCTGTCACGAAGAAGACGCGCCTTGCCTAGCGCGGCTCGCGATCATTTTGAATCGCTTCCGCTGAACTTCAAAATTTCAACTAATTAAATAACGTAGTCGTTGCCAGCTAGGTCGGGCACTGCGAGATCAGCGATGTTGGTAGCATCAAGATACTGGTCCACCACGTTTTCGAGTCCCATCCAAAAACGAGCAGTGCGGCACAGCGAAGCGCGTTCGCATGGCTCGCCCTCTGCGCTGCAGGGGGCAGAAGCAACCTCTCCTTCAACGGCGCGAATCACATCACCAGCAGTTATATCGCTTGCTGGTCGCGCGAGCTGATAGCCGCCGTTCTTTCCGCGCACGCTTGCCAGTATGCCTGCTACGACCAGGGGTTTGATGATGGCTTCAAGGTATTTATCAGATATGCCCTGGCGCTCTGCAACGGAACGGAGCGAAACGCGATCGACGCGAGAATTCTCTGCGATATCGACCACCGCGCGAAGCGCATAACGTCCTTTTGTTGAGACCAGCATAACGGGGGCTCCTTATTCCTTCCAATTTACTAGGAATATTGTAATACAGTCTTGTAGGGAAGTTGTGGGCAGGTGCTTGACAGCGAAGAACAGCGGGTTATAATCCTATTAACCTATAGAAATAATAGGAATTAGAGAGGATGCACCATGAAGGTTTATGAGTCAGTCGATCAGCTCGTTGGGCATACGCCCCTTTTGGAACTTAAACGCGTTGAGGAAGCACATGGGGTTTCGGCACGAATCTTAGGAAAGCTCGAGTATTTCAATCCAGCGGGCTCGATCAAGGACCGTATTGCGAAAGCGATGATCGATGATGCCGAAGCAGCAGGCATCTTGAAGCCTGGAGCGACCATTATCGAGCCAACCTCGGGAAATACGGGAATCGGACTGGCTTCTATTGCGGCAGCTCGTGGTTACCAGCTCATTTTGACCATGCCAGAAACGATGAGCGTCGAGCGACGTAATCTCATCAAGGCATATGGGGCCAAGATCGTGTTGACCGATGGCGCGAAGGGTATGACCGGCGCTATCGAAAAAGCGAACGAACTCGCGGCCGAGATCGAAGGCAGCTTCATTCCCGGGCAGTTCATCAATCCCGCGAATCCGGCAATCCATAAGGCAACGACAGGTCCTGAGATCTGGCAGGATACAGATGGCACCGTGGACATCTTGGTTGCTGGTGTTGGTACGGGCGGCACGCTCACGGGCATCGGTCAGTATTTGAAGGAGCAGAACCCCGAGGTAAAGCTCGTTGCAGTTGAACCTTCTGATTCGCCGGTCCTTTCTGAAGGACGTGCTGGTTCGCACAAGATCCAAGGCATTGGTGCGGGATTCGTGCCAGAGGTTCTGGATACCACGCTCTACAACGAAGTGATCACGGTCGAAAGCGACGATGCGTTCGCGATTGGGCGCGAGATCGGGCGCGAAGAAGGCGTGCTGGTAGGAATCTCTTCGGGAGCCGCTGTATGGGCTGCTCTTGAACTGGCAAAACGTCCCGAAAACGAAGGCAAGACCATCGTGGCTATCTTGCCTGATACCGGTGAGCGCTACCTTTCAACACCAATGTTCGCAGATGAATAAACCTTGATACTCTGATTCCAAAACTTCATACAAGCATTCTGAAGCAAAGAAGAGAGCCCCCACTCTTCTTTGCTTTGTTTTTGCATCCGTCCTTTTTATGTGCGAATTGAGCACAGGTGAAGTATCCGATATTCTTTTATAGAACGTAAGGAATGGAGAAGGAAATGGCATCATCAAAAGAGCGCGTTGCATACGTGATCGAACGGCTGAACATTGCAACTGATGGCAATGTTTCATCTCGTGCGATGATGGGGGAATATGTCGTCTATTATCGTGATAAAGTGATCGGAGGCATCTACGACGATCGTCTTCTGGTGAAGGTGACGGATTCTTCTCGCGCGTTGCTTGCGAACGCTTCTCTTGAAATTCCCTATGCGGGAGCGAAGGAGATGCTGAAGATCGAGAACGTTGAAGATGCTGCCGCGATCAAGGAGCTGTTCGAAGCGATGTATCCTGAACTTCCTGCGCGCAAAACGAAGAAGAAATAAAGCTAAAACGCAGTATTAAAGGAACCACTATGAATGTCGTCGTCTATTGCGGATCGAATCCGGGAAACAACACGAACTATGCAAAAGCCGCCCTTGAACTGGGCGCTTGGATCGGAGATTCAGGCAATACGCTCGTGTATGGAGGAAGCTCGGTAGGCCTTATGGGGCTGATATCACGCGTGGTGCTCGAGCATGGTGGCGAAGTGTATGGCGTTGAGCCGCAGTTCTTCATCGACGCGGGCGTTGAGCAACAGGATCTGACCGAGCTTTATGTGGTCGAGAACATGAGTGAACGCAAAGCGAAGATGATCGAACTCGGCGATGTTTTCGTGGCGCTTCCAGGGGGCGTTGGTACGCTCGAAGAGATCTCGGAGATCATGTCGCGCATTCGTCTGCACCTGACTCCTGGTCCTTGTTTCTGCCTTGATATCGATGGATTTTATGAGCCACTTCACCAGCTCATTGAGAACATGCATGAGCATGATTTCATTGAGCATTGGGATAAGGATGCGTTCCAATTCCCCAAAACCGTCGAAGGATTGATCGAAGGACTTTCGAAGTGGCATCCTGATGGGGTGTTTGATGGACGTCCGATCGTGCCTGAAAAGCAAGAGCTCTTGATGTTCGGATAGCTTTTCTCGTGTAGTTCTCATCCGCAAAGAAGCTGCTTAATGACTTGTTTTCGCAGAGCAGCGCGCTTCTTCTGATCAGAACAGACTTGTTTCAAGTGAACGCAGCACGCCCACCAAGGCATCATCGTTGCGATAGCGGAATACGAAGGACAGAAGAACGCGTGCGATGTCGAATAAGCCTTCGTCGAGCGCGGTGATTGCAGCTTCTTCTAGAACAGCGCGCATGCTTTCAGTCGGCACAAGAGGAACTCTTGCTTCATCAAGGAGCCTATCGATATCTTCGCTGAGGGGAAGTGGCAGCCCCGTGTCTTTCTGAAGCTCTTCGATCTCCGACACACAGGCCGCACTCACAACATTGGAAGTTTGGAGCGCCTTGATATAACTTGCGAGCGCTGTTTCAGGGTCGCCCGATTTCCAGAGCGCATAGGCAAGATGGTAGTAGAGGGCGGCAATATCATCGGGCGAGGTCATGAGCGTAAGAGCGCTCTCAAGCGTGGCTCGCGCGTTTGCGAAATCATCATTGAACACGAAGATTCGCCCAAGAGCACGATATCCTGCGCTCATGGTGGGAGCTATTGTGATTGCTTTCTTGGCGTAGCGCATCGCTTCATCGATGTGGTCGCGCGAGCAGAGCAAATAGGCGAGCTCGAAAAGGCAGAACGCATAGCTATCGGGTGCGAGCTGTGTTTCTTTTCCTTTGTCTTGCAAGATCGTGCAATCTTGCGGTGCAGGGAGCGTGCCTGCTTTCACCTGGTTATAGACGAGTCGCGCAGCGTACGAATCGAACACACGATAAACGGTCGTTTCGTTGTCTGCAAAATGCCCCGTTTCTTCGAGTTTTGCAACGGCGTTGGTCAGAATTTGGAGTGCCTCTTCAGGTTGGTCAGCTGAGGTCAATGCTTCAGCGGCGCGATAGGCGCTCATGCATTCGTCTTCGCCCAGGAAGCAATTGACCGTGGTGTTCTGCTCATGAGGATCGATGGTTCCTTCAGCGAGCGCTCGCAGAAGGCGGGTGAACGCTTCGCCGATGCGGGGGTTCGAATCGTGCGCGAGCGTATCCGCTTCGATCTGGCGAACGCTGGCGACGGCGCTTGAAGTGTCTGCTGCAGCAGCTATCGCATCGGCAAGGCGCTCTGCTGTCGAGCGCAATTCAGCGTTGAAGAAGATTTCCAGGTCGCGGTACGTTTTTGCACCAAAGGCCGCAGCAACTTCTGGTGAGAGTTCTGCATGGGGATCAGGTTGAGGTGTAGCTGAAAGCGATGCAGTTTCGGTGAAGTTCGCACTTGTTGCCTGGTCGAGAAGGCTCTCATAGAGGGTTGAGGGATTGCCTTTGCGTTCTTCAAGGAACCCGTTTGAGCGCTCGTAGAGATCGCGATCGAACGAAGCGGAGAAGAGGTCAACATCTTCTGAACCATCTCGACCGATGGTTCGTGCGACCAGGTCAACGCGCTCGATGCGGGCAGAAGAGCGCATCGCGATATCAACGAGAAGAAGTCCCACCTGCCGCGCATAGCGTTCTGCAAGTGCGGCTGCTTCGCCTTCAGATTTATCGAACAGCGAAGCCATCATCGAAGCATCAGGAACACGCATCTCGAACTTGACCTGCCCAGCTGGCAGATCGAGTCTGAAGCGTGCTTCTACCCGAAGGGGGAGTGCCATGTTCTCTATTCCTGCAGCGATATGCGAGCGCGCCTGCCACTGCCCGGCTGGCTTGCCAACAGCTAATTCGCTGGCAAGTTCGAGCTCGATCGATTGTCCCGCGGCTGTTTCAAGAAGATAAGCCTCACAGCCAGCAAGGCTCGCGAGTTCGCCTTTGGATTGCAGGACCTGGAGAAGCGATTCGGTAAGTGAGAACAAATTGAGTGCAGCTTCGATCTCCCAAATCGTGGTCTCTGGCAGGGCTGACGATTCATTCATGTCGCGCACGAAGAAGGTGTTGGCATATTGCGCAGTGCGGATCAGACGGAGTTCGGCATCTTTATCTTCAGCTGCAAGATCGGGTATGCCGGCCGCAATAAGTCGGTCGCTCAACTTCGAGACCACCGGATGAGCTGTAACAAGATGGTCCGTTTCAACCTTGTTCGCTCGTTCGATCACGGTCTTCAAGGCGGGGAGCAGTTCGTCTTGTGCGAGCACTCGATAGACCTCATCGATGCCGAAAGGTAGTGTTGCTTTGCCGAGTGTTGGTCGGTACACGAAAGCCAGATAAGCGCGGGTCATCAGGTCATAATAATGAAGGCGCTTCCCGTGGCCTTTGAAGTCATACCAGGTTTCGCCGATCGTGTATTTGGCGTTTTGCCCACTGCCACTTTTCGTGAAGGGAGCGCAAGCAATGGGGCTGCCATCTTCTCCGCGCACGAAGATCGTGCCGTTGCTCGAAGAGCCTTCAGCAAGCGCGAGAAAAGATCTTGCGGCTGAGCGGGAGGGCGTTCGAAGCCAGTTTCGGTGGTGAAAGCGCGACCGTACATATCGACGTAGGCAAGCACGCGGATCTTCTGATCGTCAAGGAACTCGACCACATAGAAGCCGCCCTCGTTCGATGGCGTAGGGATCGCTCCCTTAAACCAACCAAAGCGAGCATCTGCAGGAGGAATTCCTGGTTCTACCTGGTCAATCGCATCATCCATAACCGCTTTTCGGCATGACCAGAGCCTCTCGGCCTTGCCCACGCGATAGATGCCATCTCCTAGATATTCAGCCACAGCGAACCCCCTTCATGTGTTTGTTTTAGTCTAT
>ENA-ORTF01003605-ORTF01003605.1-human-gut-metagenome-genome-assembly--contig:-NODE-3605-length-13012-cov-2.832214_pt1 | contig 13012 bp, 8 predicted proteins | sample MGYA00241908_ERZ509180 | MGnify/ENA primary metagenome ERZ509180 (study PRJEB26280, sample SAMEA2338814) | human gut metagenome | biome: human gut; feature: human-associated habitat; material: faeces... | reverse complement strand
AAGAAGCTAAACGTAAAGCTGAAGAAGAAGCTGCTGCTGAAGCTAATGAAGATGCAAATAAAGAAACTGGAGATGCTAATAAGATTATTCTTACAACTGATGATGGTGATATTGAATATGAATTAGATGCAGAAGGTAATGCAGTTAAAGATGGACAAATTGTTTATACTAAAGCTCAATTAGATGAATTTGCTGCTGCTGAACAACAAGAAGAAACTATTGATGTTTCTGCTATTTCTGCTATTTCCGGTTTAACCCCTGTAAACGCTGATGGTACTCCTAAGCAATATGAAATGACTGTTGAAGGTCTTGCTCAACGTGATGCAGATATTGCTGAAATTGCTAGACATCAAGCTGAATCAGAAGCTATTACTAATTTTTTCCGTGCTAATCCTGATATTCATCAAGCTGCTTTATATAAGCAAACTTATGGTTCACTAGAAGGTTTTGCTAATCATGTTGATTGGACTACGATGAGTATTGAGGATAAATCTGAAGCTCAACTTGAAGCTATTATTCGTTCTGCTGAAAAACGTAAAGGTACATCAGATGCTCAAATTGATCGTATTATTCGTTTTTCTAAAGCTGATAAAGTTTTAAATGAAACAGCTAAAGAAAGTCTTGATTATCTTGCTGCTAATCAGAAACGTGAAATTGAAGAAGCTACTGCTCGTCAAGAAGCGCAATGGAAAGCTGAACAAGATGAACTAGATAAAGTTTATGGTATTACTTATGATGATCATGGTAAAGCTAAGGTACTTAATGTTCCTGATTCGCTTTATGATAAGATTGTTAATAAAGGTACTATTGGAGGTCTTGCTATTCCGACAGCTGGTGTAAAGAGAACTATAAATGGTAAAGAACAAATTCTTACTCGTAAAGATCTTGTGAAATACCTTACTGCTCCTGTTGTTGAAATTGGAGATTCTCTTTATACGCAAGCTCAAAAAGATGTTTTTGATATGCTTGCTGATAATGAAACGTTCGCTATGGTAGCACTTCGGAATTTACTTGGTGCTGATATTAGTCAACTTGCTGCTGCATCTATACGACAAGAAAATGTTCGTCGTTTGAACATTACTTCTGGTGGTAAACCTAAAGTTAAGGTATCTACCCAAGGTGGAGCGGCTAAAGTTAATCCTAATAGACGTCCTGTTGTTCCCGGTGGTATTGTTGATTCTAATAAATAATTATCGTAACTATGCTTAGAGAAATTGGAAAAAAACAGTATTCCAAAGAGGTTTATAGTGATGCCGATATGCTATTGAATTTTAATGTTCTTGGTGCTGTCGATTTGAATAAATCTCTTACTTATCTTTGGGGTAGGAACAGTAATCAATTCCCTCTTCTTTCTCTTACAGAAGGTCAAGGGAATATCTCTCGTAAGAAACCTATTAATGCTGGTGATACTCAGTATAAATGGAAGATTATGGGGAAACCAACTGTTACTTCCCCGATTGTGCGTTTAATTACGCCTACTCAAACACCCGGTAAAGGGTTTATGTCTTTTAAAGCTGAGTTCCAAGATAACTGGATTCCTTATCAATACTCTGCTATTACTCCTGATGGAAAACATCTTGTACGTATGCAGACTGATGGTGAGCAAACTGCAAGTGGTGGTTATATTTATGAAATGATCATACTTGGTGGTAATCCAGATGAATTCATTGATCTTAGCAATTTTGAAAGAGGTAAATATTGGGGTATGGGTGCTCCTACGATTGCTGGTGAATTATCAACTGGTTCTCGTAGTACTGCTGAATCTTGGAGTGAAATGACTAACCAATTTGGTTTCCATCGTTTCTCTAAGATTATTACCGGTAATATCGCTAATATCGTTACTGAGTTTGAACTAGATTATGATGATGGTTCTAAAGGTACTCTTTGGATGCCTTATGAAATGCGTCAATTCGAGTTTATGCGCAGACGTTTGTTAGAGGAAGACTTGTGGTTCTCTTCTTACAATCGTGATATTAATGGTGTTATTCATAACCAAGAAAAGCATTCAAATAAACCTATTCCTCGTGGTGCTGGAGTTCGTGATATTCTTATTGCATTCGGAAATTATTTCGAGTACTCATTCATGACTATTGAGCTTATCGATATGATTCTTTCTCGTATCTTTGAAGTTCGTAATGATATTGATTTGAGTAATAAGAATATTGTTCTTTATACCGGTAAAGGTGGTTCTAAGATGTTCCAACAATGTATCAAGAATGAAGCTATTGGTAACGGTTACTTCGATAAACTTGGTGCAGAGGAGATTCAAAGTCGTGGTGGTATTTTGAGTTATGGTGCTTACTTTAATCAATATAAGCATTATTCTGGAGCTACCGTTTCAGTTAAAGTTGTTGACTTGTTCGATAGCGGTTCTCGTGCTGAGATGGATCGTAAGAACGGTCGTATGTATGGAGGTTTCCCTGTTACTTCATACACTATGGTATTCTTGGATCACTCTGTTGATAATACTTCAGGTGAACCTAATATCCAACTTGTTTGTGAAGAAGGTCGTGAATACTTATATGGTGTTTACCAAGGTATTACTCCTCTTCCTAAAGAATGGGGTGCTTACAATAAGATGTTAAGTACACGTGAGGATATTGCTACCTATGAAGTTATGTCTTCTCAAGGTATTAATATGCTTAATGGTACTACTTCTTTCTGGGCTGAAATGATTTTTGAATAAGCGTACATTACGATTATTGTAAAGTATAAACTGATTAAAGTATAAACTATATGATATACTCACGCAAAATAACCTTAGCTTTAAAGCTGAATCCTACTATGTTTCAAGTAGTGAATCAGAAAAGTATTGGTGCTTTTAATACAATCTTCGGTCCAAGTATCAAAGCTGTTCTTACTTTATCTAGTAAAACTGCTGAGATGGCTTCTATTCTTCCTACTATCATTGGAGCTTCTTCTGATAGTCGCAATGTTAATTTTCAAGATCTCGTTCTTAAGCATTTAAAGAACTCTACTGTAGAAGTTCCTGCTCAGGGTTATGAATTGGAAACTGGTTGGGAGTTTTCACTTAATGATCCTATTAAGCGTGATGCTATCTTTGAATGGGCTAAGAAAAATAGTATTAATACAGATATTGCTCCTAATAAATTAGAGAAAGCTATTTTTGATGCTATGCTGTTTGGTGATGGTATTGCGGTTCATGAAGAGAATCTGTATATGTATATGACTCCGATTAAACCTCAAGACTATATCATTTGGCGTTTAGCTCTTCTAACTTCTACTGTTGCTAATAAACCGGAAGATGTTGAGAAATCAACTAATATTCGTTTTTATCTGCATAGCATTGAAGATGTTAAACGTATGAAAGATGCTAAAACCAAAACTGTTGTTAATACTGCTACTAAGTTGGCTCAGTTGTTCACAGGTGATGAGGCTTCTTACAAACGTATTCGCAATATGCTTATTTGTAATGCTCCTGCTGATACTCTTTCGATTATCAAGATGGAACATGGAGATTTGCAGACGGCTATAGCTGAACTTTCACAAACAAATGCAGATGCATTTATTTCTCTGTTTGATAATAAGAATGTAGATGCAATGGCACAGGTCTATAAGCTATTAGCTGCACAAGTTATCACTAAAGACGGTGATAATTACTTTGATACTGTGCGTCCAGAAGTTGTTCTTGGTTCTTCAGTTGAAGGTGTTATGGCTTATTTAGCTGCTCCTGAGAATGTTGAATATAAAGCTCAACTTTTCACTGCTTATAAGGCTTCGGTTCTAAATTAATAAAAAGCTGTCAGTATGTATAGTAGTTGTAAAGAAGCACATATCGCTGTAAATGAAAAGATTCAGCAGATTAATGCTAATAGGCAAGAATCCATTCGTCCGCAGTATATTGATATTGCTCTTAATGAAGCTATTGACGTACTGCTTACGCAAAAGATTAAAGCCTTTGAAGAAAGCGGACGCTATTACGATGATTTACAGGTTTTAAAAGATACATATAGAAGTCCTCTTTACCTTCTTCCAAATGAGGGTAACAGAGGATTTGCTTATTTACCTACTAATTATCTACATGGCGTTTCTTATACAGCAAGTGTTATATTCGATAAGTTTAAACGTTATAGAGATATTGAATCTGTTACTACTAGAATATATGTAGTAAACATTAGTGAGTTATTTAAAACTATTCCAGGCTATATAGAAGATTTCAATATTCAAATTGGAGCTGATAATGTTACTTTTCATTATCCTGCTAAAATCTATCGTAAAGATGGTCTATTTGAGTATATCAACTATATGCTCTCTGTATTACTTAGAAAAGGTTATAATGTAACCTACGAACATTATAGAGGCTTATATTACCCTGAATCGCTCATATTTTACTTTGATACGCCAACGCTAATAGTAGTTAGTGATAAGTATGATATTAAGTTAGACCGATTCAACAACGAGCGTTATACAGGGCGATATGAAGTTATAACTGCTAATGGAACGATAACTAAGGTACGAGAAAGCCGATTTGCAGGCATGGATTTAGTTTCGGATGTACAACGCATGGATATGTTACAAACGTATCATAATCGAGCTAATAGACATCTACATCCAATATGTGTAATAGAGAATGGTCGATTGCTCGTAGATATGGATGATAAATTCATTATCACTGATGTTGCTATTACATATCTTCGTCAACCTACTAGGTTTAATATTGTAACAGATGAAGTTTCTGAACTTCCGTTTAAAACTGAGATTATTGATCTTGCAACTCAAAAACTTCTTGGTATCCTTAAAGATCCAGGTTATCAAGTTGCTATAAATGAAAGTAATTCTTTAAAATAATACGTTACTATGAGAATTGTTAGTTACGGAAAAACATTTGTCGATAATATTACTGTTGATACTAAGTTATCTAATGGTCAACTCGGCATTTGTACTGCTTATGGTACTCAACTTCAAACTACTGGAACTAGACCTGAGCCTTTTGTAATTATGTCTGCAATTCCTACTAAAAGTGGCGGATATGTGAATCAAAGAGGTGTTGATATTAATCCTTTTAATTTCACTTATAATGTTCGTAAATATACTGAAGCTGATCAAAAGGAAACTGTTGTTCTTAAGGGTATTACGAATCCTACTTTGAAGCCCGCTGATGGAATTGTATATAATGCAGATGCTGAGTTCTGTGGTGCCATTGAAATTGTTTCTTCTGAACCGTATCGTCACGGTTTAACTGTTAATCCTAATCCTCAGATTGTACAGATACCTGTTCGTATTCATGCAACTGATACTCTTGATCGTCTTGTTGAGAAGATTAAGAAAGCAATGAGTCTTACAGCTTATAACAAAGAGTTGTTTGATATTACAGTTGCTAAAGATACCCAAGGTGTTAATATTACAGTTGTTGCTAAACAACCTACGAAACTTACTGTTAATGTATTTGGTTTGTTAGCTGATCAAAAGGCTAATGGAACTATTACTATTGAACATACTAAGTTGTCTGGTTTCTTAGCTGATGTTGCTCTTAGTGATGAAGATTTACGTTATTCTCTGATTAATATGGGTTGGAATCCGAATGAAGAGTGGCAAGAAGCATGGGGTATTGCTGATCCTAAAGTAGGTCTTGATAAAGTTGCTTATCTTGTTATATCTACTGCTGAATTTAATCAATTCCCCGAAATAGCTGCTGATAATAATAGTCCACGTAAGTTCCAAATTATTGTTGGTACTGAAGCTGTTATTGATGCAGTTGTTGCTAAATTGGAGGCTATTAAGACTCTAGCTAAAGGTAGTGGTGATAATGCCATTGCATTAAATATTGCAACTGATTAAGTTGCTATTGTAAACTACGTGGAGCTTAACGGTTCTACGTAGTTATTTTCGTTTAAACTTAATGCTATGGAATGTAATATTAAAATTGTCAAGTTAAAACAAGTTCTTCCTCCGGGTACATTTCCTAAGCGTGAGCATAACGTTCGTTTCTTTTATCATCGTACTGATGGTTGTTACTATATGTATGATGAAAAAGGATGTGAGATTAATCTAACTACAGATGGTAATGTTATCGCAATTGATAAAGAATTGATTGTTGGTAGTGAATCTCTCACAGATGATACTTTAGTTTGTATAGGTCTTAAAGCTAATTATGTGCATCCTAGTCGTGGTGTTAGAAATAATACTTGTGGTTGTCAAGATACATATATTAGAGCTTGGACTTATATTAAGGATCTTCAAGATTTCTTACAGACAGGTCATATCGAACGTAATTATTATAGAGTTAGTCTAACTCCTTCTCCGGAAGAAGGTGGTATTGTGGGTTGTACTGGTTCTCATATTATGCCTGATGAAAGTCCTGATGGATTTAGGTTTCAATTTGAAGCTGGTAGTCAAGTTAAACTTTATGCTAAACCTGCTCCTGGTTATCACTTTATGGGTTGGAAAGAGTATCATTCTAATGAGATTATGTCTATTAGTTCTGATTGGACTTTCAATATCAAGAAAGATATGGACTTGATAGGCGTATTTGAAAAAGAAGGTTCTCCTGTTAATAACTTCTATATTAATGTAGATGCTTATCCTGCAACTGCTGGTTATGTTGTTGGCGCAGGTACTTTCCCGAAAGGTACAAGACATTCTATAACAGCTGCTCCTATTGATGGTTATCATTTTGTTCATTGGAAAAACAGTAAAGGTATTTTAGTTTCTACTAATCTTCAATATGATCTTATTGTTGATTCAGATGAAACTTATACTGCATATTTTGAACTTAATGCTCCTCAAACATATAAAGTTACTGTAAATACTACTCCTTCTGGTAAAGGTACAGCTAGTGGAGCTGGAGTTTATCAAATCGGTCAAATTGCAACGATAGTTCCTTCTCCTGCTCAAGGTTGGAAAGTTGGAACTGTTTCTGCATCTGATGGTAATATTACAGATAATGGTGATGGTACGTGGAGTGTTGTAGTTAATCAAGATGTTACTGTTACAGTTACTTTTGTTGAATCTATTAGATATTTCACGTTTAGTGTTATAGCTAATGCAAATGGTTTAGTTAGATACAAAGATATACAAGGTCTTTGGTCTAGTTGGGCTGCACAACATGAAGTAACTGCTGCTGAGAAAACAATTGTTACTATTGAAGGTAAAGCTAATAACGGATATGAGTTTGAAAATTGGATTTCTCCTACAGGTGCTACTCTTCCAAATAATGAGAATAACATTATTGTAGAAGAAGGTCTTGATCGTAAAACATATACTGCTTATTTTAAAGAGGCTTACGTTCCTCCTACTGAGTTTAATTTTAGTCTACGTTGTGGATTAGGTGGTCAAGTTCGTTATAAAACTTCTGATGGCTCTTGGTCTGCTTGGAGTACAAATATTGATGGATTAGAGTTTCCTACTGGTACTTTAGTTCATTTTGAAGCTCAACCTGAATCTGGTTATCAATTTGATAAATGGGATGTTAATGGTGATGAAGTTCTTGAAATATCTAGTTCTATTGAAATTAATCAAGTTACTAGAATTGAAGGATACTTCTCTAAAATTCCAATAACAAATCATAATGTTACTATTACAGCAAATGCTAATGGTAAATGTAAATATAAAGTTGGTAATGGATCTTATTCGGAAGCTAAAATATCACATTCTGTTAGTATTGCTGATGGAGATGTATTAGAGGTATTAGCTGTTCCCGATAGTGGTTTTGCTTTCTCTAAATGGACTATAGACGGTTCTGAATCTACTGATAATCCATATTCACAATCAGTTCATGATGATTTGAATTTATCATGCACGTTTGCTGAAATTCCACCGGAAGAAGTTACTATTACAGTACAAACTGATGGCACGAATGAAGCTCGCTATCGTATAGGAGATGGTTCTTGGTCTAATTGGTCTAGTTCTGAACAATCCTTTAATGTTAATGTTGGTTCAATTTACTCTATTGAAGCACAAGTTAAAGGTAATTATACGTTTAAAGAGTGGACTACAGGTAATGAGAAAACATCAAGCAATCCTGCAAACTTCACAGCTAAATCGGGTGTAAATGCGGTACACATTGCTTCATTTGAAGCGATAGTAATGAGAACGCTCACAGTTGTTGCTGGAACAGGTGGAAAGTGTAGAGCTAAATTAAACAATAGTTGGAGTGATTATTATAGTGGCTCTCATACATTCACAGATATTGTTGATGGAACGAAAGTCACAATTGAAGCATTAGCCGATAATGGTTATCATTTCTTGAAATGGACTGATGCTGGTGCTCCCACTTCTGTTACAAGAGAGATTACAGTTGATAGCAATAAGACTATAACTGCTCAATTTGAAGTTGATTCTCTTGACGAGTTCCAAGTTACATATGAAGCTATTCCTAATGGAAGTGCTACAATGGATGGAGCTGGAACTTATGCTGATGGTGAGACTTGTAAAATTAAAGTTAATGTAAGTGCTGGTTATACTCTTGGAGATGTTCTTGTTGATGGAATTAAAGTTCCATTAAATAGTCAAAATGAGTATAGTTTTGTTGTTGAAAAGAATATTAAAGTTACTATAAACTGTGATCTTATTCCTGAACCCGATAAGTTCACATTAACTGTTAGAACTGATACTAATGATACTACGCAAGGTGGTGTAGGAATCGGAAGTGCTAAGAATTTAGCTACTGATTCTGGAGAATTTGTTGATGGTACTACTGCAACAATTCATGCTACAGCGGCAGAAGGTTATAGTTTTGGTGGTTGGTGGAAAGATGGAGTTAAGGTTTCGGATGATGTAAACTTTAGTGTTATTGTTGATGCAACTAAAACTTATATTGCTAAATTTACTCGAGATCCTTATTTAAATTTAGATAAGACTTCTCTTGAGTTTGAAGCTGCGGGTGGAACTCAGACAGTTAATGTTACTTCTAATGTCGAATGGACGGTTTCATAATTAGGGGGGGGGTACTAAGATGGCTATTGCTTCTTGGCTTACCCCTGCTTCTAAGAGTGGCACGGGTAATAAAACTGTCAATTTAACCGCTAGTAAGAATCCTGGCGCTAGTAGAACTACTATTGTTACTGTTACTGTCAGTGGTATTACTAAAACTGTAAATTGTACTCAAACTGAGCAAGATAAATTTACTTTAAAAGTTTCTTCTACAACTCTAAATAGTGCAGGAACTACTATCACAAATATCGGTGAATGTTCTATTGGTTCTGCTTCAAATGCGGGTGTTGCTACAGGAACTTATTATCGTGGCACTTCGCAAACAATTACTGCGAAAGCTGCTCCTACTGGGTATAGTTTTGTCGGTTGGTATGAAGGTTCTAATTTGATTTCTTCTAGTTTACAAGTTTCTGTTACTATGTCTGCTAATAGAACTCTTGTTGCTAGATATCAAATTAAGACTTATGTTGTTAATGCAGTATCTGATGATACAACTAAGGGTACGGTAAGTCCTGCTGGTCAAACTATAGAACATGGTAAGAATGCTACTGTAACTGCTTCAAGGAAAACTGGATATAAATTTGATGGTTGGTATAATGGAACTACTAAGGTTACAAGTGCTAATCCTTATACATTTGCTCCTACAGCAAATATCACTTTAACTGCTAAGTGGGCTATTAATACTGTATCTGATACAGTAAAGATTAGTCCTTCTGGTGGTGGTACTGTTAGCCCTAATCCTGTTACTGGACAAGAGAATACTGAAATTAGTACTACAGCAACTCCTGCTACAGGTTATAATTTTAAATATTGGAGATATAATAATCTTAGTGCTTCTGGAGGATATTCACAAAATACTATTAATCCTATGAGGATTACTATAACAGGTAAAAGAGATATTACTGCTGTATTTGAACTTAAATCTTATACAGTTACTTGGAATGCTAATGGTGGTACTGTAAGTCCTGCGTCTGTTTCTAAAACTCATGGATCTACTTTAGGTACATTACCGACTCCAACTAGAGCCGCTACAGCAGAATATTCTTATACCTTTGCAGGTTGGTTTACAGCGGCTAGTGGTGGTACTCAAATATCATCAACTACTACTGTAACTGAAAATGTTACTTATTATGCACATTGGACAGCTACTAAACGTTCTTATACAGCTACGTTTAATGGTAATGGTGGAAGTACTCCAAGTCCTTCTAGTATTACTAAAGAATATAACGCTGCTTTAGGTACACTTCCTACTTGTTCTAGAACAGGATATACATTCCTTGGTTGGTACACAGCTTCTAGTGGTGGAACTAAAATTTCTACTACAACTGTTGTAACTAAAGATATTACATATTATGCTCAATGGTCAATTAATAGTTATACTTTAACATTTAATCCTAATGGTGGTACTGTAACTCCAACGTCTAAAGATCTTGAATATAATTCAGCTTATGGTACGTTGCCTACACCTACTAGAGCTTCTGATGCACAATATACTTATACATTCGCTGGATGGTACACTGCTGCAACAGGAGGAACTCAAGTAACTGCTACTACTAAGATGGCAGCTAAAGATACAACTGTTTATGCTCATTGGACATCCAATACTCGAAGTTATACTGTAAGTTATAAAACAACTTATGGAACTTTGAATAGAACTAGTCAAAGTGTTGCATACAATTCTAAAGGGTCTTGTACTTTGACTATGCCTGATAACACAGCTGAATTTACTTATACGTTTGTTGGATGGTATACTGCTGCTAATGGTGGTGGAACTAAAGTTGGTTCTGAATTAACTTTAGAAACTCCTGCAATTAAAGGAACTGTTACTTATTATGCTTATGTTACTAGAAGTACTAAATCTTACACTCATACTTTCAATGCAAATGGAGGTGGAACTGTAAGTCCCGCAACTATAACAAAAGCTTACAATACAGCTCTTGGTACATTGCCTACTGTTAGTCGTACAGGTTATACATTTGTTGGATGGTTTGATACATCTGCTGCAAGTGGAGGTACTCAAGCTACAACAACTACTAAAGTTACTGGAACTAAAACTTGGTATGCTAGATGGTCTATCAATAGTTATACGTTTACATTTGATAAGAATGGTGGTAATACTCCTTCTGCTACAACTATAACTAAAGAATACAATACCGCTGTTGGAACATTGCCTACTTGTACTAGAAATGCGAATAATACTTATACGTATGCTTTCGCAGGTTGGTTTGATACTTCCGCATCTAGTGGAGGAACTCAATTAACTACTGCTACTAAGGTAACATCTAATAAGACTTGGTATGCTAGATGGACTGCATCTACTAGACAGTATAAATTGACAGTTACTGCTGGTACAGGTGGTACAGTTAGTGGTGGTGGTACTTATAATTACAATGCGTCAGTTACACTAAAAGCTACGGCTAATTCCGGTTATCACTTTGTTAAATGGAGTGATGGTAATACGAGTGCTACGCGGACAGTCACTGTAACTAAAGATGCTACTTATACTGCTACATTTGAACAAAATCCTTATTTGAATCTTGATAAAACAAGTCTTGAATTTGAGGCATCAGGAGGTACTCAAACTGTTAATGTAACTTCTAATGTTTCTTGGACTGTTTCTTAAACTATTAAAAGTTCCGCAACGCTCTGCAAACCCCCCAGTAGAGAAGGTGATGTGGAAGCGTGCGGAACTCAAAATCTATTTATAAATAATTAAATTGTCATTATTATGGTTTCAAATTCTTCTTTAGATGAAAGAGCAACTGCTGTTGAAATTGGTGGTTTAGTTGATGGAGTTGGTGCTCCTGTAATGCGTGCAGCTTATTCTTTAAAAGCTAAACCTAGCTGGATTACGTTATCTGCTGTTGAGGGTACTGGTAACTCACAAGTTGATGTTACTGCTCCTGTTTATAAAGGACGTGAAGGTCGTTCAGGATCTATTACTGTAACAGTTGAAGACTTAACGGAAGAGGTTGCAATACAACAGTCAGGTTCTAACATTTGGGATGTTACTACTCAATCTTTAGCTTTCGTTAAAACAGGTGAAGCTAAGAAGTTTACAGGTAATGCTAACTTGGCTTCTATTACGTTTGCTGTTGATTCTGACGCTTCTTCTTGGTTGACTGCTGGTAAATTAGTAGTTGCTACTAAACAATATAATTCAGGTGCAGCTATCGAAGGTGACCCGGGAGCAAGTGATGTTTATTCTTTCGAGATTACGTTTACTGCTGCTGCTAATCCGACAGTTAGTACTCGTTCTGGGCATATTACTGTTAATGGACAGAAATATACTGTAACTCAAGCTGCTGGTGATGCTACGTTATCTGTATCTCCGACGTCTTTGACTTTTGCAGCTGCTGGTGAAACTAAACAGATTACGATTACTACCAATACTGCTTGGACTATTTCATAATCTGTATTTAATTTGAATATTGTGGGTCTAGTGGGTACTAAGGTATCTACTAGACCTTTTCTTGTATAAACTAGTTAATCATTAAATGTAATTATTATGGCTAAACCTAGTTGGATTTCTGTTAGTCCTGCAAGTGGAACAAATAATGGCAGTTTTGATGTTGTTGCTGCTAAAAATACTGGAGCTGCTAGAAACGGTATAATAACCGTAGCAGGAGAGGAGATAAGTAAAACCGTAACTATTGATCAGAAAATAGGTGCATTTAAAGTTAAATCTATTAGACTTACAGGTCAATCAGCAAAACCTACTAATGTGACTATTGGTTCTAAAGAATTTTATTTAGGAGGTCAAAACCCATCATCTGTTATTGTTCCTGATGATGCTACTGGTTTAAATATTCATACCGTTGTAGATTATAAAACTGAGAATATAGGTCATGGTGGTATTAATATAATTTTTGAGTTCAGTGATGAACTTAGTGATTTACAAATTGCAACTCAAAATATATCGCCTTATATAAATCTACGTCTAAATGGTTCTCAATTTATGATTTCTTGCGGAAATGGATTTCCAATAGTACCTATTTCTAATAAAATTATTGCTATGTTTAAAAATTCAGTAGGTACATATATTGTAAACTTTGATTTTTATACAGTTTAAACTATGGAAGAAACAATTGTTTTTAATCTCTTTAATAACACTAATAAT
>ENA-ORTF01003602-ORTF01003602.1-human-gut-metagenome-genome-assembly--contig:-NODE-3602-length-13018-cov-4.651701_pt1 | contig 13018 bp, 10 predicted proteins | sample MGYA00241908_ERZ509180 | MGnify/ENA primary metagenome ERZ509180 (study PRJEB26280, sample SAMEA2338814) | human gut metagenome | biome: human gut; feature: human-associated habitat; material: faeces... | reverse complement strand
TGAACCAACATATCGAACATGCGGTAATAGCCTGCGGCCAGGAAGATCTGGGCATTAACATCATCATCCGCCCCGCCTATTTCCAGAATATCCTGACTTTGATCAACAAGGATAATATTCTGGCGGATTTTACCATCAATGCGCTGGAAGGTGACAGTTGTGTCGGTCAGTATCTGTACTTTACCGTCTCCGATAATCCCTGCATCCAGAACCTCATCCACAATGCGGTCTTCCTTCTGTTACAGCAGCCTCAGAACTGGCATAAGCTCTCGGAACACACCTTTGCCCTGCTGTTCATGCATATCTTAAGCAATGCGGAAAATATTTTATTAGACCAGAAAGATGAGCAGAGCAATGTCCTGATGGTGGTGGTACGCAGATACCTGGCGGAGCATTATGATATCGGAACTCTTCACGAACTGGCTGCACAGATCGGGTACACCCCATCTTCCCTGAGCCGTATGATCAAAAAATATTCCGGCACTACCTTTAAGGAAATACAAACACGGCAGCGTATGCGGGTCGCTATGAATCAGCTGTCCCACACGGCGCTGCCGGTGTCTGAAATTGCCCTGTCCGTGGGCTATGAGAATCAGAACTTCTTCTACAAACAGTTCAAAAAAATGTATGATATGACACCTAACGAGGCGCGTTTAAAATCGCGCCGATAACGTCAGGCATTCAAGATATAACGGTTCGAGACTCCTTCATGTGTCTCTCGGATCGTTATTTTTCGTATAAGAACTCTTCCGGAAGGGTCACACCGAAGTCCTTTGCCAGATGGCGAAAATCATCGGGGGTAATGGTCTGTCTCTTATTCGGCTGCATGGACAACATCTTCACCAGAATTTCTGCGGATTTTTCTACGGTATGCATCAGACCGAAGGTCAGGTCGAAGTCTTTGCCTGCGGCAAAGGTTCCATGATGTGCCCAGATGGCCAGATCGTATTTCTTCATCAGTTCGGAGGTAGCTACTGCGATCTCTCTGCCGCCCGGTACCATCCAGGGCACTACGCCCACACCATCCGGGAATACTACGGGGCACTCGGTTGCCATCTCCCACAGTTCTCTGGTGAATACCTTATCCTCCAGAGGAAGCACGAAGGTCAGCGCAATGATATTGGTGGTATGTGCATGATATACCACACGGTAGTCGGGATCCTGCAGCTTCTTCACTTCCAGATTCATCAGGTGGCTGGGGAGCTCGGAGGTAGGTCTGCCCCCGTTTACCAGACCCCATACGATACGGTAATTCTCACCCTTGTCATCCAGCTCGATCATACAGATGGAATCTTCCGGTTTAATGATGACGTTGCGGAAATATTTGCCGCTTCCGGTCACAAGAAAATATTCTCCCGCCAGATTTGGAACGGATGTCCCGATCGGCTGCCACTTCTTTGCCTCAAAGTTTTCTTTTACGGATTCTATTTCCTCCGGTTTGACACGATAGGACAGATTTCCGCCATTTCTCTCATGCCATCCCTGCTCCCATCCGTCGTTCGCCATACGGATAAATCCTTTTACAAATTCTGCATCTATAAATTTCATGTTCGTTTCCCTCTTCTCTGTAATTTTCAGGTATTCACAAATCCCCGTCTAATTTGCTATATGCTATTTTTTCAGCTATGCTATTTTTTCAGCTATGCTCTCTTTACTAACACTTCGCGCTCATATTTTTCAATCTCATCATAGAAATGAAGATCATCACACACGCCTTCCCTACGGCAGTATTCTTCCCAGACTTCTCCGATCGGGAGCATTTTCACAGCCTCATTCATCACCATGAGTTTCCCCATCTGATTGGTATCCTGAAGTTCCTTTAACATCTCATTCGGTGTGCACAGAGCCATCAGAAGTGCTTTCTGCCAGCTGCGGAAACCGGTTGCAAGTGCTGACACACGGTTAATGCTTGCATCAAAGTAATCTAATGCCATGTAAACACGGTCTAATGCGTGATCTCTTACGATCTCTTTTGCCATCTCTTTTGTCTCATCATCCAAAATCAGCACATGGTCGGAATCCCAGCGCACACCCCTTGTAATGTGAAGTGCAAATTCTGGGTAAAAACAGAGCATTGCCGGGATCTTATCGGACACATACTCTAACGGATGATAATGTCCGTTGTCCATAAGCGGCATACATCCATCGTGCAGTGCCGCAAAGCTCAGCGTAAACTCCGCAGAACCTACCGTATAAGACTCCACACCTATTCCAAACACTTTTGATTCCACACACGGTTTTACAAGATTTTTATCATACGGCTCTGAGAGGATCTGCTCGATCGAATCCTTATAGCGGAGACGCGGTCCCATACGGTCTGCCGGAACATCCTTAAATCCATCACCGGTCCAGATGTTCATCACACACGGCATTCCGGTCTCTTTCGCAAAATATTCCGAAATACGGATACATGCTTTTCCGTGGTTGATCCAGAACTTTCTCGTCTCCTCGTCCGGGCTTGATAAGGTCAATCCGTCCTTTACTTTTTCATGGGAGAAAAATGTAGGATTGAAGTCAATTCCCATGTTGTGTTTCTTTGCAAATTCTACCCATTTTGCAAAATGCTTTGGCTCTAAGGCATCGCGGTCTGCAAATTCTCCCGATCCAAAAATCGCATAAGATGCATGGATATTCAGCTTTGCCGTTCCAGGCATCAGTTTCATTGCCTCTTCCATATCTACCATGAGCTGTTCCGGTGTCTTCGCACGTCCCATATAATTTCCGGTTGTCTGGATTCCTCCGGTCAGTCCTCCGTCATTATCAAACCCGATCACATCATCAAGCTGCCAGCAGTGCAGTGATACCGGAACCTTTTTCAATATCTCAATTGCCTGATCTGTATCCACACCTAATGCTGCATATTTTGCTTTTGCTGCTTCGTAACCTGTCATATTTTACTTTTCCTTTCTATTCTGTATCCTGATTACTTGTAAAAATATTTATTTCAAACGACTCTGCAATACATGCCCTTGCTGCCTTTAGGTCTTTTAGTTCTCCCGCCGCGATCATCTGTGCAGCAAAGTTTCCGACTGCTGTTGCCTCTGTCGGCCCCGCATATACGTTTTTCCCTGCATACTCTGCCGTCAGTTCATTTAAATAATGTGCGTTTGCCCCGCCGCCGACAATCTGTATTCTGGAATAATCAATACCTGTCAGTTTTTCTATTTCCTCTGCCGTTTTTGCATAATACTTTGCAAGGCTGTGATAAATGACCGCGGCTAATTCACCAATTGTCTGCGGAATCTGTTCCCCTGCTTCTTCGCATGCCGATTTTACTTCCGCTGTCATATTTTCCGGTGCAAGAAATCTCGCATCATTGACATCTACAAAGGATCTGATCGTTTCTTTTGATGCAAGTGCACAAATTTCTCCAAATCCCATATCCGGTGCGCTTTCTTTTTTCACTGACTGTATCATCCATAATCCCATGATATTTTTCAGATAGCGGAATCTGTAATCATAACCGCCTTCATTTGTCATGTTATGCTGCATACTGACTTTGCTGCAATCTGCCTCTTTTAACTCTGTTCCCATCAATGACCATGTGCCGGAACTGATATAAAGTGCATGCTCCTCCTGCGTTGGAACTGCCATCACCGCAGAAGCAGTATCGTGCGTTGGCGGAAGAACTACTTTACAATCAAATCCAACCCTGTTTTGAATATCTTCCGTCAGTCTGCCTAATTCATATCCCGGATTTTGAATTTTATGGCTATAGCTATTTATTAAACCTGATAAGTAGATACTCGCAAATATCTTTATTATTTTTTCATCCGGACAGTTACCCATATTATAGAAAAAAAGTAAGGCCACTTACTTGCTTCATGAACTGCACTTACTTTTTGGAACTGCATTATGAGTGGAATTCAGACCGGAATATTAGGTGAAATAATTGTGAACGACTCCTTAAGGAAACACCTCATTGCTGGATTTGAACCAATCTCTTTGAAGAACCTCTACTGTAGGTGCGGATTGAATCTGGCGTAGTGTAGTGGCCGTGAAGCTGAATTTCTTAGTATTTTCTCCCACTTGTCCGCAATCTCTGAATCCGCTATATTCCATGACTATCCGATACGGAAAGAAAGTACCAGATAAATAAGGAGTTTGAATGAAATGCACTTCACCAACTTCAGAAGGAGTATCAAAAGGGGGAAGCGTAACAGGAAGTTCAGTTAGACAAAAGGATGAATATTGAACAATTTAACAAATTGAAAAATACAAACATATATGGCGGCGTATTTTTTGTTTATCGCTACGAAAAATATAAGTGGCGATTCTTGCAAAGTATAGGGCGTTTCATTCATGGATGAAGAAAATGCCCTTCAAAAAGACTCCAAAAGTCATTTTGTCAAAGATGCCAATCTATTTTGCCGAAAACACCAATTAAGACTAACCTTAAAAGGCCTTTACCTTTGCAATATCAATGAACAAGAATAGAAATTACAAAAATAAAGAATTTATAAACTGAAAAACTTAAGATTATGAAGATTAAGGGTTTATTATTAGGAATGTTTGCTTGCGCCGCTTTGGTAGCATGTACAAACGATGATATTGTAGAAAACAACAATATTGAACAACCAGAAAAGGTGAAAGCTAACCTTACATTAAGTATCTCTACTTCTACAGGTTCAGGACGTGCTGCCGATGCTGAAACAGGAGATGATGTGGAAAATGGAACACCCTCGGAAGGTAGTATTAAAGATGCTGTCATTATCATTAGCCCGGTTCAGGGAAATACAGCGACAGGATTAGTGGAGTATGCTGATAATATAACTGTAACGAGTGGCGTTTACGAACCTAGCTTCCAATTGAACCAAACAGGTAGTTATAATGTATTGGTTATTTTGAATCCTTGTGCAGATATAGCAAATAAGGCAAAAGAAACAAGTGCAACAGCTGCTGGTGTATATGAGTATGTTACAAATTATTCTATTACCGCAGGAAGCTCTAACGACGCATCTGTTGATGTTGTTACGAAAGGTGCATCGGCAAGAGATCATTTTATGATGGCTAATAGTGAAGCGGCAATGGTAAATATCACAAGTCAGGACCCTACACAACCTATCATTCAAGCCATAAGAGTGGAGCGTGTGGTTTCCAAGATAACATTTACACCGAACAATAATGACAATAAATATAATGTAAAGGTTAAAGTAACCACTATCCCTACGGTAACCACTGACGGATGGTTGAAAACAACAACAGCTGATAAAACCAGCTACATTTATATCACTAAATTGAACAAGGCTTTACTTGACGCTGATAATGCAGAAATTTGGGTTTTGCTAAATGGTGGAAACGAAACGGGCAGATATCAGTTGGAGTCAACTCTTGATAATAAATATAAAGGTAATGTTAAACAGAATGAAACAACGACTTCAATAGAAGCTCCTGTATTTGTAGCAACAGATAGAACGGGTGCTTTCCATTATGAAAAAGGAACTTCTACAACAGCAGAGGAGACATGGACTGTGTATTTGGATAAATATGCTATGGTGAACTTGTCAAAAACCGTTTATGCGGTAAGACATAAGACCAGTGATTGGAGTACCATCTCTCCATTTGGTACATTGACTAATAGTGATTATTTGGTAGATCCTAAGTCAGTGGACAAGAATAGCGTGACACTAACAGACGGATTGTGGGCTGATGGAGATAAAACAGCTACAGATTATTTCTTCAATACAGTAGGTGAATTACAGACTTCACAGGATATTTATAACAATGCTTTCTTGAAGGACCTTCCTAAGTCAAGTGATGTTGAAATTGGTGAAATTGCACAATCTAACGATGCATTCCTGACTTATTGCCTTGAAAATTCAGTAACAAAGGATCACCAGCAAAAAGGCGTGGTAACAGGTATTGTATTCCGTGGCGAAATCTTGGATAATGAGGGTACTAATGTAGGTACCATATATAAATATGCCAATCAGTATTTCCGTTCAATGGATGCTTTGAAATCTGTTTACCCGGCTTATAAGGCTGAGAATTTGGTAACTTATACAGATGGATATTGTTATTACTACGCACCTATCGAACATTTCAAAGGAAACGAAAACAATATGCAATATGCTATCATGCGTAACAACATCTATTCATTGAAGATTGGAACTTTCAAGGAAATCGGCAGCTCGACAATTATACCGGAAGATGGTGGAACAATAGACGATGAAAGTGCATACTTGAAACTGACAACTACAATAGCTCCTTGGATTGTACGCTTTAACACTGTTAATTTCTAATTAATAACCCTATTATATAAGCAGGAGAGGAGTGTTCCTCCTCTCCCTGCTATTCTCTTTAATATTCTAACATTAAAAAAACAAAAGCATGAAAACAGTAAAAACATTCGCCCGACAACTCTCTTTCAGCCTAATGATGGCGATGACATTGGGAAGTGCCATTGTGTCGTGCGGCAGCATACTCGATGAAGAAGATGTGGATTGCTCTGTAGAGTACAGAGTGAAGTTCAAATATGATTATAACATGAAGTATGCCGATGCTTTCTCACGCGAGGTGGGGACTGTTACGCTTTATGCTTTTGACGATAACGGCAAATTGGTGTATCAGAAGACGGAAGAAGGTGACGTTTTGGGTGAAGACGGATATACCATGAAAGTAGATTTGGAACCAGGTGACTATCATCTTATCACTTGGGCGGGCTTGAATAACGAAGCTTCATTCTCGGTACCTTTGGTTACCGCGGGAGAATCCTCGATGGACGAGCTGCAATGCAAGATGGACAGAATGTACAGCCGTGCGGAAGACGGAACGGCTATCGTTAACAGCAAGCTTTCTTCGTTGTGGCACGGCGAAGTGACCAAGCAATCCTTTTCCAGGGCTGCCACCTCGCAGGTGGTGACAGTGCCGTTGGTGAAGAATACCAACAGCATTCGCATCATTCTCCAGCAAATGGACGGAGTGACTGTAGATGTCGATAACTTTGAATTCACGATTACGGACGACAACGGCCTGATGAACTATGACAACAAGCTGTTGAAAGACGAAACATTAACATATTATCCCTATTACCGCGTTCAAGGAAGCACGGACATGGACACAAAAGGCGCACGTGCCGAGGGCGATACTGAGGATAGCAATATCAGTGTGGCCATTGCCCAGATTACCGTAGGCCGACTGATGGTGGATCAAAATCCGCGCCTGTCCATCACCAACAAGGATACGGGCGAGACCGTACTCTCCATCCCCTTGGTAAAATACCTATTGCTCACCGAGGCCGAAGGTCACGACATGACCCAGCAGGAATATCTGGATCGTCAGGACGAATACAACATGACTTTCTTCCTGGACGAGAACATGAAGTGGATTAACACCAGCATCATTATCAATGACTGGGTGGTACGCTTCAACGAGATGGATATGTAACAACGAACAAAAAATAGAATCTATGAAAAGATGGTTATCATATATACTAATGGCGGTGCTCTGCAGCTTGTACCTATCGTCGTGTGCAAAGGACGAGGAGGTGGCAAAGGCTACGGATGGCGGGAAGGTACCGGTACGCCTTACACTGGCATTCTCCAATTTCGGCGGACGGGCCGCAAGCGAACCAGGTGATTTAGATTATACCACAGTGGAACAAAGTGCCATGACTGCGGATGATGTATATGTATTGGTCGTTGATGCAAATGATAACTTTTTGTATCAAGTACAGGATTTGAAACTAGGCAATCCTGTTGAAGGTGACAACTATTATACTCGTCAGCTGGAAGGAACCATGTTGAGAACGGTCGGTGGCGAACAAGTGAAACTGGTTGTTCTGGCTAACTTGAAAGACAATAAGATAGCGTCTTATACGACCGGAGCGGCTATACGTAATTTTCTGGAAACAAAGAAAGGAAGTAATATCGCCAAAGTTTATAAAGAATTGGTTTATCATTATGGTGGATCTACGATACCTTGGAAACTTGCAGAAAGAGCTATCCCGATGTGGGGAAGCAGCAATTTGACAGCTGTACCCGGTACGGGAGTGGACTTGGCTTGCAACCTTTATCGTGCTGTAGCAAAGGTGGGCATTTGGGTGAATATGCAGGATGGATATCAAGGATTCACTATCACAAAGATAATAGTGAACAATGCCAACGACAAAGGCTATTGTGTTTCAACGGAAACTCCAAATCCGGTGGAAACGGTTCAATATATATATCCTTCTATTCCTGCCGGAGCACAGAATCAGACTATTACTTATGACGGCTTGCAGGTGACGACAGCATATGAAAATGAAATTTATCTGCCGGAAAAGGTGAATACTACAGGTGGGAATGAAATTTCATTGACGGTTCATTATACCTATCATAACAAAGCCAAAGTGGGAACTATTAAATTCCGGACGAATGGAGATGGAGATATATTTGATGTAATCCGTAACCATTCATACCTGTTCAATATTAAACTGAGTACGATCGAGATAGATGCAGAACTTCAATATCAAGTAATGGATTGGACAGAGGTTGATAATGGCGAATTGGATTTTGGTGACGGTGGCGGTGATGTAAGAAAATAATCTGTGGAGGATACTATATATGAAAAATAAACTGAAATATATGGCGCTTTGCCTTTCGTTACTGATAGGCGTGGGGGCTTGCTCGGAAGAGGAAATAGCTTACTCTGCCGGTGAAGAGAATAAAGAGGTGATTTTGCAGTTGAATTGTCAGTTGCAGACCAATCAGGAAGTGATTGTTTCGCGCGCCAGTACTGCTGAAAACAGGTTGAATGATTTACACTTTTATGTGTTTAATGCGGCAGGAGAACTGACAGGATATAAAAAGCTGGTGGCTACAGAGTCGAGTCCTATACCGACTCCCGGACCGGAAACCGTTACTGTAAAGGCAATAACCGGTGAAGCGTATATCTATGCTCTTGCCAACTTGAACAGTACAATTTATTACTTGGATGACGCAGACAAAAATAAATTGACGGGAATTGATGAAGCGGATGTGGCAGGTTCCTCATTGACAAGAGACGAGTTCCTTGCAATAGACTTTAAACGCCAGTATGGTAATGCCAGCCACATTATTTCCCCTAATCCTACCGACGGACAGTTCATGATGTCCGGTTATCTGAATGGGGGCAAGGCTGTTACAATTACTGCCGGAACCAATGGAGCCGGTGTTATAAGCGAAAGCAACGTTATAAGACTGTACAGAATATTGGCGAAGAATACATTTACCATCGAGGCCGGTAACGGAGTAACTTTCACTCCCAGTACGTATGAATTGCATAATGTGGCTGTCGGTGGAAAGTTGGTGAATGGTACAGCTGACGCTACTACCGCAGATGTCGAGTCATCTTATTCCGGTATGGCCGGGGAAACGTTAACTTTTTATCTTCCCGAGAATATCCGTTCCTATCGGGGAGGTGAGATAAAGATGTGGAAGGATCGTGAAACGAATACCTATACGGATGACGTGAAATCGTTCGATAATGCACCGGATAATTCTTCCTATATCGTGATTCGTGGAAATTATAAGAAAGGCACCACTATCGGGGAGGTTTCGTATACTATCCATTTTGGCAGCTTCAGTAATACCGGAAGTCTTGAAGACTTCAATATACGCCGGAATTACTCTTATAAATATAAGGTGAAAGTAAACGGTGTCGAGGATATCAAAGTGGAAGCGGAAGTCGAGGGAGACAACCCCTATGTGGAAGGATTGGTGATTGACAGTGAAGGAGGAGAGTCTTTTGATTTGGACGCTCATTATGAGGCCAGAGTGCTGACATTCTCTCGGGAAAATATAAAGACGCTGAAAGAGGCGGGAAAAGGATATATAGTAAGAATCTCAACACCTTTCGGTTATACGGAGAATTTGTATGTTACCGATGGGGGAATCTTTAATGCCGAAGGTGATGTACAATTGGCTACGTTTGATGGAGGAACAATCCGTCCGATAAGCGGGCAGAGCCTTTTTAATGGAGAGGATGATTATGGATGGCTGCGTTTTGTACGCAATGTTTCTAAAAACAGAATTTCAGGACAGAGTTTAACCACCGTTGCCAAATATCCGGGTGACAATAATGAGTATGCAAATAAATATGGCGCATCTTGGGTTAATGTGTTCTTTATGTTGAAGGCATTATACGAAAATGCGGATAGCAATCAAGATGAAGTATTCTCAAATGATGGATACGCTTATTACACTTGTTTCGTGGACGAAAACTATTATAAAGGGAAATCATGGACTGTCTATTCCAATTGTGCGCCTCGTACCATACTTATTGCCAATCAGTTGTCGGTGAGCACGGACAGGAAGAGTCTTTATGCAAAAGTGCGTTACAGTCTTTCTCAGCGTTCCATTACTACGTTCTATCATTTCGGTTTCAATGGTTATCCTTATGGAACGGAGAATATAACCGAGGAAGAATTGTCTACTGCTTATTATTTGAATAAGAATAATTTGGGTGAGCACAAGAATCCTAATGCTTGGAATGCCCGTAACAGTGCCGTACAAAGCAACAAGGAAAAATCATGGTATCCGGACACTAATATGATTGTACCGGCAGACGGGAGGCAACCCATGTACCAACAGGCGGTACGGGCATGTATGAGCCGTAACCGGGATTTGAATGGAAACGGCACGATTGAAGCTAATGAGGTAAAATGGTATATGGCCTCTGTTGATCAGTATCGCGGATTGTGGTATGGCGAGGGTGCATTGAATAGCGTTGACCCGGACGCCCGCTTGTTTAGGGCTAAAATGAGCACGCTCAATGATAATGACAAAGAGAATGCTAAATATCACTATTTCACGGCTTCTACCGGTACCAATAGCATTTTTTGGGCTGAAGAAGGGTTGTCCACAAGTAATAAAGAGGTTAATACCGGTTGGCAACATGCGAATTTGGTTCGCTGTGTGCGTACGTTGGCATCAGACGACGGACTGTACGAAGCGAATAAATTCTATCAGTATAGTGACAATATATTTACATTGACAGGTTTGACTGCAACCAAAGGGACTACAGAAACTATAGATATCCATTTGGAGCGTGATGAAATCAATGGATTGTCTTCACGGATACAAGTGTCTAAAGACTATCTAAAACAAAAGATGGTGGATGGTGGATGGAATAATAATTATTATACGATTAAGAATAAGAAAAGACCGGAATATGATCCTTGTAAATACTATTATGAGGATAGCGGAAAAACTGATAAAGGAATTTGGCGAATGCCTAATCAGAAAGAACTGGGTCTGATGAGCGCAAACAATCTGTTGAGTGGTTATGTTACCTGCCGCACGGACTATTCAGGAAGTAAAGCAAATGGTGCTTATAGGTCTTCTTATGGTTTTTGGTTCCAAGGAACCAATGTAACTGTCCATGCTACTGATGCTGATCTAAAAGTTCGTTGTGTAAAAGATGTTAAATAGTATGAACAACCTACTGGAAATAATGGACAAAGAATCATGTAGTAAATCGGAAGTTTATCTGTATGAAGAGGAAGGGCGCTGGTATGCTTACCATCGTTCCTCCAAATCCTTAAGCAAACTTAGTGAGGCGGCCTTGAAACTGAAAGAGGCATGTTTTTTCTACGGTGTTATGTTAGACAAGGTAGAAGTAGACCTGAACAAACTGCTGAACGGTCCGTGGTTTGTTGCCCTGTGTTCAGACACTGAGATGATATTGATTAAAAACGATTACCACCAACTCCTATGTGAGAGGTAGTGACCATATTAGAAAGGGAGCTGAGCAATTCCGACTTGATATATATCTATTGGGAACAGGATGGAAAGTGGTATGCCTATGAACAGTCTGCTTTCTACCTGAGCCAGATGATGCTGGGAGTGTCCTTAGGGCGTTATGTCATGGAGGATACTTTGTGGCTGGCAAAAGCAGAAGTGGATGTAAGCCGGATTTCGCACGAAAATATTATCAGCTACAGCAAAACGGAATATGTATTACATTATACCCCTCACAATGGATTTCATGAGTGGCTGGCTGAGATAAAGTAATTTCGAAGTAATTTGGCTTTTCAGAGAATTCCTTCTACTTTTGTAAAAGGTGCAATGCCTAATTAAAAGCGTATGAGAAAAACTGATATATGGATCGGAGTCTTGTGCTGTTTTTTGCTTATCGCTTGTGATGGCAAAAAACAAAAATCTCTATCTGTGAATGATGATAATAAATCGTTGACTTTCACTTTGCCGGAGGTCCCTATTATGTTGCAATCCCCGGAAGACCGGCTGAACTTTATGGTACAGCATTACTGGGATCATTTTAATTTTAAGGATACCGCCTATATTCATGTACCGGATATCACAGAACAAGCTTTGGTAGATTACATGGACTTATTGAACCGTGTGCCATCTTCCCTGTCGGACAGTTGTTTAATCCGGATTATGCAGCAGGCTTCGCAGGAGAAAAAAATGTTTGGTTATTTTGTGGAAATTTTCCGCAGATACTTGTTTGATCCGAATTCTCCCCTTCGGAATGAGGAGCTTTATGAGCCTGTCTGCCGTTTCCTGTCTGCTTCTTCGCTGACCGATGAGGCTGCTCGGAGCCGTGCCCAACATGATTTGAAATTGATTGGTATGAACAAGGTGGGCAGTATTGCCGCTGATTTTATTTATACCTTGCCTTCGGGAATGCAGAAACGTATGCGTGATATCTGCACTCCTTACACTTTATTGTTATTCTATAATCCGGATTGTCATGGTTGTGCCGAAACACTGGCGACAATGAAGACCTCTGCTGTATTGAACAGTCCCCACATCATGAAACAAATGAAAATTCTTGCTTTCTATCCCGATGAAGACCGTGAAGTATGGACGAAACACCAGAATGAAATTCCTGATGGATGGATCAACAGCTATGATAAAGAATTGACGGTACTGACCGAAGAATGCTATGATTTGAAAGCGATGCCTGCTCTTTATCTGTTGGATAAGGACAAAAAGGTGTTGCTGAAAGATGCGACAGTAAAAGAGATAGAAGATTATTTAAAAAATAAATCGCTCTAATTCATTGTGATATAAAAGATAATGTCTATCTTTGCACC
>ENA-ORTF01003600-ORTF01003600.1-human-gut-metagenome-genome-assembly--contig:-NODE-3600-length-13021-cov-3.604118_pt1 | contig 13021 bp, 9 predicted proteins | sample MGYA00241908_ERZ509180 | MGnify/ENA primary metagenome ERZ509180 (study PRJEB26280, sample SAMEA2338814) | human gut metagenome | biome: human gut; feature: human-associated habitat; material: faeces... | reverse complement strand
TGAATGGACTGGAATTTAATTTTCCAATTCACCCAAAATATTAATTTTTTTACCTACAATATCTATAGTTTAAATATGAAGGCAGGTAAATCATGCAGGATACAGAATTCATAAAGCATATAGGAAAAATCATACGTTTCTACCGTTTGAAAAATAATCTAACACAAGAACAATTAAGTGAATATGCAGACTGCTCCTGCGGATTTATTGGTCAAATTGAACGTGGTGAAAGCAAAATTTCACTTTCTGTTTTATCAAAAATAATCAACACTCTCAAAATAGACGCAAATGAATTGTTTTGGGGCACCGATACACATACTTCTGAAAGTCAGCAATTGGATAATCAGATAGCTCTCTATGCCAAACAATTATCAATTGACAAAAAACATATTGTTCTCAATCTGATGGATGATTTGAAAAACCTAAATTAATCTTGTAAATTCAAAATTTATAATCTATAATCTTCATAGCTTAATTGTTTTGATAAGGGGATTATTTTTATGAATATTGCTATTTGTGATGATGAACAACAAGATATTGATATACTTTACAATTACTGCAAATCATGCAAATTACCATACAATATTTCTACTTTCTTGTCTGCCTCTGCCCTGCTTGAGGCTTTTAAATCCCAATTTTATGATTTAATTTTTCTTGATATAGAAATGAATAAGCCAAATGGTTTTGAAATTGGCTCTATTTTAGCAGGATATTTTCCTCGTCCCGTAATAGTTTTTACGACAAACGCACTGCAGTATGCAGTCCGAGGATATGGAATTGCTTTTCGATTTCTATGCAAACCGATAACGATTACAATGTTTCAAAGTGTTGTCAGGGAGGCTCTTGACGAGATTCTTCCGCAAAAGGCAGCGGTAACGTGTGGTTCAACTCAGAAAATGATTTCTATAAACGATGTCATATATTTTGAGAGTCTGAACCGGCACATTATTTTTCATTTTGCAAATACATCCACATTGGAGATAAAGGATTCAATGGAAAATATGATTTCAGTTTTTTCATATCCTTCATTTGTACAGATTCACAGAAGTTATTGCATCAATTTGAATTATGTGGACAGCTTTACACCACTTGCTGTCACTATGACTGACGGCTGCAAAATTCCACTTTCTCGGAAAAAACAGACCATTTTCCAAGAGCGCTTTAACAATTTGATACGAGGTACCATCAAATGAATTTTCCAATTGAAGTATATACCATTATTATAGAATGCCTGCTTATTTTCTACTTCTTTCATAAAGAGGTTAGACCTGTATACCCTTCCCGCAGATATATTATCCTATTTTGCATATCACTCTTTGCGGTCATAATGCTATCAACCCTATATACACCTATGTTTATACGGCTTGTCATTATCAGCTTATTTTTGTTTTTATGCTATACTTTCTGCTTCAAATGCAAAATATTCCAAATCACCTATACTATTATATTATTTTTTGTTACGTCGATGTTTTCCGATGTTATTGGTGCGTTTGTACTTTCCAGACTTGGAATTTCAATAAATGAACTTTTAGGAATAAGTGAAGGACGGCTTATCTACAATACCACAAGCAAGATTATTCATCTGTTTTTGCTGGTCATAATTATTTTATTTACCAATGCCCGATTTGATTCAAAGGCTCTACTGCATGCCATACCACTCATGCTCTGCAATCTGTCAAGCATATTTATTCTGTTTGCCCAGTACACTACCTTTATTGACAATGGTAAATACTCCACCTTTGTGATGACCACCATATGTATGCTTGTTATCAATATAGTGGTTTGTGGATATACGGAAATAGTAAAGAAATCTTATGAATTACAGAAAAATCAGCTCTGTATGCAGGAGCAGCTTGCCAAACAGGAGCTTTACTATCAGGATATCATTGCTCGTCAGGACGAATCCCGCGCACTTTGGCATGATATAAAAAAATACATGCTGGCAATGGAAAATCTGGTTTCTACGAAAACACGACCTGAAGCCGAAAGCCAGCTCTCTGCCTTAAAGAAAAAGTTTTCAAGCCTTGACCAAATGATTGATACCGGTAATTCCATTGTTGACGGCATCCTAAACTATGGCTCTAATAAAGCAGGCAGTCTGGGAATCTCCATAAACTTTAATCTATGGCTGGACACTGACCTTAACATTTCGCCTGTTGACCTGTACATAATCATCGGAAACACTATGGATAACGCAATAGAAGCCTGCGATGCTTTTCCGGCAGATCACAAACCATCCATCTCATGTACGCTGCGCCAGAAAAATCATGTGCTGCTTTATGAAATATCCAATCCTATTCCACAGGTTTCGGTTAAAAAAGCCGGAGTTATCCACGGATATGGGCTTGAAAATGTCAAAGAATGTGTAAATAGAAATAGTGGTTTTATCTCTGTTAAAAACGAAAATGATATATTTTGTGTCTCTATAACACTAAACGTTTAATATATCTTTAAATCCGCGATATCACAAGCTTTCCATCCTGCACATCAACCCTGACCTTATTAGACTCTATCCCCGCTGCCTCAAGCATCTCATCAGTGAGTTTTATCCTGTGTGCCTTATCCAATACCGTATATTCCATTGCAGGGTGTTTCTTCAATTTCTCCGTACTTACCTTTCCGTCAGATATAAGCACTGTGCGGTCTACACGGCCTGCAAGTGCCATATCGTGTGTGACTATGATGATGGTTATACCAAGCTCTTTGTTCAGCTTATGAAACAGCTCATAGATTGTATCAGCAGTCCTTGTATCCACAGCTCCGGTGGGCTCATCCGCAAGCAGTATGTCCGGCTTATTTGCCAGTGCCACCGCTATCGCTGCGCGCTGCTGCTCTCCTCCCGATAGCTGAGCCGGAAGCTTATCCTTATGCTCCTGTAATCCCACTGCCTTTAACAGTTTAATGGCATAGCTTTTATTATCATCCTTGCGTTTTTTTATAATTTCTCCGTGTTTTAAATTATCGGTATTCCCTGAATTTTCAAACATCATCACGGCCTCGACATTCTGCAGCACAGTCAGGTATGGGAACAGATTTTTGGCACTTTTCTGCCACACAAAGCCCACCTTGTCCCTGCGGTATCTCACCATTTCAGCTTCTGAATATGTGGAAATGTCTTTTCCGTCAATAGTGAGCACTCCCGCTGTGGGTGTTTCCAGTCCTCCTATCATATTTAAAAGGGTGGATTTTCCGCTGCCGGATTTTCCTATTACCGCAAGCATCTCCCCTGTTTCCACCGTCAGGTCAAGCCCCTCCAGTGCCATCACCTTTTTATCGTCTGTCTCATATATTTTTACCAGTCCATCGCAGTTTATCATCTGGTTTTCCCCCCTTTTAATTTAAATTACTATGCCGTCACTAAGCTCAAACACTTCATCTCCCAGCTCCATCAGGTTCGGATCATGCGTGGTCATAACTATTGTGATGTCCTCATCGTCTATCAACTCACGGAACAATCGCATGACTTCAAATCCAGAAGCGGTATCAAGTGCTCCTGTCGGCTCATCCGCAAAGACCACCTTCGGGCGATGAACCACAGCGCGCGCTATCGCAACTCTCTGCTGCTCACCTCCTGATAACTGATCCGGCATATGATCCATGCGCTTTGAGAGTCCGACACGCTCCAGCAGCTCTGATACTCTGTCATGCATATTCTCATTTATCACATCGTTTTTTACATCTCCAACGTCATTATCCATATCAGTCAAATTCTTCCGTATCTGACGTTTATTTTTCGCAAGTCTAAGGGCAAATTCCACATTCTCATATGCCGTCATCGTGGGAATTAGTGCTATAGACTGGAATACAAATCCCATCTCATACCGCCTTAGTATTTCCCGGTCTTTCTCGGTCATCTGCTCGAGGTTTTTATCCAGAAACTGCACACTTCCATCTGTCGGCATATCAAGCGCACTAAGGATATTAAGAAGTGTGGTCTTTCCAGAGCCGGAACGCCCTTTTAAGATGGCAAGTGTTCCTTTTTTTATCTCCATGGATACTCCGTCAAGTGCGTGGACTGTTGTACCATCTCCCGCCTTGAAATATCTTTTTATATTTTGAGCAATTATCGCATTTTCCATATGTCACGACCTCATTTTTTACATGCTAACTATCTTCTCCAAGCCTTAGTGCCTGTGCTATCTTCATACTCTTAAGCAGTCTGCTGATAACCACATAGCATACGGCTACAGCCACGAAAAGTACTCCTGCAAGCTCCAGCATATCAGATTGATAAATATATACATTTACTCCGATATTGTGTTTCTGCGGCAGATATATGATCGATATGAGCCTTACAAACATCGCCGTTGCAGTTATACCTATGCCTGCTCCCGCAAGAAGCGGCAGAAATGATAAAAATATCTGCTCGTTTAAAAGCATTGCTTTTACCTCTCTCATTCTCATTCCCATTGCGCGGTATATACCAAACTGCAGCTCCCTCTGTTTTAGTGTCATAACCCAATACAGCAAAAATCCTACTGAGCACACTATCAGTGAAAGTATAAAACTTAATGTAAACATACCGTTTGTGATCTGCACTGTGGCTGAGTTTTTATTCTCGTCTATAAGCTGCTGCGCGGATGTTAAATTTTTGTATATATCATCCACCGTTTTTCCCTTTGACAGGTTCATCCACACACTGTACGGTGTCATGCCGAACTTTTCCACAACCGTAGCATAATTTGCAACGATCAGGTATTTCTCCTGCTCGGTCACATTTCCTTCTGCATCTGTCTCATAGGTGTAACGCTCGTAGCCCGGAAAACCTTTTACTATGGCACATACCTTTGCATTCTCGGATGCGTAGATCTGATCATCATCGACAGCCTCCGGTACATACCTTGAGTAATTTAAGCTGTCACCAACTTTAAGTCCCAGAGCTTTTGCCAGATTTGAGGAAATGATGACTCCGTCCGGCTCTTTTGCCAGCTCATTCAGGTAATTGAACCAGTGAGCGTCATTAATATCATCATTTTGGTCACTCTGCAATTTCGCAGTCTCACCGAATTCTTTTGTGTTTATCGCCATAAGATATGCATCCGAAATCGAACCACTGCCTGCGGAAATGTCTACCCGCTCGTCCTCAAGCACACGCGTGACCCCGTCACAGATGCCCTCATTTTTGAGCGACTCGTATTTACCGAAATCAGGCTCGTCATACATCCAGCTTACAGAGCCATCTTTATTCTTCTGTATCCTGAGTCTGAAATCTTCGTTGTATATCGCATCACAACCCACATTGTAGACGATCCGTTTTTCCATATTGCTGTTCATGGTGCGCGCCATATTCGCGTCAAAAATACCGCCAGCCACTGTCATGATAAGAAATACTGCCAGAAATCCCTGATTGTATCTGGTTCGTTTCAGCTGTAAAAATGATGCATACATTGCCGGAGAAAAACGCTTTTTAAAGAGCCTGTCCACAAGCAGAATAATAAGTCCGGTAAGTCTTACGCACAAAAGTGCCGCTGCAAATATAAAAAGCGAATTGTCCAGTATCATGACAGGATCTATGCTCCTGTTCTCAAGAACAGATATCGCAAGCGTACTCTTCTGCTTGTTGTAATTGTAAAGCAGATATGCTGACAGAGCCAAAAGTATAACGTCTATAAAGCATTTCTCCCAAAGAGGCTTTTTCTTTGATATTCGTCCCCTGCTGTGCTCTGATATGGCATCCTTTGATTTTTTCCACACCGGAACTGTGATAAACAGCACCATGATAACTGCCGCTGCCACCGCATAGACAAGCATCTGCCATACAAATCTGTAAGTGCCTATATCCTTTGCCGTAAATCTTAAAAATCCGTCTGTAGATGCGGCAGCCCGGCACATTATATATCCGAGTACTATTCCAAGTACACAGCCCGCAAACGCTATTATTCCTGACTGCTGCAGGTACAAAATAAATACCTGTAATTTTGTCGCACCGCGGCTTCTTAAAACAAGTATGTCATTTTCCTCGAGCGAAAGTATCTGTGCAGATATCATTCTTATAAATAAAATCAAAAGCACAAGACACGGCAGCTCCAACGCCCAAAGCATCAGCTTTATCGTCTTCTGCTGTGTAAAAAAGCGCTCCAGCGTATCACGGATGTTGTCATTGTAGAGCTTGTCAGCATCCTTAAACTGCTCCATATAACCGTCATATAGTGAGGCATTTTCCGTGTTGATCTGCCTGTAATCCAGCATGAGAAAATCACTGTAGCTGATATTGTCCTCGCTGTAATACTGCATCATTTCGTCAAAAACATCCTGCGAAACAAATATCACATCGCCCATATCCGAAAGCGTCTTGGCCCAATATGGATCGTTTATATCTTTTTCACGGCAGATCTGTGATATGACGAAAGAAATTTCCTTTTTCCCACTGCCATCAGGTACATGTAAATAGATTTTTTCACCTGCTACAAGTCCGTAGTGATCCATTGTCTTTTCGCTTATACTGCATTCGAATGTGGCTGTGTCAGTCTGAGATTTTACAACATCCGCGTACTCCGAAAGTCCCGGCAGATATCCTATTGTAAAATAATTGTTAAGTCCTCCAAACTCTGTATCTGCGCGTCCTCCTGAGAGTGTGATAAGCTGCTGTGAGGAAACCTTGTTTATATCCACATATTCAGTCCACTTCTTTTCGTATCCTGACAGCTTATCAAGCACTGACTGCGAATCAGGATAATCTGCCACCGCATATGTTCCCTCGCGGCTCATCTGTGCAGGAAACTCATTCTGCTGTGTGGCATGATCCGTAAAAAGTCTGTCGAGTATCTGATTGCCCGCGCCCTTTTCAAACATAGGGTGGCACACAAAAAGTGCTATAAACAAAGCCACTCCCATAAGCAGACACAAATTTAACCATTTTCTGTTTTTTAATTTATTAATTACGAAGCCAAACATATTTCATCGCCCTCATCAATACCGTAAAGCACAAGTGTATTGCTGCCTGATGTATAATCGCCCAATATTACCGGCTGCTTTACCACGCTGTCCCCATCAATTTTCCACACATAGTATGATATATCATCTTTGTCCATAGGATTGACCTGCTTGTGTATGATCGAAGTCGGCACCACTACCACCTTTTTAAAAGAAACATAAGAAAACTTTACAGCAGATGCCCTGGTCAGATCATCCGGTATTCCATTGTCAAGTTTTATATAAAATGCTGCATTTCCATATCCCGAATCTGTGTTTCCGGTAATATGCACACCTTTATCATCCTGATTTATATATCCCTTTTGAGCAACACTACCGTAACCGGCAAAACCGATACAGCTTCCGTAGATCGTTGTACCGTCCAGCTCAAGTGATACGCGCTCTCCCACATCTGCTATATTGTCCTTATTTACTTTATAGCTATTGCTATCCTTTACCTGAACCAGCAGTACGTCCGTGGAATTTCCGGTTATCTGCAGGATATCTGAGCCTTCCTCCACATTATCTCCTGCCTTGACACTCACCTTTGAAACTTTTCCATCATTTTTGGCATATACTGAAATATTTCCTTTGCCGTCATTTCCTGCGCTTATGCTGTCATATGCTGACTGTAGCCTGGAAAGCTGATAGATGTGGTCTGCACAGGCAAGTTTTTTCTGCAGATTCAATAATTGTAAATTCAGTTTCAACTGCTGCTCATCATATGCTGTATCCGGCTTTTCATCCTGCCGGTTATTTTCTTCTGCGCTACTACCACCTTCAGATAAATCTTTTATCTGTTTATCGTAATCAGCAATCTTCTGCGCATAGGATTCATTCTCCGAGTCGATCGCGTTTTTCGCCTCTGTTATAGCAGCTTTGCCCTCTCCGGTATCCACCACGTAAAGCAGCATGCCCTTTTCTACCGTATCGTCCTGCTTCACATTGACCGATACGATCTGCCCTTCATAATCACAGGTTTCGGTTATCGTCCCTGCGTCAGATCTGCTGTAGCGCACACCGTAGTTTGCTATATCAAAATCAGACCTTGTTACCGTATATTTGCTATACTTTGTCGGAACCTGATCTGTAGAATTATAGTAGACCAGCTCCCCCTCTTTTAAGCCCTCTGTGACCTGTGTATAGTTTTCATCAGACTCACCTGTTGTTATGATGCGTTTCTCGCGGCCGCCCTCATCATTTTTCACATAGACATATCTGGTATCGCCTTCCTTATAGATGGAATCTTTTCCCACGACAAGTGCCTGGTCCGCTTTTGTCTTTTCAAAATATACCGGATACATCTGTCCTGCCGTAAGAAACGGCTTTTCCCTGCTTTCCACGCACACATCCGGATATCGGTTGTTTATCTTTGAAAGTACCAAAACCTCTGATGTATATTGAGACTCAGCGACATCATATTTTTCGCCATCGACTATCACATATTTCTTGTCATAATCACTGTATTTGTACTCATTTATGGCTGTATCTTTTATATCCAGCACAAGGTCATCCGTATCTGAGACAATGACTATATTCTCGTATGCCGCAGCAGACCTTCCATCTGTCAGCTTCTTAGTGTAAGTGACAAGACCGCTGTGGGCTGCCTTAAGCGTTCCATCATCAACAATCTGCTGATATAAAGCCATCTGTTCATTGATCTTTTGCACTCGGTATTCGTGAAGCTGCTTATCGTACCGTTCATTTTCCTGTTCTGTGGCAATCTGCGTATTGTAATCATCTTCTGTGCTCTCTTTTTTCTCAATCTGTTCTGTTGAAAATTCGTCCGTATCCGCAGCCTGACTCTCCCATAATTTGATCTGCGTATCCGAGATCTGAGCGGATATCTCATATGTCTCATTCTCATGCGCCAGCGCATCATTACATTGCTGCAACTGTTTTTTTGCCTCATCCACATCACAGACAGCAAGCACATCCCCTACATTTACTGTATCTCCCGGCTCCACATATATCTGTGAAATGTTTACGTTGGCACTGTAGTAATTGCAGTAATCCCTAGGAACTGCGGTAGCCATCAGCACCTGTATGGAGCCAATCGTACCGTATTCCACAGGTCTATAGGCTTCATTTAACGCTACAGGTTCTTCAAGCTCCGGAATGCTGCTTTCTGTCATTTTTCCACAGCCGCCTGCCAAAAACGACACACATATCCCCAATACTGCCAGCTTTTTTATTGATAAAAGGTTTCTGATCTTCACTGCAAAACCACCTCATCCCCGCTTTTAAGTCCTTCTGTGATGATCCGGTAGTCTCCTACCTGATCTCCGACACTTATCCATACCGCCTGTCTGTATCCATTCTCATCCAGTGTGTATACAAAATACCTGCCATCCTTCTCATGTACTGCGTCCTTTTGCACATACACAGCATTTTCTATAGCAGGGCGCGTCACTTCCATGGAAAATATCTGTGCATCCGATACTGCCGACATGTCCGATACCGGTTCAAAAACAAGCTTTTGATCGTCCACCTCTTTTACCTTAAGTTCAAACTCTATATCAGATGCAGTTGCCGTGTATACATCACCCACATTAAAGTCATAGCCTTCCGGTCTGTCAGCCTCGTAATTGCCGTTTCCGCTGATTTCTGTTATAAGATTGCTGCCCGGTTCAAAACCCCCCGCCAAAAGTGAATTGTCCATTGCTGTGATCGTACCATCCTCTGATGCCGTGATCTGATATCTCGACAGTTTTTCCTTAGCCTCATCAAGATAAAGCTGCGCAACCTCTGTATCCTTATCAAGCTGGGCTATATCGCTTGAATAATCCTGAGTATCATCGATTTTCATAATAGCCCTGTAGTGCTCTGCCAGAAGCTTATTCTGACTGATCTGCCCGCTGTAGTCCTCAATCTTTTTCTGTATCTCCCCGGATTTAAAAGCCACCAGTATATCGCCCTTTTTCACATGATCACCCACTGCCACATTTACCTTTTCAAGCGTAAGCTCCGTGTTTGTCGCACCATAGGAAAACCTGGTATAGCCCTGCGCGCTCAGACTGATGGTAGTCTGCGGTGTGAGTGAACCGCTCTGTACCGTAACTGTCTGGTATGATATTTTCTCGTAGGAAGCTCTGTGCGTCTGTGCAAGCTCCTTTTGTGCCGCCCCACATCCTGAAAATAAAATAGAGGTAATTGCAGTGGCAAGTGTCAAACGCCCTATATATTTTTTCTTTTTATTAATCATATATTTTCCACATCTTTTCCAAATAAATATGAACCTGATCTATTATCTAAAAATGTAACTCCATGTATAAACTTTATTGCAGCCAATAACAGTATCTTATATTAGATCATCACTCCTTATGATCGTGCCGTCTATCGCATTCACATACACCGGATATCTGTCGTAGCCCTTATCCTGTTTTGACAGACACCATGCCGGAACATAAGTACATTTATCCTTGTCAGATGCATCCTTCAAACGGATATATCCGAGCTTTAGATTGTTGTAAGTGTGATTTTGTGTAAAATCATACTGATCTGAGTTTTTTGTCATGTCATCCTTGATGATCTCTTTAATAGTGTCCATTGACAAGAGTTCTACGTTTTTTGACTCATTTACAATATCAACCGGGTAAGAAACAGTAAATTCCGTCACTCCCTGATCCGTCACAATAAAGGAACTGCTGCCATATGGCATAAAATCATCATAGTTATCTAGTGTCTCCCATATATCCATATTCCGGGTGAAATCGAGTGACTTGCAAAACGCTATGCCATCCACACCCTCGCCATAATCTATGATATATCCCCAGGCTGTATCCTTTATGACGCTCTCTTTATCATCAGTTTTTACAGTATCATCACCATCCTCTATCACTCCTGCGCTCCACTCGTAGTCTGATGTTCCTATATATACCTGTGAAGCCCTGCCTAATTTATTTTGAAATTCTTCTGCCTTTTTTATAGCTTCGTCTTTTGATAATGCACACTCATTATCATATGAAGATGTAGTATCTCCACCTGTAGAGCCTCCGTTAAATCCCTCTACACCTTTCTCCTCTGCAAAGGATGGTGGTCCGTAATAGCCATACTCACTATCATCGTATAATGTCCCCTCACTTCCTGCCTTAAGAGGCTGTGCTGAAATATATTCAAGAGAGCCATCCTCAGCAATTCCAAATCTAAGCTCACAGAAAACATTACCAATATATCCCAGATACTCATTACAATCCGTATAATCTGTAGCTTTTTCACGCGTATCCAGTGCAGACGGTTCTGCCTTTTCATACTGTTCCAGCAGATCATTTTCACTTTTCATCACCCTGCTGACGCCCTCTTCTGTGATAAGTCCCGCATCAATTTCCTGCTGATACCCGGCAATCTCATTTTTTACAACCTCCATGCTGTGATATATCTCTTCTTTCGTATAATGAGGTATGTCGTGATAATATACGGTACTATCGCCAAAATAAGCCTCTATCACACTCTTTTTGAAATCGGCACCCACCTTTATATTCTGCACCTCAACAACCGACATACTTTTGCAGTCCGGCAGGGTAATGTCTGCTGAAATATCCACATCCACACTTTTGTCAGATGTCTCAACAGAAAAGCTGTCATTCCATTTCGTACTGTCGTCAAACGCACTTATATCGCTTCCTGCTTTTGTGTTTATATTTTCAGTTTCCATATTATAATCTACTTTTTTTCCTGAACAGCCGGTTAATGCTATTGCAAGAACCAACGCCGATATAATAACGTTTTTCCTCTTCATAGCCTCTCCTTTACAGTGAATTTTCCAAATTTATGATCGTTCCATCTATAGCGTTTACAAAGATAGCATTTTGCTCATTGGAGTCTACCATACGTGACAGTGCCCACGCCGGAACATAGCTGTATTTTCCCTGCTCACTGTCACTTCTTATCTTAAGATAACTAAGCTGTAGCTTATTGAATGACGATGCAATATCATATTTATCAGGATTTTCCGTAATCTCCGCCTTGATGATCTGCTCTATATTTTTCAGAGAAATAAGCTCCACATCCTTATAGATCTGTGTTACATTTACCGGATATTCCAACTGCACATCGATTATTCCATCATCCGTGACTGTAAGAAGTGTACTGTCAGGCAGTGTAACATCATCTATATCACTATCAATTGCTTCATACCCCGACAAATAGGTATCCATATCAAATCCATCCTTAAATGTGATTCCGTCTATGCCGGTCGCGTATGAATAAATATATCCCCACGCTGCTGTCTGATAGTCATTTTCCTTTTCGCTGTCAATATTAAAACCTATCCAGTTGCACTCACATTCACCTCGTTCCACCAGATCCTGCATTCCCAATTTACTAAGGAAATTCCCGGCTTCTTTTTTGGCTGATGCGGCAGATTTACTGCCCTCATTTGAGGTCTCGTCTGCCTTATCCTTTAGATCATCATCCTGAAAAGTCTGCGTTATGGTATCATAGTCCTCATTCCTTAAAGATGGTGGACCGTAATCTGTCCCGGACTGATGCAAGGCGTAAGCATGTACCTTGTGAGCCTCAAACTTCACCTCACAGAACACATCACCCTTGTAGCCTGCAAATACTTCACAGTTTTCGAGATCCTTTGCCACGGTATAAGTAGTCTTTGCCGTTTCAAGCTTATCCCTGTATTCAGCCAGCTGCTGTTCCAACCACTCCCTGTAAGTATCATCCTGTTCTTTCTGCCAGTACTCTATGACCTCATTCAGTTCGTCAACAGTATAATGATCCGGATCGTGATAATAGTACTCGTTCCCACCAAAATATAAATCCAGAAAACGCTTTTTGTAATCAGCATCTATCTTTACATTTTCCACCTCAACAACCGACATGTTATCGAAGTCCGGAACTACAATATTTGCATATACATATACTGTTTTCTCGCCATTACCGGTCTGTATTGTAAAGTTTTCATTCCAGCCGGAGTCTGCCTTTATATCAGCTAAGGCAGACATATTTTTTGTCTCTTTACTTTCGCTCTCATTCCCATAATCTACTTTTTTGCCGGCACAGCCTGTGAATGATGTGAGGACAAGTGCCTCGATGAGTGTCATAATTGCTGCAAATATTCTTGTATGTTTTCTCATATGCCAATCCTCCCTGATATGTC
>ENA-ORTF01003590-ORTF01003590.1-human-gut-metagenome-genome-assembly--contig:-NODE-3590-length-13051-cov-6.520083_pt1 | contig 13051 bp, 13 predicted proteins | sample MGYA00241908_ERZ509180 | MGnify/ENA primary metagenome ERZ509180 (study PRJEB26280, sample SAMEA2338814) | human gut metagenome | biome: human gut; feature: human-associated habitat; material: faeces... | reverse complement strand
GAGTAGTCGCCGGCTGCGTTCTGTGCCATTGCTGCGGTGGTGCCGACAAGCAACATCAGGGCGAGCGTTTTCATGCGCTGTGAAGAGAAGAATCCCTTCACCTTCTTGTTAATCCTTTCAAACATTCTTTTTACCTTTTAATTTGTTACACTTTGAGTTATCTTATCTCGTATCACCTGTATCTCAAATCTGATAACCGAAGAAAGCGGGGAAGACGATGGTCGCTCCTATGAGGAACAGGCAGGCTCCCACCAGCATCATGATGTTCTTCTTCACTCCTTCTTCGCCCGTATTCATCTTTATATATATCTGCAAGGCGCTGACTATGACCACGATGCCCGCCACTGCATAGCACAGATAAACGATATAGAGCAAGTGTTATACTTTGCTTGTAATTATGCTGATAATTAGATATATACAAAATAAAGAAAAAGAAAATGTTCCCAAAATGATACAAGGATAGTTTTGCCTATGGACGTAAAAAATGGATGTATTCAGTTACCTCAAAATTGGGTTAAATTGCATATAGAAGCACATTACCCGGCTAAACACATTTTAACGGTCTGAATTGGCATTTGCCTTCCGTTTTATCCCTTTCTTACATGGCGGGAACGAGCAATAAGTCGGTGCAGGATGCAGTGAATTTTGGAAAGGGGAAATAAGGGAATAAAATGTGGTCAGTATATCGTAGATATACTAATGGGTATTGGAGAGCAGTGATAATTGAGATGTCTTTCTTTTCCCTTTTATCGCGAATAAAGAGATAAGTCTGTATAACGACAGAGGGGGGCCAAAACAGTACCCCCTCCATTCGATAGCTAAAAGTGAAGTGCAACACTCTGGCTATATACTGAAGTACCGTAGCAACTATCTGCCCCTCAATATGAATTTTGTTCGGTTGCCGATAAATGATACCAAACTGTTACACTAAAAGGCAAAAGTAACGGGCTGACTGCCAAGATAGGAATGGAAAATTGGGGAGAACGATTGAATTTTACGCAAATTTATATTCACAAAAGGCAAATTTTAGCTAAATATTAGTATATTTGCCGTGCAAAACTCAAAAGAAGAACGCAAAATGGGTACAAACAACGACATTAACAGGATAAAAGTAGTACTTGCCGAGAAGAAGCGAACCAGCAAATGGCTTGCTGAACAATTGCATAAAGACCCGGCAACCGTATCGAAGTGGTGTACCAACACAACCCAACCAGGATTGGAAACACTACGTCAGGTGGCTAAAATCCTTGACTTAGATATTAGGGAGTTGCTTCGTCCAACGAAGGAATAATTCGCGTTCACTTTTGGCAGCGGAAACTAAAAGGTAGCTAAGATGTTAAGATTAGATGAAATAATAAATAATCTTTTTGAAGGAGACTGCATTGAGTTTATGGGGCAATTTCCGGACAAATGTATTGATATGGTTCTATGCGATTTACCATATGGAACGACGCAAAACAAATGGGATAGCGTGATTCCACTTGATGCCCTTTGGAAAGAATACTGTAGAATAGTCAAAGACAATGGAGCGATTGTACTCACCTCACAAGGTCTATTTACGGCCGAGTTGATGTTGAGTAATCCTAAGATGTTCAAATATAAATGGGTATGGGAAAAGTCTAAACCGACTAATTTCCTTAATGCAAAGAAGCAACCATTGCGCAAATATGAGGATATTTGCGTTTTTTATAAGCGACAGCCCATATATAACCCTCAAATGATAGATGGAGAGCCGTATGATAAGGGCATTAGGAAAAATCAGTTGAGCGGAAGCTACGGTGATTTCCAAGCGGTACACGTACATAGCGATGGCAAAAGGTATCCGACCGATGTCATTTATTTCAAAACCGCAGAAAGCGAGGGGCGAGTTATTCATGCGACCCAAAAGCCCATAGGATTGGGTAGATACTTAGTTCGGACCTACACCGCTCCTGGTGCTTTAGTTCTTGATAATACATTTGGTAGCGGCAGTTTTCTTGTCGCAGCCTTAATGGAAGGACGGAACTTCGTTGGCATTGAGAAAAACAAGGATGTGGAATTATTTAAGAACGAAAAAATAGATTATATTAGAGAAGCAAGGGAGCGATTACGTGATTGCTGGCTAACTATGTCGCAAGACACACGTTCTTCAATTAAACAAATAAACCTTATCAAAGAATTTAGTTATGGAGCAGAATAAAACAAATGTAAGGCACAACGAACGCTCTTGGGCTATAGAGGTAATCTCACAAGTAAACAAGATAGTAGAAGAAAACGACTTGACAATAAAAAGGGCAGGTGGAGAGTTTACCATCTCAAATGGGAGAGGTAGCAGAATGTTTCCAGATGTGATTTTATATGGGGATAAGGAACTAAGCACGATACTGCAAGGATGGGAACTGAAGATGCCTGATGTTCCTATTACAGATGAAATTTTCATCAGCGATGCACAAAGGAAAGCCATTGCCCTTGGTCTGAACAGTTGCGTAATATGGAACTTCACGTATGCCGTATTATATGTGTTTGATGAAAAGGAAAAAGAGTTTATAGTCGCCCAAAGGTGGGAAAACAGTCATATCAAAACAAGGCAGGACGTAGCATTGTATCATGATGATTGGGGAAAAACATTAAAAGAAGTAGTTTTGACAGTCAATGATTATCTTGTTGGATGCGATGTCAGACATATTTCCGTTGCAGATGTAATCTCGCAAAACGCTATAAACATTCTTATAAACGAAAACAAGAACATAGTTGCTGACCACTATCGGAACAGTGCCAAGAAGAATGCCGTTATTGGTGCAAAAATTGATGCCTGGTGGCAAGAGGTTAAAATTGAATATACTTTTGACGAAACTGACAAGTTTAAGGCGTATTCAAAGTTAATCATACTAAACTGGGCATATAGGATAATTTTTGCTCACTTGATAAAGCGACAACAAAATGCCGCAATGCTTATTGACAAATTGGACGGTGATACAACTCCCTGTCAGGCAGATGATATTTTCTCGCAAATAACGGAAAAATGCGACTTCTACAATGTCTTTGCCGGATTGGACTATGACACTATATTGCCTGATGCTACGTGGGAATCTTTGACTGACTTATCCATGTTTTTAAAAGAGAACGGCATTCGGGTAATCGATCAAGAGATGTTGCAGAACATATTGGAAAGGTGCGTAAACACAACACGCCGTGAACTTGATGGTCAATATACTACTCCCAAAATCTTAGCTCGTATCCTCGCAAGTATAACTGTTCATGATTGGACTTCTGATTGTGCAGACCCATGTTGCGGAACAGGAACAATAGCCCACGAAATTTTGGAAATGAAGAAACGGATAGGATGCTCCATTCAAGCAGCTGTAGATACCACATGGGCGAGTGACAAATACAACGTTCCTCTCCAAATAGCCAATATAAGCATGACTTCGGGCGATACCATAAATATGGCTAATCGTTTGTTTCAATCAAATGCATTGGACTTACATTTAGGTAAACAAATAGACATTGTTGACCCTTATGATGGGGGTAAGATGTTGTATGCACTTCCTCTCTTGGGGGCTATTTGCTCAAACTTGCCCTTTGTCCCTTTTGAAAAGTTACACGCTGACGATAAGAAGCTAATAGAGAACAACGAAAGTTTTAAGAACCTTGACAAAAAGTCTGATTTATCCTATTATATAGCTCTACATTTATCCGAGCTGTTGAAAAATGACGGCTATGTGGGAATAATCACCTCGAATTCATGGTTAGGGACAAAGGCCGGAGCAGTGTTTTATGGCGAATTGATAAAAAACTATGATATTAGACAGGTGCACATTAGCGGTGCAGGACGTTGGTTTCAGAATGCCGATGTGGTAACAACCTTGTTGGTTTTGCAGAAGAAACAGAAAGGACAAAGGACTTTTACGAATTTCTATATTTGGAAGAAGCCATTGGAAGAGATTGCTCGAAATCCTCGTTTTGAAAGAACAATCATAAATTCTTCACTATTAGATGAGAATCAGGACAAGAGCGTAATGTCTTGTGTAAGGTATTCGCAGAAAGAAATAGAAGCGTTGCGTGGACTCAATTTGTCATTGAATGCGCTATTTCATGATGTCAAATGGCTGTTGGAAATCAAACATAAACTGACACCTCTCCGTTCAATTTTCAGCGTTTTTCGTGGAAGTAGGCGAGGATGGGACAAACTATTTTTCCCTCAAAAATCAAACATCGAACCAGTGTTCTTGTTTCCCGCACTATTCAATGCAAAGAATGTAGATTCGCTAATTGCAAAAACAGATAGACAAGCATTCTGCTGCAACAAGAAAGAAGATGAATTAAAGGTTTCCTATCCCCAAGCCTATAAGTGGATAAAAAAATTTGAACGCGAAAAGAACGGTACGGGCATTCCTCTTCCAAAAGTGCTTAAAAGGAGTAATATGGAATGGTACGAGATGAAGCCAAATGAGATTGCGCATATATTCACAATGATGAATCCTGACAATCGTATATTCTTTGGAAAATTCGAAAAGCCATCGTTTATCAACCAGCGTTTGATAGGTCTGAACTTCATTAACCCAAAGCAAGACTACGAATTGTGCCATGCTCTGCTAAACTCTGTGTTAATGAAATTCTTTATTGAGGCTGTCGGCTTTGGTCGTGGGCTTGGCGTTCTTGACATAAACAAGGAGAATGTCGAGAATTGTTATATGCTTAATCCTGATTTGCTCTTACCACCGGAAGTGAAAAAAATAAAAGAAAAATTTGCGGTCATATGCAAGAAAGAAATAGTCTCTGTAGAAAAAGAATTAACCGATACAGATTGGATTTCGTTCAATAAAACCGTTCTTGACGCATTTGGGTTAGGTGCATATTATATACGGATTTGCGACTCTCTTACATCTTTGCGGCAAGTACGCTATACAGCAATAGAGAAGTTCCCCATTGCGGAAATTGGTCTTACAAAAGCGGAATACTCGTTAGGGGAATGGGGCACGAGGGGCCTTGTTGCAGAGCCAGATGAAGATAGTTATTCATAAGTACAAACACTTATACCAACTTTTGACACATTTTATTTGCCTCTGCTCCGTAAGATATATTCGTAACTTGTCACTTCCTTGCGCAAGTGGAAGTTATCGTTGGCCATAAAGATGTTCAGCCCGATACTGACCACCAGCGCAAGGATAAAGCAGATGACTGCAAACTTCCGTAGCGAGGGAGATTTCCAGCACCATTTCAGGTAGTATAAGGGTATATCCCGGAAGAAGTATCGGGGTATCTGCTTATAACTGCCGAATGACATGGTCGGACGCTTATGTTCATTGTCCGGCTTGATATTGTGTGCTTGCTGGAGAGTTTTCATCATGCCGTATAATATCTTTTGGTTGCTACTAATCTTTTGCAGGTTCTCGTCAATGTGCTTAAAACGGGCATCCGCACCCTGATAGATTTGGTAAAAGCCCTTTGCCTTTCCGCAGATGTCATCATACTGGCCGAGTATTTCCTGTAAAATCTCGTTTATGGTCATCTTGCCCTTGTCGGCTTCCTCGAACTTCCTTTGCCGTGCCTCCAGCAAGTCCTGCACGGCTTTTACAACAGCCGTGGAAATGGTCTTTTGAAACCGCTCGTCCGGTTGATATTCTGCCGTGGCAGAGCCTTTCTCCGCAAGCAAATTTACGGATGCTATAAGTTCCGCCAACTGTTCCTGAACTTCCTCGATTGGGTCAGGCTTTTCGTCCTTTAAGGGCGTGGGTTTCCTGTTCGTCATGATTACCTCCTCCGTGAATATGGTTTGCTATTCTTCTTCTTTTCCTTGTCGTCATCCCTCCAGCCACGGTCGTTGTTTCCTCCACCACCTCCTGTTGACTGGACGGTATGGGGCTGCATGATGATTTCCACAGCCGCCTCACCGATGTTGCCGCCAATGGTGGAATTGTCCGTACTGTCAGGCAATGAATTTTCAGCCTGTGCAGTGGTTTCCGCTCCGTTGCCGTCAATACCGACAAGAGGGGAAGGAACAGTCTGGCCGTTCAAAGAAGCGATAGATTGCCTGTGTATGGATGCGTCTGCGGTATCGGTCTGGCCGATTGCCGCCATAGCCTGATTGATGTGGTTGTAGGTCAGACTCCGGTCAATCTGACCGCCTGAAAAAGTCATCTTCCCGTAAGTGAAAATGATTCCTGTCCTGCCGCCTCCTCCAGCCTTTTGAACAACCTCCATGCGGATGCCTTTCGCTTCGAGAGCCGCACGCAGGCTTTGCCAGTCATGGCAGCTTTTCATCGCTTCACGGATGGTATCGTACAAGTGGTATTTCACGGCATCCTTGCCACGCAGACGCTCACGCCGGACATTCTTCTTGCCCTTGCCGAAAGTAAGCCCGTATTCCCTTGTCAGTGCCTTTGTCACGGCGATTGACTTTCTGAAATTGGAATCACCCGTGATGGCCGTCCCATCATTGCGGACACGGTTATAGACGATATGCACATGACCGTGCGGCTGGTCTTTGTGACGGAATACGACATACTGAGTGCCGGTTATCCCCATCTTTTTCATGTAATCCTTAGCCACTTCTGCCATGAAGCCGTCCGTGAGCTTCGGCGTGTCCTGTGGTGCAAAGCTCAATGATATGTGACCGACAAAGTTCTTCAGCCCCGGACGCATCCTCGCCTGTGTCTGGAAGCTCGCCGTGATACTTTCGTTGGATGATATGCAGACACCTTCCGATGCCACGATTGTTGTTCCTTTCTTAGCTATGTCGTTGGCGTAATTTACCAGTCCGGCGAATTGCGCCCCGCTGTTTATCTGTGCTATCATAAATTGGGATTTCTATAGTTCACGGCTGACCTTCACCAAAACTTTTGCGATTTTTTCCGACAGTTCCCTTGTCCGTTGCTCCACGGCGGCATACCCGGAAAGGTGTGCTTCATGCGCCAGTTGGTTCAAGTTGTTCGACATTGAAGCCATTGCCCTGACGCATGATGCAAGCTCCTTTGAAAGCGGCTCCCTGACATAACCGTTCACCGCCAGTTCATAGACGATGGACGAAAGCGGCTTGCCCGTCCGCTTGCGCCTTTTGAGCAGCTTGGCATAGTTCTCCTCGTCAAAATAGACTTTGACGGCATGGGTGCGCTGCTGCCCGTCCGGCAGCTTCGGACGGCCTCCTTTTGGTTTGCTGTATTTCTGCGTTTGGGGATTACTTTCCATAGGCCGTTGGTTTTCCTCGGGCGGCATTCCCGACATACAGTCGGCGGTTTTGTGGCACACAAAACATATACTTGCTCCCCAAACGCCATACAGTACCGGAATAAGTCCGGACTTCCCTGCCAATATCCAAAGATAAAAAACGGCGTCATTACTGCCATGTAGCATGGGTGCAAATACGGGAGTGTATGCTGTCCGTTCCCGTTGAGTGGAATGCCTATAACTGCTTTTGCTCCTTGTTGCTTCCCCGGTTATTGAGAATCTTCTGTATATCGGACAAGGCAAAAAGTTTCTGCCTGCCCATCTTCGCCGGGACAAGATACCCGGCTTTTGCCCATGACCATAATGTGGTAGAGCAGACATGGCATTTCTCTGCTGCTTCTTTGGTGGTCAGCCACACTTCCTCTGTCGGATGCTGTGCCAGTTCGTGCGCTTTCATTTCCTGTGCCTTTTCAATAAGACGGTCAGCAAACTTGACAAGGTCTTCGCCTGTCACCTCCAGTTTGATGCGTCCTCCGGCTTCTATCATGCTGTATAAGTCCATAGAGTAATTTTTTATTATGTTGTTGTACTAATTGATTAAGTTTACAAGTTCGATTTTCATTTCGTCATCTATCGTGCGGTATCTCGCAAAGGCATGGCTGCCCTCCACATGGCCAGACATCGAAGCCACAAGGTTTGGGTCTTTCACCTGCTTGTAGAGGTTGCCGATGAACACGCGCCTTGCCATGTGGCTGCTTGCAATCTCGTTGATTGGCTTCATGATTTCCTCGTGCGTCTTCGGGTCAAGCACAGGCACGTTGCGTGTGATGCCTGCCAGTGTAAGCAGTTTCCGTATGGCTGTGTTGTATTTGCCGATGGCGTTGTGTGGAATGAGCGTCTTGGTTGCCCGTTGCCTGCTTTGCAGGCGTTCCAGTATGGTCTGTGCCTTTTCGTTGAGTGGCACACGCACCGTGCGTGGGTTCTTCTCCCTTGTCTTGTGCGGAATGTATTCCACCGCACCGTTCACGATGTTGTCGGAAGTCAGGCGCACAAGGTCACTGTACCTGCATCCGACAAGGCATTGGAACATGAATACATCCCGATGGGAAGCAAGCGCAGGGTCATCCGACAAGTCCATGTCATAGACAGTGTTCCTTTCCTCCAACGTCAGGTAGTACGGTGTTCCATAGACCTTTGCCGGAATCTCGTAACTGTCGAACGGCCGGTTGGTTGTCGCCCCCTGCTTTACAGCCCAGTTGAAAGCCGTGCTTATCCTGCCCATCAGTCCGCTCAGGTAGTTGCCGCCCCGCCTTTCTTTTGATATGCTTTTGTCGTTGCTGTCATAAAGTTTGGGATACAGCCTTACATACTGGTATTCATTGGCGATGTATTTCTCCAGACTGCGTAAGTCTTCAGCGGTCATCGTGCCGATGTTCATCACATAGTTCTTCCGCTTGCAGATTTGCCGTTGGTACACCTCGAAGCGTCCGACAAGGCCGATGATGAGCTTGTAGATGCCTTGCTGTTTCCGTTCCGTCAGCCGCTCCGTCCTGTAACGTTCCATCCAGTAGGTAAGGCTCATGTTCACGCATTCCCGGCCTTTCATCTTGTAGGCATTGGGGTGGTGGTAAGAGAACAGAAGCTGTTTCAGCCAATGGCTGTCCGCCCCTATATAGTATTCTTTTGATATAAGGGAAAGGATTTCCTGCACGGCACGGTCGAATGTATTTCTTGCCGTTTCGCTAATCAGTGAGATACGCGGCTTGTAGCCCTGCCTCTTGGAATCCCAATATCCGGGATTGATGTCCAGTTCGCTTGCCGCCTTGATGTCGCATCCTGCGTCACGGACACGGAAATATACCCTTGCTTTGATGTTGCCGCCTCTTTGGGCTGTCTTTCGTATAAATGCGCTTGCTCTCATGTCATAGGTCGTTTTCAATGTTTAGTGGTGAAAGCCGTAGCCCCTTTCCGGCATATAATATTCCTTGTCGTATGCGATTCGGTCTAAGACGGACTGGAGCCTGTCAAGTTCCGCATGGTTGAGTGCCGGAATGCAATTCAGTGTGATTTTCATTGAGGCGATACGCCTGTGTTCGCAGTTCCGTTCGCTCATGCTCCCGTCGCCGTCCGCATGGACGGATTTCAGGTAGGCGTTCACCGCTTCCGTCTGTTTCCTGCTCGGATATGCAGCCGGATATTTTTCTGTAACATAGTCTATCATGCCGTCCACGGCCTCGGCCATAATAGGGTCACGCTGCCGGATGGATTCTACAAGCCGTTCTTTCTGCATGGTCAGTTTATCTTGTCAATGATTTCTTTCTTCATGTCCTCGTCTATCGCCCTGTACCGGGCGAAAGCCTTGCTGCCGGGGCTATGACCTGTCAACGAAGCCACAAGCTCCTGGTCTTTTACTTTCTTGTAGAGGTTACCGATGAAAGTGCGCCTTGCCAAATGGCTTGTGGCAAGCTCGTACAACGGGTGCTGTTCGTTTTCATGGGTATGCCTGTTCAGCACTGTCACCGTGCGGTTGATGCCCAGCAGTTGCAGCAGCAGTCTGATGTCCGAGTTGTATGATTGGCGGCAGTGCTTCGGGAAAAGCCTGTTGCCGTCTGTCTTTTGCCTTGCAAGTATAGTCTTGGCCTTTTCATTCAGCGGTACACGGACAACTCCGCCTTTGCCGTTGCGCAGGCTTTTCTGTGGATAGTATTCCAGAAAACCGTCCACGATGTTGTCTTTCGTGAGCCGCTGCAAGTCGCCGTACCGACACCCCACAAGGCATTGGAACATGAACTTATCCCGATGGTCTATTAGCTGCTGCGGCCAGCCCGTGAGGTCGGCGTTATAAACGGCATCACGTTCTTCAAGGGTCAGATAGTAGGGAGAGCCATATACCAGCACCCCGTGGTCAAAACTCCTGTAACTCTCGTTGGTCATGTAGCCGTGCTTCACACACCAGTTCAGCACGAAAGTGAAACGTGCCATAAGCGCGGTAAGCGTGTTCGGTGAAATCTCGTTCATGCAGCACGCCCGTACATTGAACGGCTCGTAGAAGTCGGGAAACTCCCGGAAATACAAATGCTCGTTAGCTGCAAATTCCCGAAAGTCAGATAGCACAACCGGGTCTAAATCATCAAGGAACATTTCGTAACTCTCCATTTCGTTCATCCGCCTTTGCCATTCGATGTAGCGTTTGATTTTACGCTCGATGCACCGGGTTTCCGATATGTGGCGGCTGCTGAAATCGTTTTCCGTAAGATAGCGGCGAAAGCCCTCAAGGACGGTCATCCGTTCCATAACTGTTGCAGGGGGAGCATTTTGTATTGGTGTGGCCTTCTGCTTTTCGAGTGCAGCAAAGAAACGGGCGATGGCCTCTTTCAAAGTATCGGCATCCGCTCCCTCCTGTATGTTTTCCTCCACGAACGCAAGCAGCCTGCCCACTTTCTTGTTGAACGACATCCTTTCGTCTTTCCCGATGGTGGTAATGGGGGTGTTGGCTTTGTAACATTGCTTCCTGCAATCCCAAAATTGGGTGATAACGGTCAAGGGAGTTACAGCCCTCAAATCGGACTTCCCTTGCCGGATGCGGATGCACAGGGTCGTATCATCCGTTCCTTTCTTCGTTTTCCTTAGATAAATACTTGCTTTCATATACTCGTTTTTTAATGCTTGGGCACATTTGTTTTTCGCAAATTTAGGAAATGTGCCCAAAAATGTTCCCAAAAAAGCTGTGGAAAGTGCATTCCCGTTAGGATAAATTATAAATCTCGACTTGCTCATATATCGTTGAAAAACAGTTGGTTTTATTGTGAAATGTATTTGATTTTGTTCTCCAGCATTCAGCCTTATGCAGCACTTTTGGCACATACAGCATCATCGTCACGGCATAGTCATGGGCACTCGCAAGTGCGTCCGCTCCCCAGCTGTAGTCCACGTTGCCACACTTAGCACTGGCCAGAGCTGGGGTTAAAGCGGCATATAATGATAGAAATGCACTTCTTGTTTTTGACATCATATCTCATTATTGAGTGATTCCACCTTGACCATGTCACGTCCATTGTGACGAAGACCGCGGGCGATGATGGTGTTGTTCAATTCTTCCGAATACATGGGGTCGGAATAGGTGGTATTCACTTCCTCCATCTTCTTCTCGATTGCGCTTTGTATCTTTTCAAGCACATGAGGCTTGCTCTCTTCCGCAGTGGCGGCTGCCTCCTCTGTAGGCTCTGCAAGCTGCTTCTCCTCGTAGGCTGTCTCATATTGGTTGTCGCCTACGCTGAAACCACCGTCGCTCTCGCTGACCGCTATCGACTCTTCCTCGTCGGTCATGTCACTGACATCAAACGACTCGCCCTGTGACTTCTCGTCCTTGGGCTTTCCGTACAGATCCTGCACGATGATGACCGTATAGTAGATGACATAGATTATGGTCACGACAATGGCGAATATTACAAATGACTTCATATTTTCAAGTTTGATTTTACTATGGTTTGGCTTATTGCCGATGCAAAGGAACTACCTTTTCTTCAATCTTAAACCGAAATGACTTTCCGCGGAGCCAAATCTTAACTCTAATTTTGATTACACTCGCAATCATACTCAAAAATCAAACTCGAAAGGCACAAAAAAAGCCCTTCCGATAGGGAAGAGCTTGTAAAGAGGGTGGATGAAAAAAATGTGGATGGCTATATGGTCAGGTACTTGCCATGGGAGAAGTCCTGATGTTCGTTAGAGAAAACATAGCCCAACTGGTTGGACAAGCATTGGGTGTTGCCTATCCTGGCATCGATGTTGGTGTGCGAATGTCCGTATATCCAATAGTCTATGCCGCTATCGGTGATATAGTCCTCCAACTCTACGGTGAACGCCACGTTTGCCTTGCTGCCTTGAAACTTTGGGTGGAGCATACGGAACGATGGTACATGATGGGTGACAACAATCTTATGGGCTGCTTGCGAATATGCCACTGCATCCTTGATAAAGGTGAGGCAACGTTCATGCTCAGCATTGAATTGGGCATGGGTCATCAGCTCACCTTTATATAATATACGGCGGAAGTCGCTTATCACTTGCTCGGTGAAGTAAGCGTCCTCCAAAGGAATCCTCGACCAAAGGGTGGAGAGGATGATGTCGGTGTCGCCAATCCTCGCAATACCGTTGTAGTGGCTGAATACATTGGGACGTACCTCCAAGAGATAGCCGTCGGGCAGTGTCGCCACATCATAATATTTGTAGAACTCATGGTTGCCCATGCAGCAATGCACCTCCTTGTAGTTCTCCGATGCCCAGTCCCAAAAGGGATGCTTGGAGTAGTTGTCATCGCCGAGATAGCCGATGTCGCCGGCAAGCAGCAGTATGTCGCCCGTCACCTCCAAGGGGTGGGCTTTCAGATACCGCCAATTGTCGGCAAACTCCAGATGCAGGTCGGATGCGTATTGTATCTTCATATTGGTCATGCTTCTATAAACAATTCATCCAGTTGATCTAACAGTCCGGTCACAAATGCCTCGTCTTGACCGAGTGACTTTGACAATGGTTCTGCGAGAGTTGACCAGTCGGCTCTGATGGAGGCGACAAACTCCCTTATACATGCCACTATTGAAGCAGGAGCCTCAATGTTGTCCTCAGTCATTATGACCACATTTTTCAGGATGTCCGAACGGTGCTTCTTGATGTCTTTGGTGTTCACATGCTTGCCGTCCCGCTTGTCTGCCATGAGATTTAGGTAGGCTCTTGCCTTCAGTGCTATCAAGGCAGCGGAATTGGCATGGCGTATGCCATCAGTCAGTTGGCTGTGTGCGATAGTAAAGTGATAGTAATCATCGTCCATGATGATGGCACTAAGACTCGACACATCTTCATCGGTCGGGATAGGTTCTATGACAAATCCCTTTGGCTCTCCAAGCAC
>ENA-ORTF01003571-ORTF01003571.1-human-gut-metagenome-genome-assembly--contig:-NODE-3571-length-13124-cov-6.393909_pt1 | contig 13124 bp, 10 predicted proteins | sample MGYA00241908_ERZ509180 | MGnify/ENA primary metagenome ERZ509180 (study PRJEB26280, sample SAMEA2338814) | human gut metagenome | biome: human gut; feature: human-associated habitat; material: faeces... | reverse complement strand
CATAATTTAAATAATAAATAGCTTGATTGAAGAGAAAAATAGAAAATATTATATAGATAACCTCTTTATTGAATTTATTTTTAAGCTATAAATAGCAACAAAATAAGAGTAATATGCAATATATTACTCTTATTTATATATTAAATAATTATAAATTATTCGATAATGTCAGCAACAACACCTGAACCAACTGTTCTACCACCTTCACGAATAGCGAATCTTAATCCTTTTTCGATAGCGATAGGAGTAATTAATTCGATTGTCATTGATACGTTATCTCCTGGCATAACCATTTCTGTTCCAGCAGGTAATTCAATAACACCTGTAACATCTGTTGTTCTGAAATAGAATTGTGGTCTATATCCATTGAAGAATGGTGTATGACGTCCACCTTCTTCTTTTGTTAAAACGTATACTTCTGATGTGAATTTTGTATGTGGATGAATTGTTCCTGGTTTACATAGAACTTGACCTCTTTCGATGTCTTTTCTATCAATACCTCTTAATAGAACACCAATATTATCTCCAGCTTCAGCTTGATCTAATAATTTTCTGAACATTTCTACACCTGTAACAACAGTTTTTCTTCTTTCTGTTGTAAGACCGATAATTTCAACTTCGTCTTGTAATTTTACTTGACCTCTTTCTACTCTACCTGTTGCAACTGTTCCACGTCCTGTAATTGTGAATACGTCTTCAACTGGCATTAAGAATGGTTGATCAATTGGTCTTTCTGGTGTTGGGATGTAACTATCAATTGCATCCATTAATTCTTTCATAGGTGCATATACAGGATCGTTAGGATCTGTAGATGTACTTTCTAGAACTTTTAGTGAAGAACCTTTTACAATTGGAACTTCATCTCCTGGGAAACCATATTCAGAAAGTAAGTCTCTTACTTCCATTTCAACTAATTCTAATAATTCTGGATCATCAACCATATCGCATTTGTTTAAGTAAACAACGATATATTTAACACCTACTTGTCTAGCAAGTAAGATATGCTCTCTTGTTTGAGGCATTGGTCCATCAGCTGCTGATACAACTAGTACAGCACCATCCATTTGTGCAGCACCTGTAATCATGTTTTTTACATAGTCAGCGTGACCTGGACAGTCAACGTGTGCATAGTGTCTTGCATCTGTTTCATATTCAACGTGAGCTGTATTAATTGTGATTCCTCTTGCTTTTTCTTCTGGAGCACCATCAATTTGATCATATGCTTCATATTGAGCTTTTCCTAATAATGATAAATATTTTGTAATAGCTGCTGTTGTTGTTGTTTTACCATGGTCAACGTGACCAATTGTTCCGATATTAACGTGTGGTTTGTTTCTTTCAAATTTTGCTTTTGCCATTTTAAAATTCCTCCTTATTTTTGAGATTTCTCTCTTTTATTTTTATGGTATATACAACTCAGCTTATTGCTTAGCTGTATAAGTTAACTTTACACTATTTTTTCGTTACAAAGCTAACCAAAAATTTAATAACTATTTATTACACAGGCATTTTATAACATTTTTTATAAAAAAGCAAGTGTTTTTGTTTTTCTTATTTGAAATTTAATATAAAATTAATATGTTATACATTTTAATTTAAATTTAATCTTTTTTTGCTCTTGATGATACAATAGCTTCAAAAACTGATTTTGGTACTTCTTCATAATGAGAAGGTTCCATAGAGTATGTTCCTCTACCTTGTGTTCTAGAACGTAATTCAGTTGCATAACCAAACATTTCTGAAAGTGGAATAAATGCATGAATTTCTTGTACTCCATCATTACCATCCATACCTTCCATTCTTCCACGTCTAGAGTTTACATCTCCAATAACATCTCCCATGTATTCTTCTGGAACTGTTATATCAACTTTCATTATTGGTTCTAAGATAACTGATTTAGCTTGTCTCATACCTTCTTTAAATGCCATAGATGCTGCTATTTTGAAGGCCATTTCTGAAGAGTCAACTTCATGGTATGAACCATCAACTAATGTTACCTTAAAGTCTGTAACTGGGTATCCTGCAAGGATTCCGCTTTCAGCAGCTTCTCTCATTCCTTGTTCAATTGGTTTAATATATTCTTTTGGAACTGCTCCTCCGACAATTTTGCTTTCGAATTCAATTCCTTTTCCTGGTTCTAATGGTTCCATTTCGAACCATACATCACCGTATTGTCCTTTACCACCTGATTGACGAATAAATTTACCTTGAACTTTTACTGCATTTCTGATTGTTTCTTTGTAAGCAACTTGTGGTTTACCTACATTACATTCTACTTTGAATTCTCTTTTTAATCTATCAACTATGATATCTAAGTGTAATTCACCCATACCAGCAATAATTGTTTGACCTGTTTCTTGGTTTGTATAAGCTTTAAATGTTGGATCTTCTTCAGCAAGTTTTGCTAAAGCAATTCCCATTTTTTCTTGAGCAGCTTTATCTTTTGGCTCAATAGCTATATCAATAACTGGTTCAGGGAATTCCATTGATTCAAGTATTATTGGATGATCTGGATCACATAAAGTATTTCCAGTTGTAACATCTTTTAAACCTACTGCTGCAGCAATATCTCCTGAATAAACTTTGTCAATATCTTCTCTATGATTTGAATGCATTTGAAGAATTCTTCCAACTCTTTCTTTTTTATCTTTACTAGAGTTTAATATTGTAGAACCTGATTCTAGTGTTCCAGAATAAACTCTAAAGAAACATAATTTTCCAACAAATGGATCAGTAGCAATTTTAAATGCTAATGCTGCAAATGGAGCATCATCTGAGGTTTTAGCTTCTGTTTCTTCTCCTTCTAATGTTTCACCTTTAATATGTGGTATATCTAATGGTGATGGCATATAATCAACTACTGCATCTAATAATTCTTGAACACCTTTGTTTTTGTATGAAGAACCACATGTAACTGGAACTATTTTATTTGCTATTGTTCCAATTCTTAAACCTTTTTTGATTTCTTCTTCTGTCAATTCTTCACCATCTAAATACTTCATCATTAACTCTTCATCTTGATCAGCAACTGCTTCAATCATGTTTGCTCTCCATTTTTCAGCATCTGCTTTCATATCTTCTGGTATTTCTTTTTCAACAATATGTTCACCTAATTTATCATCTTGAATAAATGCTTTCATTTTAATAAGATCAACTATACCTTGGAAATTATCTTCTGCTCCAACTGGTAATTGAATTGGAACTGCATTTGCTTTTAATCTGTTTTTTAATTGATCAACACAAAGCATAAAGTTAGCTCCAACAATATCCATCTTATTTACATATACCATTCTTGGTACACTATACTTGTCAGCTTGTCTCCAAACTGTTTCTGTTTGTGGTTGTACTCCACCTTTTGCAGCTAAAACTGTAACAGCTCCATCAAGTACTTTTAAAGATCTTTGTACTTCTACTGTAAAGTCAACGTGTCCTGGTGTATCAATAATATTAATTCTATTATTTTTCCAGAAGCATGTTGTACATGCTGAAGTAATTGTAATACCTCTTTCTTGTTCTTGCGCCATCCAGTCCATTGTTGCTGCACCTTCATGAACTTCTCCTATTTTATGTGTTTTTCCTGTATAAAATAAGATTCTTTCTGTTGTTGTTGTTTTTCCGGCATCTATATGTGCCATTATTCCTATATTTCTAGTTCTTTCTAGTGGGTATGCTCTTCCTGCCATTTTCTATATTTCCCCCTTTCAAATACTCTGATTCTCTTTGAATTTATATTTTTATAACATTAATTTCAAATTTTACCATTTATAGTGTGCAAAAGCTTTATTAGCTTCAGCCATTCTATGTGTATCTTCTTTCTTCTTAAATGCTCCACCGTTTCCAGCTACTGCATCCATTATTTCACCTGCTAATTTTTCAGCCATTGTTTTTTCATGTCTGTTTCTAGCATAAGTTACTAACCATCTTAATCCTAAAGTTTGTCTTCTTTCTGGTCTGATTTCTAATGGAACTTGATAAGTTGCTCCACCTACTCTTCTTGCTTTAACTTCAAGAACTGGCATAATATTTTCTAAAGCTGCTTCAAAAACTTCTAAAGGATTTTTTCCTTCTTTTTCTTTAATAATGTCAAATGCATCATATACTATTTTTTGAGCAACTGATTTTTTACCATCTAACATAATATTGTTAACTAATTTTGTAACAACTTTGCTATTATATATTGGATCTGGTAATACTTCTCTTTTTGCTATATATCCTTTTCTTGGCACTATTCTTCCCTCCTTAAATTTTATTTGATATTTTATTTATAAAATATCTAGGTACTCTCAAGAAAGTCTTTCTTTCTTGCGCACAGTGCTATATAAATCTATTCTAAATTTAAATGCCTTAATTTAGTAAGAATTACAAGCACTAATTTTTAAATTTTGTAGCTAATTTTTTTATTTTTTAGGTTTTTTAGCTCCATATTTAGAACGCGCTTGCATTCTATCTTTAACACCTGCTGTATCTAATGTTCCTCTGATAATATGGTATCTAACACCTGGAAGGTCTTTTACCCTACCACCTCTTATTAATACAACACTGTGTTCTTGTAGGTTATGTCCTATACCTGGGATATAAGATGTTACTTCATAACCATTTGAAAGTCTAACTCTGGCAACTTTTCTTAAAGCTGAGTTTGGCTTTTTAGGTGTAACTGTTTTAACAACTGTACATACTCCTCTTTTTTGTGGAGCTCTATTGTTTGTTAATTTTTTGTTTTTTGAGTTCCATCCATGTTGAAGTGCTGGTGCTGTTGATTTTGTTACTCCTGTTTTTCTTCCTTTTCTTACTAATTGATTAATTGTTGGCACTTAAATTTCACCTCCTGTTTAATTATTTATTCAAAATTTGCCTAATTTGGTAATATATTCGAACATATGCTATTATAGCATCTTTGATACATAAAGTCAATAGAAAAAGGCAAGTTTTCACTTGCCTAGTTTAATAGCATCAACATATTCAATAGCTTTCTTTGAAACATCTTTTATCTTCATTATTTCTTGTTCATTTATTAAATAAATATTTACAAGCCCAAACATTCTTTGCAATAATGACTGAGTATAGTATATATTTTTATACTGAATCTTTTTTTCTCTTTTTGTGCATGTTTTATTCTCTATATTTATATTATATATCGCTTTCTTACTTTTTATTAATATTCCAATAAATATTAATAAAAAGATTATTACAACTACTACTACAGAAATTATACTACTTCTTTGCCAAACATCTTTTACTGTATACTTAGCAAATTTAATATAAAATTTCCAAAATATAAATAGCCCTGCCAAAGCTATAAAAGTTAAATATGTAATTAATTTTCTAGGATGCCACCGAACTTTTATTTTTTCTATCTTTTTCATTTGTATATTCCTCCTTATTTTTAGGAACAAACGACCTCTCAAATATTTATTTGAAAGGTCTTTTTATTTGTTTACATTTTTATAATACTACTTTTTTTTAATTTGTCAATACTATTTTTGACTTTCGTCATCTTCTTTTGTTGTAGATTCTTGGGTTACTTTCTTGTCTTCTTTTGTTGTAGATTCTTGAGTTACTTTCTTATCTTCGTTATTTGTCATTTCTCTTAATGCAACAGCTGTATTATAATCAAATCCTAATCTTTGAATATTGCTAACATCCATAGTTACTAATTTTGCTTTTTGTTCATCTGTTAACTTTTCATAAGCTTCATTATATTTATTTTTTTGTTTTAATTCTATATCATTTACCTTTTGCTCTTCTGAAGTATATTCTATAGATTCATGAAACCTCTCTTTTCTGCTTTTTGTGTCTTCTTGTTTTTCATTTTTCTCATTAATCATTTTAGGTTCTTCTTTTTTATTAAACTTCGCTAGAGCTTTATTTTTTATTTTTCCAAAGAAAGATTTGATTGTATATAACTTTTTAGCTCCTATCACTTCATTGCCATCTATTTTGCTTTCTTTTAAAGCTACTCTATTCATTAAAGCCATGTCTTTAAATGATAAGTTTGAATTTTCTAAATCATGTTTATATTCAAAAGGAAATTCTTTTTTCTCTATCAAACTATAAATGTATTCTTCTGTCATTTTTTCATTTTCATTTATAGCTTCTAATATTACTGGATTAATTTTTCTTTTTAACATAAATTGATTTATTCTTGATTCTACTCCTGCCTTTTCCATAATTTCTTTAAGATTAATTCTTTTATATAATCCTTTTCTATTCTCAATTGCTTCTTTTATATCTATCTCTTTTTTATTATTTTTAAATGTATCAATGTATGCTTTTCCTGTAGCAGCTTCAATATGAATAGCCTTAACAAAATCTTGTGAATTAGAATATATGTCCTCATATTCCTCTTCCGGCTTGTCTGTTTTATTATTTTCTCTTTCACGCATTTTATTAAAATCAATAGCTGTAAATGTACTAAGTTGTTGATTTAGTTCGCCCTTAAACTTTGAATATTCCTCTATTTTTTTATTCATAGCATTAATTTCTTTATTTATTTTTCCAATTTCCTGTTCTTTTTTTTCGCTTTCTTTCCTTAATTCTAACCACTCAAGAGGATTTTCTTTATCAGGTTTTGCACTAAATTCTTGTTCTTTGAGTTCGTTGCCCTTAATTTCATATTCCTTTCTTTTTATTTCTAGTTTTCCATCTTCAACTTCTCTTTTCATAGCTTCAATTTCCATTGTAATGGTTTTGAAGTTTTTATCTGTACAGAAAAACTTTTTATCTTCTTTCGCTTTATTAATTTCTTCTTTAATTTTGCCATTTTCTTCTTCCAGATTTTTTTCTTCTTGTTCTATTTGCTTTCCGTATTCAGCTTCTACTGCAGCCCTATCTAATTTATATTCAACATCTTCTTGATTTTCTTGCATATCACTCTTAAGTTTTTCTATTTTAACTTTTGTTCTCTTTTCATTTTGTTTTATTTGTGTTTCCAAATTAGGTACCTTATTTTTAAGCTTATTATACTCATCAATTAAAGCTTGTGTTTTTGTAAATTCACTAACATTTTTCATATCAAATCCCCCTATTATTTATATTTTTCATTATAATAAATTATTTCTTCCTTCAAATTAATTCTTTATTTAAAATAAGTATACATATTTATTATACTTTTTTTAATACCTTTTTTCAACCTTTTTATCCAATTTTATACATTTGTAAACTAATTGTAATAACTTTGTAAAATACATTATTTATATCTTCAATTAAAATACCCTAAACTTCTTTCAGCTAATTTAGCATATCGTTCTTTTTTATCCCTTATTTTTCTTCCTTCTAACTCTGGCAATATTCCAAAATTAGCATTCATTGGCTGAAATCTTTCATTTGGAGTTGATATATATTTAGATAAAGCCCCTATTACCGTATTTTCCGAAAAAATAACTTTTTCTTCTTTTCCTTTTACTTGATTAACAGCATTAATGGCTACTACCATTCCAGAAGATATCGACTCAACATAGCCCTCAACACCAGTTATCTGGCCTGCAAAATAAACATTATTATTGTTTTTAAGATTATATGTTTCATCTAATAATTTACTTGAATTTATATATGTATTTCTATGCATTACTCCATATTTTATAAACTCTGCTTCTTCTAATCCTGGTATCATTTGAAAAACTCTCTTTTGCTCTCCAAATTTCAAATTAGTTTGAAATCCAACAATATTATATATACTTGCTTGTTTATTATCTTGTCTTAGTTGTACTAATGCATATGGCCTTCTTCCTGTTCTTGGATCATCAAACCCTACTGGTTTTAATGGTCCAAATCTCAAAGTATCAATTCCTCTTTTGGCCATTATTTCAACTGGCATACAACCTTCAAAGATTTCTCTCTTTTCAAATTCATGAAGTGTAACTACTTCTGCTTTTACAAGTTCATTCCAAAATTTCTCATATTCATCCTGATTCATTGGAAGATTAATATAACTCTGTTCATCTTTTTCTTGAATTGCTAATCTTTTTTTCCATTCTTCCATACTTTCATCTTTTTTCTTTTCTTGGCTGTACCTGTCTCCATAAAATGCAATTTTAAAATTTATACTATCTTTATTTACAATTGGCGCAGCCGCATCATAAAAATAAAGCTTGTCTTCTCCTGTTATTTTACCTATGTTTTTTGCTAACCCTTCTGAAGTAAGAGGTCCTGTTGCTATTATCACAATTCCTTCTTTTGCTAAAGATTCTATATCAACAATTTCTTTACGAATAATTTCAATAAATTCATTTTTTTCTAATTCACAAGTTACTTTTTTAGAAAAAATTTCTCTATCTACTGCTAAAGCCTGTCCTGCTGGAACTCTTGTTTCATCTGCAATTTTAATTAATAATGAATCCAATCTTCTTAATTCTTCTTTCAATAAACCACATGCATTTGTTAGCAAATTTGATTTAAAAGAATTGCTACATACAATTTCAGCAAAATTTTCATTTGAATGTGCTTCTGAATATTTTATTGGCTTCATTTCATATAATTTTACTTTTATTCCTCTTTTAGCAATTTGATAAGCTGCCTCACATCCAGCTAATCCTGCTCCTATTACAGTTATATAATCTTTCATTATCTTTCTTCTACCTCGGTAACATAATTTCTTTGTACGTTTATTTCTTTATCTTGAGTTTTATATTCTAATTCTGATGCTGGCATCCATCCATATATACTTTTACCATCAACAGACATAGTAGATAAAACCTCTTGTATATTTTCATTATTCTCTATATATGTTTTAAACTCATTATAATCAATTCCTTGTTCTTCTGCATATTGTTTCCAAGTTTGCCCTACTTTTGTGGCCTTTAATATTGATTTGCTTCCATCTTTATTAGTTCTGATTAAAGCTCTATTATATATCGAAACTTCTGTATCTTCAGTAAAAATACCATAATTTCCTCTACCATCAGACACTTCTGTGTATTTGCTCTGTGCTGGAGCTATAATATGTACAAGTACATCATCTTCATTCTTATCATTTGTATTTTCTTCTTTAACTGCTTCTTCTGATTTTATATTTTCGTCCATATTCAAAGAATTTTCTTTTTTAAAATCTTCTGCCATTTTTATTAATTCATGTTCATTTACAGGTGTTTGTTTTACAGTATCTATATAGCTGTTTTTTGTACTTTTACTTTCAGTATTATTTTCATTCTGATTAGCAGAAATTGTTCCAGGAAGTAGCATTAATGATCCCATTCCAAAAGCTGCTATCCTTTTTAATAATTTCTTTCCATTAATTTCCCTGAAAAATTCTTTCATCTTTCCGAATCTATTTTTGTTTCTTTGCTTTTTTATTATCTCTTTATTTCTCTTCTTTTTTCCCATCATTTGCTTAATTTTCTGCCATCTTCCAATATGTCTCTCTTCTTTAATATATATGTACTCTAAACTACCATCTGGACCATAAACTCTTTTTATTTTTTCATTTTCATCATCATCAATCTTATTATAAATTTCTGATTTACTTTCATTGTTAACAACTTCGTCTAGTTGTATATTTTGTTTTGAAACGTCCTTGCTTCCTTTATAACAAACATCTTTTACTTGTTTACGTATTTCTAATACTTTTTCCTGTAGTTCTCTTTTTTCTTCTCTAGATATATTTACTAATTCCTGTCTTTTTTGATTTAACATTTTATAATTATTAACTAATCTATCAATTCTTTTTTCAATATAACTTTGTTTCTTATCTTTTTTCATATCTTGGTTTATACTATTTATTTGATATTGAATATTCCTTATATCTTCATTCAATTTTCCTATATGTTTGTTCAAAACTTTTTTATCCATTTCAATTCTCCTTATACAACATATTTTTATTATCTGTTCTTTACATAATGTAAAATATGGTTCTTTCTAAGTTTAACATAAAATGGCAAAAAAATCAACCTTGTTATTATTTATAAATCATAACAATATTATTCGAATAATTTCATAATCTCATCTTGAGATAATTTATTAACAAATGTAGTTTTTGTATCCAGCATATTATTAGCTAACTCTTCCTTTTTCTCTTGTAATTCATATATTTTTTCTTCAATTGAATTCTTAGTAATTAATTTATACACTTGAACATTATTTTTTTGACCTATTCTATAAGCCCTATCAGTAGCCTGATTTTCTGTTGATATATTCCACCATGGATCATAATGAATAACCATATCTGCTCCAGTTAAATTAAGACCTGTTCCACCTGCTTTTAAAGAAATCAAAAACACCTTAATATCAGAATTATTATTAAATTCATCAACCAATTTTATCCTATCTTCTACTTTTGTAGCACCTGTTAATTTAAAATATCTTATGTTTCTTTTTTTTAATTCTTTTTCTATGAAATCAAACATTGATGTATATCCCGAAAAAAGTAGTATTTTATGTCCTGCATTTGTACCCTCTTGAATAATTTCCATACATTGTTCCAATTTGCTACTTCCCTCATTATATCCATTTATAAACAAACTTGGATGACAACAAATCTGCCTTAATCTTGTTAGCGCTGCCAATATTTGCATTTTGTTTTTCTCATAGCCACTGTATTTAATTTTCTCTGATATATCCTGTTTTGCTTGTAATAAATAATTTATATATATTTTTCTTTGTTCTTCTCCCATTTCATTATTTAAAACCGTTACTGTCTTATCTGGAAGCTCTGTTAACACTTCTTTTTTACTTCTTCTTAAAATAAATGGTTCTATTAGCATTTTTAGCTTTCCAACAACTGATTCATTAGATTCCCTTACAATTGGAGCTTCATACATATTTTTAAATTTTCGATATGTAAACAAATATCCTGGCATAATAAAGTCAAAAATCGACCATAATTCTGCTAAAGAATTTTCAATTGGAGTTCCAGTTAAAGCATATTTTGTATCTCCTTTTATTTTTTTTATTGCTTTTGCATTTTGAGTATTACTATTTTTTAAATATTGAGCTTCATCTGCTATTATAAATCTAAATTTATAATTTTTTTCTTGATATAGTTCAATATCTCTCTTTAATAAATCATATGAAGTAATAACTAAATCAAACTTATCTATTTGCTCAATTTGATGTTTTCTCTCTTCTAGCGTCCCTCTTATAACTATTGTTTTTAACCCATTAGCAAATTTAGTTGCTTCATTCTGCCAATTTAATGTTAACGAACTTGGTGAAATTACAATACTTGCTCTATTGTTTTCCTTTTTATCATCTTTACAATTTTGAACATAATCAACTATTACTGATAACATTTGAATAGTTTTTCCGTAATCCCATATCATCTGCCAATATTCCACCAAAGTGATATCTATCTAGTATCTTTAACCACTTAAAACCTGTTTTTTGATAATATCTTAAAACTGAATTTAAATTTTCTGGTACTTTAATTTCTTCTTCTAATTGCTCTTTATCTAATTGATTTATAATATTTTTATATTCATCATTTTTAGTTATTTCAGTTCCTTTTATTTCTTTTAATAGTTGATTAAAATATGAAATTCTATAAACAGGTAATTTTAATTCTTCTTTTTCCAAATCTTTATAAGAAATATCCATACCTGTTACTAATTTCTCTAAAAATTTTGCTTCTTTATTATTTTCTAAGTCAATAAAACTACCATCTTTTAATCTATGATATTTTTTCTTTAAAGAGTATTTAGACATGATTTCTTCTAATTCTTCTATATCAATATCTAAATTTTTGAAATCAATTGATAATAAATTATTTTCGACTTTTACTCCTATTCCTCCAATTTTTGTTTCCTTAATCTGTTTTCTTTTAAAATTATCTGTTGCTAAAACTTCAAAATGTTGCATATAATAGTTTATATCTTCTGTTAAAAACTCATATATTTTATCATTATCTGGTAAAATAAATCTCAAATTTTTAGTTTCTAACATAAATCCAGTCTGTCTAAAAATATTTAAAGCATTAGTTTCTTCTAACATATTTCTTGGAAATTTAATTTTTTTATTTTCTTCTAATGGGTTAAATTCATTACCTTCATAATCAAACCTTACATCTGCAATTAAATAATCATTTGAGTCGAAATCTAAAAACACTTTAACTATCAATTCTTTTGGCATGTATTTTTTTATACTATCTTCTGTCATATTTTTTAAATTTATGGCATTCTTTACTCTTGGTATAATAATAGAAAATAATTGTGTTAATTCTTTTTCTCCTAATTTTACTTCATTTATATAATTTTTTCTAAAAAGTTCTAATAACTTTAAATTAGAATTTTCAAACTCTTTTGTGCATCTATATAATTTTTGATCATCTAAAATATATTTGTATTCTTTTCCCTTAATAATATTTACTTTATAAATTTCTATATTAGGTACTATTATATAATCTTTATTTTCTGTTTTCTTTAATTCAAATTCTATTTCTGGTTGTTCTTCTGTAAATTCTATTTCTTCAGTATTACAATCTTTTTGAAATATAATTTTTCTTCCTTTTAATACATCAAATAAATCATCAATAGCACTATTACCTACTATAATACTTGTTTCACTTAGTGCTTTTCCATAGTATTTATAATTACTATTTGAATTAGAATTCGCATATTTTATAACTTCTGCATATTTCATAACAAACTCTAACAATTGTCTACTATTTTTTTCAAATGCTTCTTCTGTGTGGATAAATTGCAACTTTTCACCATAACGATAAAATTCTTTATTAAGCATTCTTGTATAAAATTCTGATAAATTTTTTATTTTATACATTTTTTTATTTCCAATTTTGAATTCGATTTTCATGTCACCAGAAAATTTGTCATAAAAAATCCTAGGCTCAATTTTTATTGTTCCTTCTTTTTTTATTTTTTCTTTTTCTTCATTAATTCCTTCTATTTCTTCATTGTAAAAAATATTAACAATTTGTTTAAAATTTTTATATTCTTCCTTGTTTAATTGCATTTTATTTCCCTCACTTGGCATATTATTATACAATATCTTAGGTAAAAATGCAAGCAATCTTTAAGCCTCAAATATACAATTAGGTTACAGTTCGGTGAGAAATAACTATGATGTTGATGCTCTGGCTCCAACTATAATACTTAAATTTTATTTAATGACGTTTGATTGGAACGAAAAATAGAAAATCTTTTACAAGAAAATGAGTAATGTTCACGGGCAAAATTATT
>ENA-ORTF01003537-ORTF01003537.1-human-gut-metagenome-genome-assembly--contig:-NODE-3537-length-13281-cov-2.547709_pt1 | contig 13281 bp, 8 predicted proteins | sample MGYA00241908_ERZ509180 | MGnify/ENA primary metagenome ERZ509180 (study PRJEB26280, sample SAMEA2338814) | human gut metagenome | biome: human gut; feature: human-associated habitat; material: faeces... | reverse complement strand
CTACTGTTTGATCTTTCTTAAAATAATCAAATACTTTCTTTAAATCTCTTTTCTTAACTTTTTTATCTCCTATTTGATTATCTTCAATTACTTGATCTAATAAGGGAATATTCTTTTCCTTTAAATCTTTACACATATTTTTTATATATTGTAATGATTCTATTTCGGTATTTACCTTTTGAATATGACTTTCTAAGACATCTTGAAATGTAACTTTATTATTTAAGATATCTTTAATATCTTCTATAGGTACATTGATATCTCTTAAAAACATAATTCTCTCTATTTTGTGAATATCTTCTTCACTATAATTTCGATAACCATTTTCATCACGATAAGGTTGAATGAGTCCCATCTTTTCATAATATCTTAGTGTATAAGAACTGATTTTTAGTTTTTCTTGAACTTCTTTTATTTGCATAATTTTCACCTACCTTCATTATTTCATACATTCAACTAAATAGCCATCATCCTTTAATAATTGGATAATTCCTTTTTTACCATAGAGATGTTTACATCCTACACCTATAAAATCATGTTTATTATTATGAATACTATCGGCTAAAGTATCTTTCATATGAATGTTTCTATTATATGCAAGTATATTCCAATACTTTTCTTTATCACTATCATTTAGTTGTTCCAACTGATTTAACAATAAATTTTGTTCATCTTCATAATATTGTGTATTACCACTATAATAAGCATCTAAATCTTCTTTAGCATTTTTTATTACCATTTCTTTATTTGCTAAATTATCTAATATCGTCTCTGAGTAATCCCCTGATAATTCAGTTATTAGCTTCATTTGAAATTCAATACCTTCAACTTCTTTAAAATTCTTTTTCTTTTGAGCATACTCATAAATATATTTATCAATTGCACTAAACTTACTTATATTTGCCTTATTCAATACTTCAGGATCACTATTTATAAGTGAGTTTATTACAAATACATTATAGAGTGCATAACCAGGTTTTCCTTTAAAACTTTTGTATTGTTTCATAAGATTTTCATATTTATCTTCTAGACCTAAATCACGAATTGAATTGTACGTATTGTATTTAGTGATTTCTTCTGTTTCTTTTGGCGATGGTTTCATATCACATTCCAAATAAATCGAATCACTTTCATCTAATACTTTCTCTGTTGTTTTATCTAAACTTTTAATGGGATATCTTCCTGGATGACATGTTCCAAATAAATATGAATAATTTCCTTCTTGATTAGATACTTTATATAAAAACATACTTGTATCTATAACTTTTGCATTTTCTTCTTTCTTTTGTATTGCACATCCACTTACCATTACTAAAACAACAAGTATGATTATTTTTATTAACTTTTTCATCTTATTTCCCTTCTTTCTAACTAAAACATACACGTTAGAGCAGCTAGAAGGTCAATATAATTCAATAAAAAAGACCAAATATTTCTATTTGATCATTTAATAATTATTTATTTTTTAAATCTGTTTCATCAAATGCTTTAGAAATAGCACCACCTGGAGCAACCATTGGGAAAACTTTATCATCTTTACCAATCATTACTTCAATTAAAACAGGTCCATTTGTATCTAAGGCTTCTTTAATAGCTGGAGCCACTTCTTCTTTAGTAGAAACACGAATAGCTTTACATCCTAATCCTTCAGCAACTTTACAGAAATCAACTTTATCATCTAAAATCGTATTACTATAACGTTTACCATAGAATAATGTTTGCCATTGTCTTACCATTCCTAATACCTTATTGTTGATAACAACTTGAATAATAGGTACATTGTAACGACTTGCTGTCGCAAGTTCATTCATATTCATTCTGAAACATCCATCACCAGCAATATTAAATACTGGGAAATCAGGATTTCCATACTTAGCACCAATAGCGGCACCTAAACCAAATCCCATTGTTCCAGCTCCACCAGATGTAATTAATTGACGAGGTCTACGATAATGATAATATTGTGCAGCCCACATTTGATGTTGACCTACATCTGTACAAATAATTGCATTACTATCAGTTAAATAATCAATTTGTTCAATCACATAAGGTCCTGTAAGTGTTGATTCATCATAAGTTAATGGATAACGATCTTTTAAATCTCGAATTTGTTTTAACCATTGTGGATGATTTTGTCTTTCAAGTTTATTATTTAATTCACTTAAAATACATTTAGCATCTCCAATAATACCTAAATCAACTTGAATATTTTTATTAATTTCAGCAGCATCTACATCAATATGAATAATTTTAGCATTAGAAGCAAATGTTTTTGTATTACCAGTTACACGATCAGAGAAACGTGCCCCAACTGTAATTAATAAATCACATTGACTCACCCCAAAGTTACTTGCTTTTGTTCCATGCATTCCAAGCATTCCTGTATAACGAGGTCTTGTATTATCAAAAGCCCCTTTACCCATTAATGTTTCACAAACAGGTGCATCAATTTTTTCTGCAAATTCTTTTAATTCTTGACTTGCACCAGATGAAATAACACCACCACCAGCAAAGATAAATGGTTTTTCACTTTCTTTAATCATTTCAATTGCTTGATCTAAATCTTCAACAGTATATGTTTCAGTTTTAGGTTCAATAGCTTTTGGTTGAAGTGGTTCAAATTCCATCTTTTCTGCAGTAACGTTTTTAGTAACGTCTACTAAGACAGGTCCTGGTCTACCTTCTTTTGCAATATAGAATGCTTTACGAATTGTAGGCACTAAATCTTTAATATCTTTAACGATAAAATTATGTTTTGTAATTGGCATTGTCACACCAGTAATATCAATTTCTTGGAAACTATCACGCCCTAAGATTTCAACACCAACATTTGCAGTAATAGCAACAAGTGGTGTTGAATCCATATAAGCCGTCGCAATTCCAGTAACAAGGTTTGTTGCCCCTGGTCCTGAAGTAGCCATACAAACACCAACTTTTCCTGTTGCTCTTGCATAACCATCAGCGGCATGAGAAGCACCTTGTTCATGAGAAGTCAAAACATGATTAATTTTATCTTGATAACGATAAAGTGCATCATAGACGTTAAGAATAGTTCCTCCCGGATAACCAAACACTGTATCGACACCTTGTTCAATTAAACATTCACATATAATTTCTGAACCAGTTAACATCATTTTGTTTTTCCTCCTTTTATTTTTTTTCTTCTGGTGCTTGTAATACCGCACCTTTATCTGCAGATGTTACTAAAGAAGCATATCTTACTAAGTAACCTTTTTTAATACGAGGTTCTCTTGGTTGCCATTTAGCTTTTCTTGCAGACATTTCTTCATCACTTACACGTACATTCATTGAATGATTTGTGATATCAATATCAATAATATCTCCTTCTTCAATGAAAGCAATTGGTCCACCTAAAGCAGCTTCAGGTGCCACGTGTCCAATAGAAGCTCCACGAGTAGCTCCAGAGAAACGACCATCTGTAATTAAAGCAACATCTTTATCTAAGCCCATACCTGCGATTTCTGAAGTTGGTGATAACATTTCACGCATTCCAGGTCCACCTTTAGGTCCTTCATAACGAATAACAACAACATCACCTTTAACAATTTTACCTTCACGAATAGCAACAATGGCATCATCTTCACAATCAAACACACGAGCTGGTCCGGTATGAACCATCATTTCTTTAGCAACTGCTGATTGTTTTACAACCGCACCATTTGGACAAATATTTCCTTTTAATACTGCAATACCACCATAAGGTGAATATGGATTTTCAACTGGACGAATAATTTCAGGATCTAAGTTAACACATCCTTCAATATTTTCAGCAACAGTTTTTCCAGTAACAGTTAATAGATCAGTTGATAATAAACCTAATTTATTAATTTCATTCATAACTGCATAAATACCACCAGCTTCATTTAAATCTTCCATAAATGTATCACCAGCAGGAGCTAAGTGACATAAGTTAGGTGTTTTCTTAGAAATTTCATTCGCAATTTCAAGATTTAATTCAACTCCTGCTTCATGAGCAATAGCTGGTAAATGAAGCATTGAATTAGTAGAACATCCAAGTGCCATATCCATTGTTAAAGCATTGGTAAAAGCTTTTTCAGTCATAATATCACGAGGACGAATATCTTTTTTAATTAATTCAACAATTTGCATACCGGCATGTTTAGCAAGTCTAATTCTTTCTGAATAAACAGCTGGAATTGTTCCATTTCCACGAAGAGCCATTCCTAAAACTTCAGTTAAGCAGTTCATTGAGTTTGCTGTATACATACCTGAACATGAACCGCAAGTTGGACAAGCTTTTTGTTCAAATTCATGAAGTTTATCTTCTGTCATATTTCCTGCATTGAATTGTCCTACTGCTTCGAATAATGAAGATAAACAAGTTCTTTTACCATCCATTTTACGACCAGCTAACATTGGTCCACCAGAAACAAAGATTGTTGGAACATTGACTCTGGCAGCTGCCATTAATAATCCTGGCACGTTTTTATCACAGTTAGGAATCATAACTAAACCATCAAATTGATGTGCTTCAGCCATTGCTTCTGTACTATCAGCAATTAATTCACGTGTAACAAGTGAATATTTCATTCCTGTATGGTTCATGGCAATACCATCACAAACAGCGATTGCTGGAATTTCTACTGGTACCCCACCAGCAAGATAGATTCCTTTTTTTACAGCTTCACAAATTTTATCTAAGTTCATATGTCCTGGAACGATTTCATTGAAAGAATTGACAACACCAATTAATGGTCTTTCTAATTCTTCATCTGTATACCCAGCGGCATTAAATAATGATCGATGAGGAGCTCTTTCCGTTCCTTTTTTTACAAAATCACTTTTCATCCCTATATCCTCCTATAAATGACTTACAATAAGGTCTCCCATTTCACGAGTACCTACTAATGTTTTACCTTCAGACATGATATCTGTTGTACGATATCCTTCTTTTAATACTTTTTCAATAGCATCTTCCACATCTTTTGCTTCTTGATCTAAATCAAAAGAATAACGAAGCATCATTGCTGCTGATAAAATAGTTGCAATTGGATTAGCAATATTTTGTCCAGCAATATCTGGTGCACTACCATGACTTGGTTCATACATACCAAAACTATCTTCTCTTAAAGAAGCACTTGATAACATTCCAATAGAACCAGTAACCATACTTGCTTCATCTGATAAAATATCACCAAACATATTTTCAGTTAAAATAACATCAAATTGTTTTGGATCTCTTACAAGTTGCATTGCACAGTTATCTACTAACATATGTTCTAAAGTAACTTCAGGATATTCTTTAGCAACTTCTTCTACAACTTTACGCCATAAACGAGAAGTATCTAAAACATTTGCTTTATCCACGCTTGTTACTTTTTTATTTCTTTTCATCGCAATATCAAATCCACGTTTAGCAATACGACGAATTTCAACTTCACTATAACTCATAGAATCATGAGCAACCATTTGATCTCCTTCTTTTTCAGTAGAACGTTCACCGAAATAAAGACCACCTGTAAGTTCACGCATGATCATCATATCAAATCCACCTTCAGTTAATTCTTCTTTAAGTGGACAAGCCCCTTTTAATTCATCATATAAGTAAGCAGGACGTAAATTTGCGAATAATCCTAATTCTTTTCTAATTTTTAATAAACCTGCTTCTGGTCTTAATGATGGTTCTAATTTATACCATGGCGAAGTTGTCGTATTTCCACCAATAGCCCCTAATAAAACACTATCACTTTTTTTAGCAATTTTTAAAGCTTCATCACTTAATGGTACACCATAAGCATCGATTGAACAACCACCCATTAAGATTTCTGTATAATTAAATTTATGATTATATTTTTTAGCAACAGCATCTAAAATCTTCATCGCTTCTGTAACGATTTCAGGTCCGATTCCATCACCTTTAATAACCGCAATATTCTTTTCCATTTCTAATCCCCTATTTTTTAGAATTTACGTAATTTACTAAACCATCAGCATCAATCATCTTTTGTAAGAATTCTGGGAATGGTTGACTTTGATAAGTTTCATTTTTTGTTTTATTAGTGATAACACCTGTAGAAAAATCAACTTCTACTTCATCACCAACTTCAATTTTATCAGCTGCTTCCTCGCATTCCATAATTGGGAATCCAATATTAATTGAATTACGATAGAAAATACGTGCAAAGCTTTTAGCGATAACACATTTAACACCTGCAGTTTTTAAACAAAGAGGTGCATGTTCTCTCGAAGAACCACAACCAAAGTTTTGACCTGCAACAATAATATCTCCTTTTTCTACAGTTGTGGCAAAAGTAGGATCAATATCTGCCATTGCATGACTTGCAAGTTCTTTAGCATCAAATGAATTTAAATAACGTGCAGGAATAATTACATCTGTATCTACATTATCTTTATATTTATAAATTTTCATTATTCTTTACCTACCTTTTCAGGATTTGCGATATATCCAGCAATCGCACTTGCTGCAGCAACTTGTGGAGAAGCTAAATAAATAAGTGCTTCTGTATCTCCCATACGTCCTACGAAGTTACGGTTTGTTGTAGAAACACATTTTTCACCTTTAGCCATAACACCCATATGACCACCCATACATGGTCCACAACTTGGTGTATTAAAAGCACATCCAGCTTCTACAAAGATTTCAGCTAAGCCTTTTTGGATACATTGTAAGAAGATTTTTTGTGTTGCTGGTACAACCATTACACGTACATTATTTGCTACTTTTTTACCTTTTAAGATAGCAGCTGCCTTTTCTAAATCAGATAAACGTCCATTTGTACATGATCCAATAACAACTTGATCAATATAGATTTTATCCATTTCTTCAATTTCATCAATTGTATGACCATTTCCTGGTAAATGAGGAAATGCAACAGTTGGTCTTACTTCACTTAAATTGATTTCTACCACTTGTTCATATTCAGCATCTTCATCTGCTTCGAAGACTTCATAAGGCTTTTTAGAATGTTTTTCAATATAAGCAATTGTTTGATCATCAACAGGGAAAATACCATTTTTAGCCCCTGCTTCAATGGCCATATTACAAATTGTAAAACGATCATCCATTGTTAAATATTGAATACCATCTCCCACAAATTCCATTGATTTGTATAAAGCACCATCAACACCAATTTTATCAATAATATGTAAAATAACATCTTTCCCACTAACATATTCACTTGGTTTACCAGTAATCACAAATTTAATTGCACTTGGTACTTTAAACCATAATTCCCCAGTTGCCATTCCAGTGGCGATATCTGTTGTTCCTACACCTGTAGAAAAAGCTCCTAATGCCCCATAAGTACATGTATGACTGTCTGCCCCAATAATACATTCACCAGCCACAACGATTCCTTTTTCTGGTAAGATAGCATGTTCTACGCCACATTTACCTTGTTCCATACGATGTGTTAAACATTGTTTGTTTGTAAAATCCAAAATTGCTTTTGAGTTTTCTGCAGATTTAATATCTTTATTTGGTGTAAAGTGATCTGGCACTAAAACCACTTTATCTTTATCAAAGACTTTATCTGCCATTTTATCAAAAATTGGTAATGCCATTGGCCCTGTAATATCATTTGCCATTACAATATCCAATTTTGCTTCAATTAATTGTCCCGCTTCAACATGATCTAATCCCGCATGTTTTGCTAAGATCTTTTGTGTCATTGTCATTGCCATTTTTTAAATTCCCCCTTCATTTTTAACCTTAGTAGGTTGTCATTAGAAAGTCACGACTTTCCAATGACAACACACTAAAGTGTGTTGATTAGTTATTAATTAATTTATCTTCATCAGACCAAGAATATAATTTTCTGATTTCTTTTCCGACTTTTTCTGATTCATGTTCTGCAGCTAATTTTCTCATTGCTTTGAAATGTGCTTGTCCTCCAGCTGCTGACATGTCTAATAAGAAGTCTTTTGCGAATGTTCCATCTTGGATATCTTTTAAGATTTGTTTCATTGCTTTCTTTGTATCTTCTGTGATGATCTTTGGTCCTGTAATATAATCTCCATATTCTGCTGTATTTGAAATTGAATATCTCATTCCTTCAAATCCTGATTGATAGATTAAGTCTACGATCAATTTCATTTCATGAATACATTCGAAGTAAGCATTTCTTGGATCATATCCTGCTTCTACTAATGTTTCAAATCCTGCTTGCATTAAAGCACATACTCCACCACATAAGACTGCTTGTTCTCCAAATAAGTCTGTTTCTGTTTCTGTTCTGAATGTTGTTTCTAGTACACCTGCTCTTGCTCCTCCAATTGCTAATGAGTAAGCTAATGCGATATCTTGTGCTTTCCCTGTGTAGTCTTGTTCTACGGCTACTAGACATGGTGTTCCTTTTCCTGCTTGATATTCACTTCTTACTGTATGTCCTGGTGCTTTTGGTGCAATCATTGTTACGTCTACATTTTTAGGTGGTACGATTTGATTGAAATGAATATTGAATCCATGAGCAAACATGAGCATGTTTCCTTCTTCTAGATTTGGTTCAATTGATTCTTTATAAAGTTTTGCTTGTAATTCATCGTTGATTAAGATCATGATAATATCTGCTTTTTTAGCAGCTTCTGCTGAAGTATAAACTTCAAATCCTTGTTCTTCAGCTCTTTTCCATGATTTAGATCCTTCGTATAATCCTACGATGACTTTAACTCCTGATTCTTTTAAGTTTAATGCATGTGCATGTCCTTGTGAACCATATCCGATGATGGCTACTGTTTTCCCATCTAATAATGATAAGTCACAATCTGATTCATAAAATATTTTTGCCATTTTTAATATCCCCCTTAATCTTCTTGGCTTCCTCTATGCATTCCAACGAGTCCTGTACGGGCAATTTCTGTCACGTTGAATCCGTTAAGCATCGTTAATAACTGATTGACTTTTCTTGTATTCCCAGTAACTTCTATAATTAATGAAGTTGGTGAAACGTCGATAATATGTGCTCTAAAGATATCAACAATTGAGTTGATATTTGTTCTTTGATCAGCATTTGCATCTACTTTAATTAAGACAAGTTCTCGATAAACTGAATCATCTGGTTCAAGTTTTTCAATTTCAACGACTTCTACAAGTTTCCCTAATTGTTTTTCAATTTGCGTTAAAATTTGTTCATCACCAGTAGAAACGACTGTCATACGTGACATTCCTTTAATATTTGTTTGTCCTACTGAAATACTTTCAATGTTATATCCTCGTCTACTAAATAAACCAGCAACACGGTTTAATACCCCTGGATTATTTTCAACAAGTAATGACAAAACAAGTCTATCCATGTTTTAATCCTCCCTATTTTTTCAATTGTTTATGAATTCTATTCATAGCTGAAATGATTGCTTTAATTGTTGCTGTTGTAATATTTGGATGTACCCCTACTCCATATTCTTGAACAGCACTTCCTTTAACTCTTAAATAAACATAAGCAGCTGCTTTTGAGCTAGATCCTGATGATAATGAATGTTCACTATAATCTAAGAAATGTGTATAAACAAAGCCATTTTCATTAAATGCATCTTTAACAGCATCAATTGGTCCATTACCATAACCAACAATTGTTCTTACTTCACCATGATCTTTTAATGTAATTTCTGCTTTTCTTTCAAATTCAGAATCATCTTCAGAAATATCAATTAATTTAACAGTATCAGAGCAAATTCTCATGTTTTCTGTAATGATTAACTGTAAACAGTTTCTCATTGTAAACATAAATTACTTCTGATAGATATTAAAAATCGTTTTGATCAGAGCAAAAAAAATTCATTTTGAAGAATATTATTCTGGACATTCACCCACGCAAATATTTTTCAGAATAAACTTAAATCTATCTTCAGCAAGGGGTTTTGTAAAGATATCAGCCCATTGATGGTCTGTATCAACAAAGTTTAAATTTAAAATTCCCTTCTGAACATAGTCTCTAATAAAATGATGTTTAATTTCTATATGCTTTGCCTTAGAATGTAAAATTGGATTTTTAGAAAGGCAAATAGCAGAAGTATTATCACAAAAGATAGGGATGTTACTCTCATATATCTGGTAATCTTCAAGTTGAGCTTTCATCCATAACATTTGTGTACTGCACCCAGCTGCAGAAATGTACTCTGCCTCCGTTGTAGAGAGTGCTATCGTTGGTTGCTTCTTGCTGTACCAAGAGATGAGATTTCCTCCCAGAAATTGACAACTCCCAGAAGTACTCTTCCTCTCAACTCTGTCTCCAGCAAAGTCAGCATCACAGAAACCTACTAGTTTGAACTTTTCAGCTTTTCTGTAACACAGACCAACGTTAGTAGTACCTTTCAGATACCTTAGAATTCTCTTAACAGCTGTTAAGTGAGATTCTCTGGGATCTGATTGGAATCTAGCACAGAGACATACACTGAATTGAATATCTGGCCTAGTGGCCGTCAGATAAAGTAGAGAGCCAATCATACCTCTGTAGATTTTCTGATCTACTTTCTTACTTACCTCATCTTTAGCGAGACAACATGTAGGATGCATGGGGGTTTTAGCCAGCTTACTTTCTGTGAGGTTGAATTTCTTCAGAAGTTCTTTGACATACTTTGTCTGATGAACATATGTGCCTTCTGAAGTCTGATTAATTTGTATTCCCAGAAAGTACTTCAACTCTCCCATCATGCTCATTTCAAATTTACCCTGCATTGACTTAGAAAATTCCTTTCCCAGCATAGCATTAGTTGTACCAAAAATAATATCATCAACATAAATTTGACAAATAAGCATATCTTTCTTAATTGTTTTATGAAAGAGTGTTGTGTCAACCTTTCCTCTGGTAAAATTCTTTTCAAGCAGAAAATTACTTAATCTCTCATACCAAGCTCTGGGAGCTTGCTTAAGACCATATAGAGATTTCTTTAATTTAAAAACATGTTCTGGAAAATTATGATTTTCAAAACCAGGAGGTTGTTTGACATAAACTTCTTCATCAATAACACCATTTAAGAAAGCACTTTTAACATCCATTTGATATAATGTAATGTTAAATTGTGAAGCAAAAGAAATTAATAATCTAATACTTTCTAACCTGGCAACTGGAGCAAAGGTTTCGTTGTAGTCAATCCCTTCTTGCTGACTATACCCTTGTGCTACCAGTCGAGCTTTGTTTCTAACAACTTCTCCTTGTTCATTCAGCTTGTTTCTGAAGACCCACTTAGTTCCAATTATATTAAATCCTTTGGGTTTCTGAACTAAGTCCCAGACATCATTCCTTGTGAATTGATTTAGCTCTTCTTCCATAGCAATGATCCAGTCGTTATCTGCTAGAGCTTCATCAATGGTCTTGGGTTCCACCAGAGAAACAAATCCAAACATGGACGCTTCATTGTTTCTCAGAAATGATCTTGTTCTAATGGGATCTTCTTTGTTGCCAAGAATCATATCTGATGGATGGTCAGAAATCAACCTGTTGACTTTCCTCAGAGGAGTGTCTTCAGAAATTCTGAGATTTCCCAAATCTTCAGAAAGAGTTTCTGAACCTTGAACATCATTCTCTGAACCATTTTCAGAAAACTTCTTTTCTGGACTTCCCTCAAAGCGTTGCTTTTCTGGAGCTGTTTCTGAACTCACCAGATCAACGTCTATATCTGCAATATTGTCAGATAGCTTTGGCTTTTGATTGCCAAGCTTGTCATCAAATTTGACATGTATTGACTCCTCCACACATTGTGTTTCTGCGTTGAACACTCTGTAGCCTTTTGAGCGTTCAGAATATCCAAGCATAAAGCATTTATGTGCTTTGGAATCAAACTTGTTCAAATTATCCTTAGTGTTAAGCATATAACAAGTACATCCAAAAGGATGGAAATAAGAAATGTTGGGTTTTCTATTTCTCCACAATTCATAAGGAGTCTTATTCAGAATAGGTCTTACAGAAATCCTATTTTGAATATAACACGCTGTGTTTATTGCTTCTGCCCAAAAATATTTAGCCATGTTTGTCTCATTGATCATGGTTCTGGCCATTTCTTGCAAAGTTCTATTTTTCCTCTCTACAACTCCATTTTGCTGTGGAGTTCTAGGACAGGAGAAATCATGCAGAATGCCATTTTCAGAAAAATATTTTTCGAAAAATTTGTTTTCAAATTCACCACCATGATCACTTCTGACTTTGACTATTTTAAAATCTTTTTCATTTTGAACTTGATTACAGAAGTCAGCAAACACAGAGTAAGACTCATCCTTGTGTTTTAGAAATTTTACCCATGTCCATCTGCTGAAGTCATCAACAATGACTAGTCCATACTTCTTGCCTCTGATGGATGCAGTTTTCACTGGACCAAACAGATCAATGTGAAGTAATTCCAATGGCCTAGTAGTAGAAACAATTTTCTTTGCTTTAAAACTAGATTTAGAAAATTTGCCTTTCTGACATGCTTCACAGAGCGCATCTGAAGAAAACTTCAGATTTGGCAAGCCTCTCACAAGATTGAGTTTGTTAATCTGAGAAATTTTTCTCATGCTAACATGACCCAATCTTCTGTGCCAGACCCACTGCTCATCAGAAACAGTCAGAAGACATTTTACGTTTTGTTCCTTGAGTTCAGAAAGATTGATTTTATAAACATTGTTTCTTCTGCTTCCATTGAATAGAACTGAGCCATCTTTCTGACTTACAGCACGACAAGACTTTTGATTAAAGATTATATCATAACCACTATCACTTAATTGACTTATGGATAGTAAGTTATGTGTTAATCCTTCTACATAAAGTACATCAGAAATAGAAGGAAGGTTACCATTACCAATGGTTCCATATCCAGCAATCTTTCCTTTCTGATTTCCTCCGAACTTCACGTGACCGCCATCTTTAAGTTCCAGGCTTTGGAACATAGACCTTCTTCCCGTCATGTGTCGAGAGCACCCAGAGTCCAGGTACCATGATTGGTGTTTGGACTTTGCTGCTAAGGACATCTGCAACATAGAAAATTTTGTCCTTAGGTACCCACATCTTTTTGGGTCCTTTGGGGTTAGTCTTCCTCAAGTTCACAGGGAACTTAGGTTTAATGGGGTCCTTAAACTTATTCACAGAGCTAGTATATTTTATATCATGAGAGTGCCCATATTTAAATTTATCATATAGTGGAGTATACTTAATGACCATGTCATCAACAGAAACAGGAGGTTCACGTTTTTCAGAAGTTGGTATAAAACCAATCCCTTTTCTGTTGTTTCTACTCACACCATAGATCATAGAAGCCATAACACTTCTATTTAGGCTCTTCTTCAAAAATTCTTGAAAGCTATAATCA
>ENA-ORTF01003534-ORTF01003534.1-human-gut-metagenome-genome-assembly--contig:-NODE-3534-length-13292-cov-2.358012_pt1 | contig 13292 bp, 8 predicted proteins | sample MGYA00241908_ERZ509180 | MGnify/ENA primary metagenome ERZ509180 (study PRJEB26280, sample SAMEA2338814) | human gut metagenome | biome: human gut; feature: human-associated habitat; material: faeces... | reverse complement strand
CAAGGGGCGCTGCCCTTTGACCCCGCAAGGGGGAATCCCCCCTTGACCCCTTTTCGCGATTGAGTTGGCTTCTTCTCCATGCTTTGCCCGCGTGTTTATCCTTTTGGCGCTGCGACTTAGTCCTTTTCCCCTTCCCCTTTACCGCACGATTCGATAATACCGCCTCGATGTCAGCAAATACATCAGTGCATAAATCACCGCAAACACCACATAGCATCCAATCCCGATTCCATAAAACAGCGAGTCATTATGCAATCCAAATGCCCCTAAAATCAGCCGAATCATCGGCATCGCAAACATCATATGCAGCCCCGCCATCAGCAGCGGCGCAAAGAACACCGTCAGCACCTGCGAATTGACGCTCCGGCGGATTTCCGCATCCGTCAACCCCACTTTCCGCATCACGGCAAAGCGCTCCGCATCCTCATAGCCCTCGCAGATCTGCTTGTAGTACATAATCAGCACTGCCGCAATGGAGAACAGCGGGCCCAGAACCATGCCAAGGAAGAAGAGACCGCCGAAGAAAGAAAGGTAGTCCCTGCGGCAAAGCGCACGCGTATCCACATTCAGGGAGGACATGCCGTAAAATTCTTTTCCCGTCGACTTCATTGCTTCCCAGCTTCGGCTGCGGAGTGCCTTGACTAATTTCTCCTGCGTGTCCGTGTCCGCCTCCGAATCCAAGTCGAAATGCAGCGCCAGACGATCCATCATCATTGCCTTGCCGCTGTTCTTCCCGACCAGCGCCGTTATTTCGCTGCGGAACGCTTCCGCATCGTTGGTGAAAACGACCAGGCAGCCCCATGCGCTTCGGTAATCCGCGCTGAGCAGCCGCTTCGGCAGCTCCTTTTCCGCATGAATCATGCGGTACGGCGCAGAGCCGTAAAAGGACATGCTGGAAAACGTTTCGTTGGTCTTGAACGACGCGTACAGCAATTCCCTGTCTGCCAGTGTCACCGTTTCGCCCGTCGCCTGCTCATAAACAGACAGCGGATATACGGTCAATTCCAAAACATTCGCATTGAGCGAATCTGCATCCGTGATAATGCCATAATCGCCGTCTTGCACCTTTCCCGTTGCCACCAGTGCGCGCTGGGATGTGATGTTTTCCGGCGTCAAGCCCATTTCCTCTGTCACGTCCAGCGCCATCTGCTGCATAGCGTCCAGTCGTTTCCAGTTTTCCTCGCCGTCGCGCGCCTCCAACCCTATCGTCAGGTTGATGTCCTGCGGGCAGATGGCGTCCACCATGCTGTCCGTTCCACCATACAGGCAAACCGTCGAAGTCAAAATGACCAGCACCATCGTGCAGAGAATGCAGATGGTCGCCATGCCCGCGCCGTTGCGCTTCATACGGTACGCCATGGCGGATACGCTGATGAAGTGGCGCGTCTGATAATAGTAGCGTTTGTTCCTGCGCAGCATTCGGCACAGCGTTACCGACCCGGACACAAGCAGCAGGTATGTCGCCACAATCACCATCAGCACCGCGATGAAAAAGAATATCAGCGCTTCGAGAGGCGATTGGCTGACTGCCGCCACATAATACGCGCTTAGGAGAATCAGCAGCCCAATCAGCCCAAAGAACCAGTTCGCTTTCGGCGGCTTTTCCCCTGTGTTTTCGCTCTTGAGCAGCGCCACAGGGTTGCTCAGGCGCATCCGCAACAGGTTCGCCAGCAGAATCAGCACATAGATGCCGCCGAACAGCAGCAGCACCCACGTCACGCCATCCGGATAGAACAGCTCCATCGGCACGGTGTAATCCGCGTGCAGCAGGTTAATCAGCGCCATTTCGACCAGCCGAGAGAGGCTCAGCCCCAGCAGCAAACCGCCAGCGAATACCAGCAGCGCCGTCAGCAGCGTTTCCCACAGCATCACGCGGGCGATATTTCCTTTGCCCATGCCGAGGATATTGTACAGCCCGAACTCCTTCATGCGCCGCCGAATCAGGAATGAATTGCAGTAGTAGAGGAAAATCACCGAGAACACGCTGATGACGATTTTGCCCATTTGCAGCACCATCAGCGTCGTGCCGCCCATGCTGAGCGCGCCCATCAGCGCCGGCCGTGTCAGGTAGTTCATGATGTAGGACACGCCCACCATCAGGATGCCCATCAGCAGATATGGCAGATATGTTTCCGCGTTTTTGCGGATGCCCTGCCACGCCAGCTTGGGATAAAGCAGCGGTTTCTTCATGCCATTTCACCGTCCATTGCGTCCTTGCGCGTCATCACGGTCAGCGCGTCGCTGATTTTCTCGTAGAACTGTTCGTTCGTCATTTCGCCGCGGTAAAGCTGGTGATACACCTGCCCGTCACGGATGAAGAGGATGCGCCCCGCGCGGCTTGCCGCCTTGAGCGAGTGCGTCACCATCAGCAGCGTCTGCCCAGTCTGGTTGATTTGCTGGAAGACGTCCAGCAGCGCGTCCGTTGCGCGGGAATCCAGCGCGCCGGTTGGTTCGTCCGCCAGAATCAGGCGTGGATGCGTAATCAGCGCCCGGCACACGGCGGCGCGCTGCTTCTGCCCGCCGGAGACTTCATAGGGGTACTTTTCCAGCAGGTTCGCAATCCGCAGCTGATTGGCAATCGGCAGCAGATTCGCCTCCATCTCGCGCCAGTTCATGCCTTGCAGCACCAGCGGCAGGAGAATATTGTCCTTGAGCGAAAAGGTGTCCAGCAGGTTGAAGTCCTGAAAGACGACCCCCAGCTGATCGCGCCGGAATGCCGCCAGCTGATTTTCACGAATCGCGCTGATGTCCTTGCCATCCAGCAGCACCGTGCCGCTCGTCGGGCGGTCAAGCGCCGCCAGTATGTTCAGCAGCGTCGTTTTGCCCGACCCTGATTCGCCCATAATCGCGACATACTCGCCCTCATCCACCGTGAAGGACACATCCGTCAGCGCCTGTACCTGATTGCCCCCGAACCGCGTCGCATACACCTTGCGAATATTCTTTGCTTCCAGCAATGCCATGATTCTTCCTCCTCAAAAGCCGCGCTATTTCCGCGGGTGAATTTCCTTTTGACACGTCTATTCTACCACGCGCCCGACCGCCCCGCCATCGAATCGGGTGACATTTTGCCCGTCCTGTGTGACATTTCTGTAAGATGGGGCAATTTTTCTTACAGCGAACATGCAATTCTCCAAAGAAAGAATTTTCCCATCCGGGAACAACCACCCAGCCGCTATCGTTTCTCTAAGTGCCGGGTGAATAACTTTCCCCGACACAAAACGCAATTACGAATCAAAAAACGACTTTTTGAAAGGCTGGTACATAACCATGAAGAAGCTGATTTCCCTGTTTCTCGCCCTGATGCTGGCAATCCTTGCAATCCCCGCGCTGGCGGAGGATGCCCAAGACCCCGATATGGCATTTGACCCCGACATTGACCCCGATTTCCTCGTCGGCGCATGGGAAAGCTGGACAGGCAACCCGCTGGAAATCCCCGACGACGTGAAGTACATCTTCGACCGCGCAACGGATGAACTCATCGGCGAACCCTATAATTATGAAGCAATCGCCATCCTTGGCACGCAGGTTGTCGCTGGAACAAACTACTGCTTCCTCTGCCGAAAGATTTCCTACGAGACGGGCGAAACGATTGGCTATACGCTTGTGTATGTTTTTTACAGCCTGAACGATGACGTGGAATTGCTGAATGAGCAAGACATTGTGTTTGCGCCGGATGCAACATCGCCGAAAGTCGCGGAATCCACCGACGCGAACGGTGAGATTCTCCCCGGTGCATGGGTAAACTGGGCGGCTGACCCGCTGGATATCCCGGAGAACGTGAAAGCGGCGTTCGACAAGGCGCTGGAAGGGCTCGTCGGCCACACCTATGAGCCGATTGCCATCCTCGGCACGCAGGTCGTTTCCGGCATGAACTACTGCCTGCTCTGCAAGACCACGGTTGTCACGCCAGATGCGCCTGTGTCCTACACACTGGTGTACATCTACGAAGCGTTGGACGGCACGGCGGAAATCCTGAGCATGCAGGATGTTGTGTTCGACGCGTTCCCGGCGGAAAACGGCTAATCCCCCCCACAAAAACACGCGGCATGGAACGTAATTGCTCCATGCCGCGCTTATTATATCGAGACTTAAGAATTGCGGGAGTAGTTCGGGGCTTCCTTGGTGATGGAGATGTCGTGCGGATGGCTTTCCGCCAGACCCGCGCCGGTAATCTTGATGAACTCGCTGTTCTTGCGCAGGTCGTCGATGTTCTTCGCACCGCAGTAGCCCATGCCGGAGCGGATGCCGCCAACCATCTGGAAGATGGTGTCCGCCAGAATTCCCTTATACGGCACGCGCCCTTCAACACCTTCGGGGACGAGCTTCTTCGCGTCCTCCTGGAAGTAGCGGTCTTTCGAGCCGTGCTCCATCGCGCCCAGAGAACCCATGCCGCGGTACACCTTGTAGGAACGACCCTGATAGATTTCGGTCGCGCCGGGGGCCTCGTCCGTGCCCGCGAGCATACTGCCGAGCATGACGCAGGAGCCGCCCGCAGCCAGCGCCTTCACGATGTCGCCGGAATACTTGATGCCGCCGTCAGCAATGACGCGGATGCCGTGCTTGTCAGCCTCTTCCGCGCAGTCCGCCACTGCCGTCACCTGCGGCACGCCGATGCCTGCCACAACACGGGTCGTGCAGATAGAGCCCGGCCCAATGCCGACCTTCACGCAGTCAACGCCCGCGGAGATCAGGTCATGGGTTGCCGCCGCCGTCGCCACATTGCCCGCGAACAGCTGAATATCCGGGAAGCGCTTGCGGATGGCTTCCACCTGACGCAGCACGCCGACGGAATGGCCATGCGCCGTATCGATGGAAATCACGTCCACCTTCGCGTCCAGCAACGCTTCGATGCGATCAAACACATCGTGCGTCACGCCGACCGCCGCGCCGCAGAGCAGACGACCCTTGGCATCCTTGGCGGAATTCGGGTACTTCGTGGACTTCTCAATGTCCTTGATGGTAATCAGACCGCGCAGCATACCGTTTTCATCCACAATCGGCAGCTTCTCGATGCGGTGCTTCGCCAGAATCTGCTTCGCCTGCTCAAGCGACGTGCCGACGGGCGCGGTGATGAGGTTTTCGCTGGTCATGACTTCGCTGATTTTGCGGCTGTAATCCGTTTCAAAGCGAAGGTCGCGGTTGGTCAGGATGCCGACAAGTTTGCCGTCGCGGGTAATCGGCACGCCGCTGATGCGATAGCGCGCCATCAGGTTTTCCGCGTCCTGAATCAGGTGATCGGGAGAGAGGAAGAAGGGGTCGGTGATAACGCCGTGCTCAGAGCGCTTCACCTTATCAACCTGCGCTGCCTGTTCTGCAATGGACATGTTCTTGTGGATGATGCCCAAACCGCCTTCGCGTGCCATTGCAATGGCCATGCGGGAATCCGTTACCGTGTCCATTGCGGCAGACATCAGCGGAATGTTCAGCTTAATCACAGGGGTGAGCTGAATCGAAAGATCGACTTCCTTGGGCAGCACTTCACTGCGGGCCGGAACCAGCAGCACATCATCGAACGTAAGACCTTCCCGAACAACCTTTTGCAGCATGGGCGAAAATCCTCCTCGTAATGCGTCTTTTTTTGCCGAAACTGGAACCTTCCAGCCTCAGTTTGCCGTAGGTTATCGGTTATTGTAACAAACTTCAGCCCCTTTGTCAATGGCTTTCCCGGCGAAATTTCGCCCTGCAGAGGGGCGGAGCAATGCTTTCCTTCGCTTGTCCTGCAGGGTTCCTTCCTCTTTATGCTTTTGTCCTTTCATCACGCTTTTCTGCCGTTTCTCCCTTTTTCTCCTTTGGCACGGGGAGCAGCAGCCGCAATTCAAACCATCCATCCTTCGTATCAATTGTCGCCGACCCGCCGTAGCTGTTAGCAATGCTCTGGATGCTCTTCAGCCCATAGCCGTGGTAGCGCGCGTCTCGCTTGGTTGTTGTCGGCATACCGTCCACAAAGCGCAGCTCGCCGCTGTAACAGTTCTCCACGCGGATGCGCAGAAAGTCCTTCTGGCGCATGGCGGAAACGTGAATCAGGCGCTGCTCCGGGTTCGGGAGTTTCTTCACGCTTTCGATTGCGTTGTCCAGCGCATTGCCAAACAGGGCGCTGATGTCCATCGGGTTCATGAAATCCAGCGCCTGTCCGTCGGCGACGCAGGTTAGGCTGATGCCTTCGCTCTGGCATTGGATGGTCTTTGCGGTCAGAATCGTGTCCAGCACGCGATTGCCGGTCTTGTTCTGCGCCTCGTAGGTGCGAATCTGCTGCTCCATCTGGTCGAGGTACTCCGTGCGCTCGGCGGCGGAGGCGGCGCGCAGCAGCTGAATATGGTGCTTCAGGTCATGATACTTTTGGTTGACCAAGGCAATGGATTCTTCTGAAATGCGGTAGCTCTCGTACTGCATGTGCAGCAGCGCCTGCAAATGCTCCATTTCACGCTCTGTGCTGATTTCCAGAATGACGACGTGATAGGCGAACAGCATCGCGACGCCGCCGAGGTCAACGGTGGTGCGGATGATATAGATTTCCGCCGTGAACTGGCTGGAAAAGGGCGTTCCGGTGAAGGCAAAGCTGATGTTGCTGACGGAAAAGACGGCAATCGCAAGGACGGCAGCGGTGAACAGTTCCCGCGCGGTAATCTTGATGAGCTTTGAGCCGTCGCGGTATTTCCGTTCCAGCAGGAACATGGTGTAGAGGATGATGGCGTGGACAGCGGCAAAAACGAGTATTGTTGTCCAAACCGTGAGCGGCAGCCCCGGCACCGTCACGAAGAAATAGAACAGATACCACGCCAGCGACGCGGAAAATTCGCCCAAGATGAATGCGCGGGCGCAATAGTAGCCCGCGTTCGCCCATGGCATGTGCGTTGCAATGCGAATATAGAAAAAAATCAGCGCGACCGTCACGCCCATGCAGGGGAAAAAGCCAATTGCGGAAACACCGTCCGTCAGCGTCATGAAACCGGCAATCAGGGCAAGAAATCCAGCGCTGATGCCGAATTTCCTGCCCTTGCTGAATGGACTGCCATACAATTGAATATAGAAGGTACTGCTCAGCCAGTACGCCAGCGCATAGAGCAGACCCGGCGTATGCGACAAATCGACATGCATCATTTGCCTACCTCGTTGATGTAGTTGTTCAGGGCGTCCAGAAACGCCTTTTTCTTCGGGCGGCTGACCTGAATCTGATCGCCGTCCACGTCCGCGCAGTTTTCGTTCACACCGTTGACGTGCTCCAGATTGACCAGATAACACTTGTTGCAGCGGAAAAAGTGGTATGCTGTCAGCGCTTCCTCCAGCTCGGACAGAACGCCCTTTGCCTCCAGCGTTTCGCCGTCCAGATGGTAAATCAAACTGTGATTGACGACCTCGATATAGCGAATCTGGGAGATATCCAGCTTGCGCATTCCGCCTTGGAAGGGAACGGAGATGAACTTGCGCGTGCGGTGCTTCATGCGCTCCAAGGCGCGCTGCATCCGCTGCGAAAAAGCGAAGTAACTCACGGGCTTGAGCACATAATCCAGTGCATCCACCGTGTAGCCCTTCATGACGTACTGCGGCGTGCTGGTAATAAAGAGGATAACGACCTCCTTGTCCACCTTGCGAATCTCGCTGGCAGCTTCCATGCCGTCCATGTAGCGCATCAGGATGTCCATGAGGATGATATCGTAATTGCCGCGGTAGTCCTCGACGATTTCCGCGCCATCCGGAAAGATGGAGACGTGAATCTTCTCGTTAATCTCCTGCGAAAACCGTTCCAGATATTCTGTCAGTGTGCGCTGACTGCTTTCCTCGTCTTCAACCAGTGCTACGCGAATCATCGGGCCGACCTCCTTTGCAAACAGCTTGGTTTCCAATAGTATAGCAAATCTCTTGCGCAAAAGGAAGCCTTTTCGCACGGAAAAAGCAGGCGAAATGCCTGTAATGTTTTGCACATTGTGGATATGCACAAAACCAGCCTGCGAAATCTGGGAGAATTACTGTATAAAATCCACACACGCCAAAATAAAGACAGTTTGCGCCGAAAATGTGCTGCGTGATTATTTTCTGCTATACTAAAATCAATCTCAAGCCTTGGTGAAAGGAAGGAAACACATGAAGGCGAAGAAATTTACCCCTGCAATGAGAGGCCTTGCGGCACTCATGACCTGCCTGATGGTTCTCTCCATCGTCGGCACGGGTGTGGCGAACACCTACCGCGGCGCACTGGACGATACCTTGGGTACGGAAAGCTATGTGACCATCAATGACGACAGCGCGGCGCGCTTCAAGACCGACTACGCGACCATCGAAGACATGGCGGCGGCGGCGCGCGACATCGCCATCCGTGAAGGCGAAGAAGGTACGGTCGTCATGAAGAACGACAACGGCGTTCTTCCGCTGAAAGCGAACGCGAACGTTGCCTTGTTCGGTCTGGCGGCGTATAATGTCTATGGGCCGAAGGGCGGCAACGCGGACGCGGCATCGCTGGCGGATGCGCTGGCAGGTGCAGGCCTCAACGTCAATGAGACGCTGAAGGACTACTACATGACCAACATCATCAACATGCACACCGAGATGCGCGCCAACCGCTGGACGGGCAAGGAAGTTCCCACCACGGTGTATGACCACATGTACGTCAGCGCGCCGGGTGACTGGACGACCTACCAGATTGCGGAAGTGCCGCCGGCGGAGTTTGAGACGCTGGGCGTTCCGGCAAACTGGAAGGAAGCTATCGCCAAGGACAGCATCGGCATCTGCGTGTTCGCGCGCGGCGCCGGCGAGGGCAATACCTACAAGCCGGGCTCTGCGCTCAACTACGCGGGTGAAGCAACCGGCGAAGACCCGCTGAAGCTTTCTGCCGATGAACTGGCGGTTGTCGAGGCGGCGAAGGAAACCTGCTCCAAGGTCATCGTGCTGCTGAACACCGGCAACAACATGATGATTGCCGACATCGCCGAGGGCGGCTCGCACGAGGTGGACGGCATCTGCTACATCGGCTGCCCGAACGACTACCAGACCATCGGCATCGCGAACGTGCTGACCGGCAAGGTCAACGCGACGGGCGCGCTGGCAAGCGCTTTCGTGCGCGACCACCAGTCCATCCCGGCGGTGCAGAACGTCGGCGGCGACTATTTCGCGGATTACGAAATCGTCTGCCGTAATGACGACCCGCGTTATCCCGGCAAGGAAATCGGCAATATCGGCACGGGCTCCTTCGGCGGTGCGGATACCTACAACGGCGGCATGTACATCGTCGAGGCGGAAGGTATCTACGTCGGCTACAAGTACTACGAAACCCGTTACTTTGACGCCGTCATGGGTCAGGGCAACGCCAACAGCGCGGCCGGCGCAACGCAGGGCAGCGCGTGGAATTACGGCGACGAAATGCTCTACACCTTCGGTCATGGCCTGAGCTACCTTGATTACACCCAGACCATCAAGAGCGTGACGGTTGACCGCAGCGTGAACGGCAACATCACCGCCGTCGTTGAAGTGAAGAACAACTCCAATCAGGACGGCAAATTCCTCACCCAGCTGTATGTGCAGCAGCCCTACACCGACTATGACCGCACGAATCTGGTTGAAAAGTCCGCGGTCATGTTCCTGAACTCTGCCAAGGTGGACGTCGCCGCCGGCAAGAGCAAGGAAGTTACCATTACTATTCCCACCAAGTATCTGGCAAGCTACGACGCGAACAACGCCAAGACCTACATCCTCGATGCGGGCGACTACTACTTCACGGCGGCAGCCGGCGCGCATGAGGCGGTCAACAACATTCTGGCGGCGCAGGGCAAAACCGTTGCTGATGGCATGGACGCGGCGGGCAGCAAGGCTGTCGTGAGCTGGAAGCTCGATCAGCTGGACAACACCACCTTTGCCATTGCCAACAACACGACCGTTACCAACGTGGCGGACGACGCCGACCTGAACTACTGGCTGCCCGGCACGGTCACTTACCTGACCCGTCAGGACTGGAACACCTTCCCGATCAACTACAACAAGCTGAACCTCAAGATTGCTGACAGCCCGAAGAAGGATCAGTGGATTGCCGAAATGCGCGGCGAAACCTACACCATCTCCGACACGGGCGCGGCGGCGGAAGCTGTCCCCGGCCCGAAATTCACGGCATCCGAAATCGGCGCGGAACAGCTGAACAACATCAATGACCCCTACTGGGACAAGCTGGTTCATGCTATCACCATCGACGAAGCGGTCGGCGCAGTTATCCACGGCGGCAGCCGCTCCGATACCCTGACCAACATTGACAACCCCGTCGTCCTCCAGAACGAAGGCCCGACCGGCATCAGCGCTGGCTACACCGACGAGGCGACTGGCAAGACCTACAAGTTCAACGTCAACTCCCAGACGCTGCTGGGCTGCTCCTTCAACCCGGAACTGGCGTATCAGTGGGGCTTGGTTGAGGGCAACTCCTGCCTGTGGGTTGAACGCTACGACCTGTGGGGCAGCGGTCTGACGCTGAACCGCACGCCGTACAACGGCCGCAACTACGAGTACATCTCCGAAGACCCGATGCTGACCAACGTCATCGGCCGTGAAGTGATTCAGGGCTGCTCCGACAAGGGCATCATCAACGGCCCGAAGCACATGGGCTTCAACGATCAGGAACACAACCGTGCCGGCATCTCCGCGTACATGACCGAGCAGAAGTTCCGTGAAACCGACCTGCGCGGCTTCGAGGGCGCGCTGAGCGATGCGTTCGGCATGGGCGTCATGATTGCCTTCAACCGTATCGGCGCAACGAACGCTTCCCACCATGTGGGCATGATTCAGAAGATTGTCCGCGGTGAATGGGGCTTCAAGGGTCTGATTTCCACCGACATGATGAACAACTACCTGTACTTCAACGCCGAATCCATGGTCATGGCAGGCATCACGCAGGTTGCTGACTTCGCGGCGGACAACAGCCACATCAACCTCGGCGAAGGCGGCGTGGACGCGGTTTGGCCGCACATTTCCCTCGCAACGGTGTCGAAGGACTCGAACCTCGTCGAGCAGGCGCGTGAAAACCTGAAGTACCAGCTCTACATCTTCGCCAACAGCGCGATTCTGAACATCTCCACCCAGCGCGTGAACACCTGGTGGGATACCGCTCTGACCGTCACCACCTACGCCAGCAGCATTCTGGCTGTCCTGTTCTTCCTCGCGTGGGTTGTGTTGACGCTCCTGCCGGAAAAGAAGCCTGTCGTTGTGCGCGTTGAGAACAAGCGTTGAGGACAAGGAGGAATAAACATGAACGCCACGAAAAAACTCTCTGCCGGCGCTTGGCTCTCCATCGTCACTTGTGTCCTGAGCCTTGCCGCGCTGGTTGCGTATCTGATTAACACGTCCGCTGCCGGCTACTTCCAGAATGCCACGGTGTCGAACCTTGTGCTGATGGTCGTGGGCGCGGCTGTGCTGGAGGCGGCTGCGGTCGTCTTGAGCATGGTCAAGGGCGCGAAGAAGGTTGTAGACCTGCTGACGGGCCTGTGCCAGATTGCGGCTCCCGCGCTGCTGGCGCTTGCCTTCATCAATCTGGTGTCTGCCCGCGTCGAAGGGTTCGCCTTCATTTACTTCTCCAACGCGGATGTGCTGCTTGAAGTGCAGACGGCGGCGAATATGTCCTCCGCCACCTGCGCGATTGTGAATCTGGTGCTGCTGGCCGTTTCCAGCATCGCCGGTATCGTCAGCGCGTTCTTCACCCTGAAGAAGTAATCGAACTTGCGGCGGTCAGGGGAATCTCGACGATTCTCTTGACCGCCGTTTTCAATCTCATTCGGCAGGTGGTAAACATGTTTCAGATTCAATCGTTTACTTGCGAGGGCTTGCGCGAGCATCTGGTGACCGACTGCGCCGCCCCGACGTTTGCCTATTTCGTCTCATCTGACCGCGCGGGCGCGTCCGTTCAGTCCGCTGAACTGACGGTGAACGGCTGGACAATCCGCAATCCCGACCAGTGCGGAACGCGCTATGCCGGGCAGCCGCTCAAGCCCTTCACGACGTATACCGCGACGCTTACCGTCACGTCAGACAGCGGCGAAACAGATACTGCCCGCCTGACCTTCGAGACGGGACGCACGGATACGCCGTGGCAGGGCAAGTGGATTACCGATGGCGCGTATGTGTTCAAGGAAAAGAAGGTTTCGCCCGTGCCGATGGTGTTCCGCAAGGCGCTGCCGCTCCGGGGCGAAATCGCGCAGGCGAAGCTGTACGCCACGGCAATGGGCATCTACGAGCTGAACATCGACGGGCAGAAAGTCGGTGAACGGTATTTCGCGCCCGGTTTCACGTCCTACGCGCATCAGCTGATGTACCAGACGTATGACGTGACGGACATGCTGCATTCAGGCAGCTGCATTACCGCGACGGTCGCGGGCGGCTGGGCGGTCGGGTCGTTCGTGTTCACGCGCGTCAATCGCGTGACGGCAGACCGTCAGGCGCTGCTGGCGGAGCTGCGGATTACCTACCGCGACGGCAGGACGGAGGTCATCGGCACAGACGAAAGCTGGCAGGTGACAGAGGACGGCCCTGTCCGCATGGCGGATTTCTACGACGGCGAAACGTATGACGCAACCATATCACTGGACAAGGCGGCTTGGCGGAGCGCCGTACAGGAGCGTTTGCGCGTGAAGCCGAAGCTGATGGCGGATTACGGCGCGGACGTGAAGGAACACGAGACGTTCGCTCCCGTATCCTGCAAGAAGTTAGGCAATGCGCTGATTTACGATTTCGGGCAGAATTTCGCAGGTGTGGTGCGCCTGACGGTCACGGGAAAACGCGGGCAGAAGATTACCATCCGCCACAGCGAGGTGCTGAACCCTGACGGTACGCTGAACACGGCGTTCCTGCGCACGGCGAAAGCGACGGCGACGTACATCTGCAAGGAAGGTCGTCAAACTTGGTCGCCGCGGCTGACGTACATGGGCTTCCGCTACATCAGCGTCGAGGGCGTGCGGGAAGAAGACGTGCAGGTGACGGGCGTCATGCTGTACTCCGACATTCAGCAGACGGGTTCGTTCCGCTGCTCGAACGAGATGCTCAACCGCCTGCAGGAGAACATCGTCCGCAGTGCAAAGTCGAACTTCATGGACATCCCCACCGACTGCCCGCAGCGCGACGAGCGCATGGGCTGGACGGGCGATATTGCCGTGTTCGCGCCGACGGCGGCGTTCAATTTCGATATGAATCGCTTCTTGGACAAGTGGCTTCTGGACGTGCAGGCGGAGCAGCTGCCGACGGGCGGTCTGCCGAACACGGTGCCCGTGCAGGGTTACGGCTTCCCCGCGACGATGCCGAAAATGGCGGTCGCTTGGTGGGGGGATGCG
>ENA-ORTF01003497-ORTF01003497.1-human-gut-metagenome-genome-assembly--contig:-NODE-3497-length-13409-cov-2.475438_pt1 | contig 13409 bp, 8 predicted proteins | sample MGYA00241908_ERZ509180 | MGnify/ENA primary metagenome ERZ509180 (study PRJEB26280, sample SAMEA2338814) | human gut metagenome | biome: human gut; feature: human-associated habitat; material: faeces... | reverse complement strand
AGTTATATTACTTTGAGCAGTCATTCTATTTTAGAGTTTTATAATTTACTTAAGTTAAATAAACATTTACTATGGTATGAGGAGGAAAAAGAAATGGCTAAGAGTTTATTTGATAAGACATACATAGGAAAAATGAAATTAAAAAACAGAATTTTCATGTCACCTATGGGTACTACAGGAGAAGCTGATGGAGCTTATTGTAATGAAGGTATTGATTATTTTGAAGAAAGAGCAAAAGGTGGCGCTGGTTTAATTATTACAGGTGCTAACGTTGTTTCGACAAAATATGAACCAAGACCATGTACAGAACTTTCTGATTTCCATCATGTAGAAAGATTAAATATGTTAATTGAAAGATGTCATGCTTATGGAGCAAAAGTCTGTGTACAATTATCACCAGGTTTAGGACGCCAACAATTTACGGATCCTTTTACACCACCTTATAGTGCAGGTAGTGTAGGAGCATTCTGGTTCCCTGATTTAATTTGTAAACCTTTTTCTAAAGAAGATATTCATTATTTAGTAGAAAAAGTTGGTTATAGTGCTTCACTTGCTGTAAATGCTGGTGCAGACTGTGTGGAATTACATGCTTATGGAGGTTATTTATTAGATCAATTCCATTCTGTTCAATGGAATAATAGAACAGATGAATATGGTGGATCTTTAGAAAATAGAATGAGATTTACTTTGGAATGTATTGAAGCAATTAAAAAGAATATTCCTGAAACAATGCCAGTTTTGGTTAAATTCACACCACATCAAAGAGTAGAAGGTTTTAGAACAATTGATGAAGGTATTGAAATGGCTAAAATCTTAGAAAAAGCAGGGGTTGATGCTTTACATGTTGATACTGGATGTTATGAAGAATGGTTCCAAGCAATCACTACTGTTTATAGTAAAGAAGGATATAAATTAGATGTTCAAAAAGCAATTAAAGATATTGTAAGTGTACCTGTTTTAGGAGATGGTAACTTAAAAGATCCTGAAGTAGCTAAAAAAGCTGTTGAAGATGGAATCTTAGATTATGTAGGACTTGCACATCAAATGTTAGCTGATCCATATTGGCCTAAAAAAGTCAAAGCACATCATGAAGAAGATATCGCTCCATGTGTTGGATGTAATGAATGCTTACTTGCAGGATTTAGCGGTAAACACTATTATTGTGCAGTTAATCCATTATGTTATGCAGAAAAAGCTTATGCTTTACCACTTCCAAATGGTCAAAAACGTAAAGTCCTTGTTATTGGTGGTGGACCAGCTGGTATGATGGCTGCTATTACTGCAAAACGTCGTGGTTTTGATGTTGATTTATATGAAAAAGAAGATAAATTAGGTGGTACTTTATGGCCAGCAGGTGGACCTGATTTTAAAGCTGATGTTTTAAAATTAATTAAATACTTAGAAACACAATGTAAAAAACTAGATGTGAATATTCATTTAAATTCACCTATTACTAAAGATAATCTTGAAGGTGATTATGATAAAGTTATCCTAGCTGCAGGATCTACACCAGCAATGCCTCCAATTCCAGGTATTGATACAACAGTTCTTGCAAGTGATTATTTAACACATCAAGCAACAGTTGGTAAAAAAGTCGTTGTTATCGGTGCTGGACTTGCTGGAACAGAAGCTGCTTGTGATATTGCTGGAAAAGATGGAGATGTCACATTAGTTGAAATGTGTCCAGACATCTTATTTACAGCGAACCATTGCTTAAATAATGATCAACACTTAAGAAAAATGGTAAAAGATCGTGGTGTTAAAGTGGAAGCAAATGCTAAAGTAACAAATATTACACCAACAAGTGTTACATTTGAAAGAGATGGAAAAACAATGACGCTTGAATGTGATACTGTTTTAAATGCTGTTGGATTTAGACCTAATAATCAATTAGAAGATTTATTAGATGAAAAATATGATGAAGTTGCTGTTATTGGAGATGCTGTTGCACCAAGAAAAATTTTAACTGCAATTCATGAAGGATATCATGCAATTCGTGTGATGGAATAGGAGATATAATCATGATAACATTTGATTTAACTGGAAAAGTAGCGGTTGTTACAGGAGCTTCAAGTGGGCTTGGACAACAATTTGCAAGAGCATTAAGTGAACAAGGATGCGATGTCGCTATCCTTGCACGTAGAAAAGAAAGATTAGAAGAATTTTCTAAAGAATTAAAACAAAATGGACATGATTGTTTACCTGTTTCATGTGATGTTACAGATGAAGAAAGTATTAAAAATGCGGTTAATGCTGTCGTCAATCATTTTGGAAAAATTGATATTCTTGTAAATAATGCTGGTGTTGTTGAATACTCAAGTGGTCTTCATGATCATACAACAGCCCAATGGGATAAAGTTTTAGATACAGATTTAAAAGGTGTTTTCCTCATGGCAAGAGAAGTTTCAACTATTATGATGAAACAAAAATATGGAAGAATTATTAATATTTCATCGGTTGGTGGTATTCAAGCTGGACCTTCTCAAGTGAGTTATTTTGCGGCTAAAGGTGGGGTTGTTAACCTTACAAAAGCCATGGCAGGAGATCTAGCACCTTATGGTATTCTTGTTAATGCGATTGCACCAGGTGTCTATGATACAGAAATGACACATGATGCTTTAGATGCACCAGGTTCTCTTGTTTTAAAAAACAGAGTAGCTCTTAAGAGATTTGGTCGTGAAGGTGAAATGAACGGAGCACTTATCTATTTTGCAAGTGACGCTTGTACTTATACAACAGGACAATTACTTGTTATTGATGGTGGAATGACAAGTATGCTTTAAAATGAAAAACAATATCCATGTGGATTGGATATTGTTTTTTTTGCATAAACAAAAACATTTTTTGCAAAAAAACATAAAATAATAAGGTATGAAATTAGATAATTGTTTTCAATTGTATACAAAAATGCAATATTCTGTTGAAATCAAGAAAGCCCTTTGATATAATACAAAGGTACTTTAAGAAAGTTTAAGTAGGGAATTGTTAAAACTAGGAGGAAAGGGAAATGAACTTATTAAAGAAATCTTTATCTGTTCTTGCTGTTGCTGCAATGGCTGTATCCTTAGCTGGATGTGGTGGTTCAAGTAGCTCAAGCAAAAGTACAGAAAGTGGCGAAAAAGTATTTCGCTTTGGTCAATCTAATCCAAAAGTTGGTTTAGATATGCAAACTAACACTAACTCAGGGGCTTCTTCTGTTGCTGACAACGTATTAGAGGGATTATATCGTTGGAATGATGACAATAAAGAAGAATGTGTTCTTGCTAAAGACATGCCAGAAGTATCTGATGATGGATTAACTTATACAATTACACTTAAAAAAGGTGTTAAATTCTCAGATGGTTCTGATTTAACTACTGAAGATGTTAAATATACATTCGAAAGAATGTTTACACCAGCAACAGGATGTACAAATACATATATGTACAACATGATTACTGGTGCTCAAGATATGTTAGATGGTAAAGCTACTGAATTAAGTGGTTTTGAAACTGTTGATGATTACACTTTTAAATTACATATTAATTACAAATTTGCGCCATTTGTTGCTAACTTAGGTATGGACTATGCTTCAATTTATCCTTCTGATGCATGTGCTGCTGCTGGTGAAAACTGGGGTAAAGGAACTAACTTAATTGGTACTGGTCCTTATGTAATTAAAGAAAATGACGAACAAACTAAAGTTGTAATGGTTCCAAATAAAAACTATCATGGTAAAAAAGTTAACTTAGATCGTTTAGAAATTGTTTATATTGATGATGTAAGTACAAAAATGATGGAATATGAACAAGGTAACATTGATATGTGTGACTTAGATACTTCATTATTAGATCAATATAAAGATAGTGATTTAAAAGATGAAATTACTCAAGTAACTCCATTAGGTACATATTTCTTATCAATTAAAGATAATGATCCAGTATTAAGTAATAAAGCAGTTAGAGAAGCAATCTCATTAGCTATTAACCGTAAAGAATTATGTAGTACTGTATTAAATGGTGCTGCTGAACCAGCTTCATCATTCTTAAATCCAGGTGTTCCAGGTCATGATGACAAATTAAAAACTTATGAACATAACGTTAAAAAAGCTAAACAAGTTTTAGCTGATGCAGGTATTTCAAACCCTACATTTACTTGCAAAGTTAGACAAAAAGAAGAAAAAATCGCTACTGCATTACAAGCTTACTTAAAAGAAGCAGGAATTACTATGAATGTAGAAACAATTGATGCAGGTATTTGGTCTTCAGCTAGAGCTGCTGGTGAATTACAAGCTACAGTTCTTGGTTGGTTCCCATTATATGCTGATGCTGATAACCAAATGTATACTTATTACTATTCAGAAAACGCTGTAGGAAAAGGTGTATTCTACAATAATCCTAAATTCGATTCATTAATGAAAGAAGCTCGAGAATCAAATGATTCTGATAAACGTGTTGAATTATACAAAAAAGCAGATTATATCTTATCTCGTGAAGATTATGGAACAATTCCATTATATTATGGTAAGTTACAATTTGTTGCTAAACCATATGTAAAAAATGCTAAATTAGGAAACTTAATTTATCATTTATATAACATTGATATTGATTTATCTAAAAAATAGTAAATGAAATTAAATAAGTGTTAATCATATATGGAATGCAGCAATGCATTCCATATATTTATTGTAGGAAAAAGGAGGAAAAATATGACGAAGTATTTACTAAAACGTGTATTACAAGCTATTGGTGTCGTTTTTTGTATTTCGTTAATCACATTCTTTGTGTTAAACATTGTGCCTGGTAATCCAGTTGAAATCATGTTAGGTGAGTTCGCTGATCAAGCAACGATTGCACGTGTTACACATGAAATGGGATTAGACCAACCAATTTATATTCAATATTTCAGCTGGTTAGGAAATATGCTTCAAGGGAACTTTGGAACATCATATTTCCAAAATAAACCAGTAATTGATATTTTAACAAGTTCATTTTTAGTAACGGCTAAGCTTGCTGGTATTGCTTATATATTAGCTGTTGTTTTAGGGGTAGTAGTAGGTGTTGTGGCTGCCGTTAATCATGGTAAATGGGTTGATTCGGTTTTAATGACAATTTCTGTATTTGGTATTTCAGCTCCCGCATTCTGGATTGCTATCATCTTACAAATTGTTATCTGTTTGAAATTTAATTTATTACCTTTATCAGGTATTGATAGTTTTAAATCATTTATCTTACCAGGTATTGCCTTAGGTACAAGATATGCAGCAAGTATTGCTCGTATTACAAGAACAAGTATGTTAGATGTTTTATCACAAGATTACATCCGTACAGCTGAAGCTAAAGGTTTAAAAGGTTGGGTTGTTACAATTAAACATGCTTTACGTAATGCGTTAATTCCAATTATTACAATTGCAGGATCTGATTTAGGAAACATCTTAACAGGATCTGTCTTAGTAGAATCTGTATTTTCAATTCCGGGAATTGGAAAAATGTTAGTAGATAGTATTAATACACGTGATTTACCAATCGTCCAAGGTGGCGTGATGTATATTGCGGTTATTTGTGTCATTATGTATTTAGTAGTTGATTTACTTTATACAGTAGTCGACCCAAGAATTCGTTTAGGAAAGGAGTCATCATAAAATGTTTAAAAAGAAAAAAGATCAAACATATCAAAGTTATTGGTCAATCAGTTGGAACATTTTCAAGAAAAATAAAGTAGCAATGGTATGTTTATTCATCGTTATTCTTTTATGCTTAATTGCTTTATTTGCACCATTGATTGCTCCTTATGATCCAAACAAACAAGTTCTTACAGATCGTTTAATGAAACCTTGCGGACAACATTGGTTTGGTACAGATGATTTAGGAAGAGATATTTTCTCAAGAATTATTTATGGATGCCGTGTTTCTTTAAGTGTTGGTATCATTTCACAAATTATCGCGACAGTTATTGGTTATACAATGGGTGTTTGTGCTGGATATTTTGGTGGAAAAGTAGATTCTGTTATTTCATTTTTAATTCAAGTATTTTCATCTTTTCCATTCTTATTATTTGCGATGGCAATCATGTTTGTTTTAGGACCAGGTTTAATTAACCTTTACTTAGCGCTCGGTCTTTTAGGTTGGGCTTCAACAGCCAGACTTATCCGTGGGGATGTTATGCGTCTTAAAAAGATGGAATACATCGATGCATGTAAAGTCAGCGGTGGAAATAGTTTTAGAATTATCATGAAACATTTATTACCTAACTGTTTATCAACATTAATCGTTACTGTAACATTAGGTATTCCAAATGCAATTATGTCAGAGGCATCATTAAGCTTCTTAGGTTTAGGTGTTAAAGCACCAATGGCAAGCTGGGGTTCAATGATTAGTTTTTCACAACCATATATTCGTAGTGCAACATACTATTCAGTAATTCCAGGTTTAGCTATTATTATTACAGTATTAGCGTTTAATATGTTAGGTGATGGATTAAGAGATGCGCTTGATCCAAAATTAAGATCGTAAAAAGGGGAAAAGATATGAGTGAAAATAAAGAATTATTAGAAGTCAAAGATCTTGGTATTACCTTCTTTACAGATCGTGGAGCGCTTCCTGCTGTACAAGAAGTAAGTTTTAATATCAAACCAGGAGAAACTTTAGGAGTTGTTGGAGAATCTGGTTCTGGAAAGAGCCAGGAGGCATATTCTATTATGGGGCTTCTTCAGTCCCCAGGTAAAGTTATCGGAGGCTCCATTACCTTCGAGGGAAAAGATGTCCTTTCTTTTTCCAAGGAAGAGATGACTGCGTTCCGCGGAAACAAAGTAGCTATGATTTTCCAGAATCCCATGACCTGTCTGAATCCGGTTTACACCATCGGAAATCAGCTTGTGGAAGCTCTTCGTGCCCATGATAAGAAAATCAGCAAAGAAGAAGCCCAGAAACGTGCCATGGAAATGATGGAACTGGTTGGAATCAATAATGTGGAGAAGCGTATGAAGCAGTATCCACACGAGTTTTCCGGCGGTATGCGACAGCGTGTCATGATCGCTATGGGACTGATCTGCCATCCGCAGCTTCTGATCGCAGATGAGCCGACCACAGCCCTTGATGTTACCATTCAGGCACAGATCCTTGACTTGATGAAGGATCTTCAGAAAAAGACCGGAATGGGAATCATTTTCATCACACACAACCTTGGTGTTGTGGCAGATATCTGTGACAAGGTATCCGTTATGTATGCAGGTAAAATTGTGGAGCAGGGACCTGTAGATGACATTTTCTACGAGCCTGCACATCCATATACAAAGGGTCTTCTTCGTTCCATGCCCCGTGTTGATGCCGAGAGCTATGAAAGACTGATCCCAATCGAGGGAACCCCGGTTGATATGCTGAATCCGCCGGAAGGATGTCCGTTTGCTCCACGTTGTGAGCATTGCATGAAGATCTGTCTGAAGAAAATGCCTCCTTACGTGGAAGTGGGCGAGAAACATCGTTCCGCCTGCTGGCTTCGGGTTCAGGAGCTTATGAACAAGGAGGAGAAATAAATGGCAGAAGAAAAGAAGCTTCTTGAAATTGAGAATTTACGAAAATATTTTCCGGTAAATGGCATAAAAGGTCCGGGGGTACAGGCTGTACAGGATGTTTCCCTTTATATCAAAAAAGGTGAAACACTCGGTCTTGTAGGAGAGTCCGGATGTGGAAAGACCACACTGGGAAGAACGATTCTTCGCCTTTATGAGCCAACCGGAGGAAAGATTATTTATGATGGCGAAACCATTTACGACAATCCTCTGGATAAAGACGGCAAACCTCTTGGAAAAGCCAAAGCTGCCAAAATGCTTCCCTACAGAAGAAAAATGCAGATCATTTTCCAGGATCCGTCCGCTTCCCTGGATCCTCGAATGACAGTTGGTGAGATCATTGGAGAGGCCATTGATATCCACAAGCTTGCAGCGAGTAAGAAAGACCGCGCTGACATGATCAAAGAGCTGCTGGCGCAGGTTGGATTAAATACAGAGCATGCAAACCGTTATCCACATGAGTTTTCCGGCGGTCAGCAGCAGCGTGTTGGTATTGCCCGCGCCCTTGCAGTAAAACCGGAGTTCATCGTCTGTGACGAGCCGATTTCCGCATTGGATGTTTCTATCCAGTCACAGGTGGTAAACATGCTGGAAGACATGCAGGAGCAGATGGGTCTGACTTATCTGTTCATTGCCCATGATCTTTCCGTTGTCCGTCATATTTCCAACAGAATCGGTGTTATGTATCTTGGCTCTCTTGTTGAGTTGGGCGAGAGCTATGAGCTGAACAGACATCCGATCCATCCATATACACAGACCCTGCTTTCCGCAGTTCCGGTTCCGGATCCAAAGCTGAGCCGGACAAGAAAGCGTATTATTCTGGAAGGAGACGTGCCAAGTCCTATGAATCCGCCAAGCGGATGCCGGTTCCATACCAGATGTCCATATGCCACTGAAAAGTGCAGCCAGGTAACTCCTGTGTTCAGAGAGCATGAGCCGGGCCACTGGGCAGCCTGCCATTTGCTGGACAAATAAAGGAAGTTTAGGTATTTCGTTCTTCTTCACGGAAGAGCTGATGAATACAAGCGTCGATTCTCATCTCTCATGCGGCGCAAAAAAGCATAAAGGAGGAAATGTAATGAGAAGAAAATTTATGTCTATGGCACTGACTGCAGCTATGGTATTAAGCATGGCAGCAACTCCTGTATTCGCCGAGGATACAGCATCTGACGAAGGATTCAACCTGAACCTTTGTATCGCATCTGAACCACAGACAATTGACCCTGCACTGAACTCTGCAGTTGATGGAGCTATCATGTGCAACCATATGTTCGAAGGTCTGGCTAAATGGGTAAATGATGGTGAAGGAAATGCTGTCACAGCTCCTGGACAGGCTGAGTCCTGGGAAAAGGCCGAGAACGAAGATGGTACAGTTACTTACACTGTTAAACTTCGTGACGGAATCAAATGGTCTGATGGACAGGCTGTAACAGCTGGTGACTTCGTTTATGCATGGCAGCGTCTAGCAAATCCTGAGACAGCAGCAGATTACTGCTACATGATCGACATGGTAAAAGGATATGACGCAGTTGCTGACGGAAGTGCGGATCCAAGCACTCTTGGAATTACAGCAGTTGATGATCAGACTCTTCAGATCGATCTTACCTATGACTGCCCGTATTTCGAAGAGATCATGGCATTCCCGGCAACCTTCCCGGTTCGTCAGGATATGGTAGAGAGCAGTGACAACTGGACATTTGATCCAAGCACATACATTGGCAATGGACCATACAAAATGACAGAGTGGTCTCACAATGCTTACATCTCCATGGAGAAAAACGAGAACTACTATGACTATGAGAATCTTGGACCGGATACTATCAAGTTTACACTTCTTGATGACAACAACGCAATGCTCAAAGGTTACAACAACGGAGAGCTTGATTTCATCGAGAACCTTCCTGTAGACGAGATCCCGACCTACCTTGCTTCTGGCGAGCTTGAGATTGGTGACTATCTTGGAACCTACTATGTATGCTTCAACACAGAGGACGAAGTTTTCTCTGACCCTAACATCCGTAAAGCGTTCTCACTTGTAATCGACCGTAACTACATCGTAGAGAACGTTTCCCAGGCTGGTGAGGTTCCGGCTGACGGATATGTACCGAACGGTGTAAATGATGCAGCTGGTGCTGGTAGTGATGACTTCCGTACAGTAGGCGGTTCTTACTACAGCATTTCCGATGAGGATTATGAGGCTAACTGCGAAGAGGCCCGTCAGCTTCTTGCAGACGCTGGTTATCCGAACGGCGAAGGCTTCCCGACTGTAGAGTATCTGTACAACACAGCTGATAACCACAAGAAGATCGGTGAGGCTCTTCAGAACATGTGGCAGACAGAGCTTGGTGTAACTGTTAACTTGAACAACCAGGATTGGAACGTATTCCTTCAGAACAGAAAAGATGGTAACTTCCAGATCGCCCGTAACGGCTGGATCGCAGACTACAACGATCCTTGCTCATTCCTGGATATGTGGTACACAGACGGCGGTAACAACGACGCTCAGTACTCTAACCCAGACTATGATGCAGCTATCGATGCAGCAAAAGCTACTTCTGATCCGGAAGAGCGTATGAAAGCATTCCACGAAGCTGAGGATATCCTCATTGGACAGGACAGCGTACTTGCTCCGATCTACTTCTATACACAGCCATATATGCTCAATCCAGACATTGACGGCATGTACTACACACCACTTGGATACTTCTTCTTCGGTTATACAAGTAAGAAATAATCAAGTCAAAAGAATATAAGTCTTTTGGTATTACTTAAATGTGATGCAGAAGAAAATGACAGGCATTCGGAATTTTTCCGGGTGCCTGTTTTTTGAGCAGAAACGAAAGCAGGATAAAATTTGCGAAGCTGTTTTATTCTGTTGACCGATTATGCATGATAGCGGTATAATAAGCAGATAATGGTTATTGAACCAGACAGGAGGAACATATGATGAGAGCCAGCGGTATTTTATTGCCTATATCCAGTATCCCTTCCAACTATGGAATCGGATGTTTTTCTAAAGAAGCTTACGCTTTTGTAGATCAGCTTGCAGAAGCGGGTCAGAAATACTGGCAGATCCTGCCACTTGGACCTACCGGATACGGGGATTCCCCTTACCAGTCTTTTTCCACATTTGCAGGAAATCCTTATTTCATTGATTTGGAGGAATTGATCCAGAGAGACCTTCTCACAGCAGCAGAATGTGCAGAATGTGACTGGGGCGGCAGCAAAAGCTATGTGGACTATGAGAAGGTTTATCTTTCCAGATTTTCCCTTCTTCGGAAGGCTTACAGACGTTTTTACCAGATGGATGGGAAAGAAAAGGAGCTTCAGCTGATCCGTGAGGAGATGGAAGCCTTTGAGAAAGAGCAGGGCTTCTGGCTTGCAGATTATTGTCTTTATATGGCAGTAAAGGACAGCCTGGAGGGAATTTCCTGGAATCAGTGGCCGGAGGACTTAAAGACACGTAAGCCGGAGGCGCTTGCTAAGGCAAGAGAGGAGCTGAAGGAGGATATCAGCTTCTATGCCTTTCAGCAGTTCTGGTTCTACCGCCAGTGGAACCGGCTGAAGAAATATGCAAATGACAGAGGTATTAAGATCATCGGTGATCTTCCTATTTATGTGGCTTTTGATGGCGCAGATGCATGGGCGAACCCGGATCTGTTCCAGTTTGATGAGGAGGCTACACCGGCAGCAGTGGCAGGATGTCCTCCAGACGCTTTTTCCGCAACTGGTCAGCTGTGGGGAAATCCACTTTATAATTGGGAATATCATAAGAAAACAGGTTATAACTGGTGGATCCTTCGTATGGCTCACTGTATGAAGCTGTACGACAAGGTCCGGATCGATCATTTCCGCGGTTTTGACGAGTACTGGTCAGTTCCCTATGGAGATGAGACCGCTGAGAATGGAAAGTGGGAAAAAGGTCCTGGAATAGAACTGTTCAAGGTCCTGGAGGAAAAAATTAAGAATCTGGATGTGATCGCAGAGGATCTGGGATTCCTTACAGACAGCGTCAGGGAGCTTCTGGCAGAATCCGGATATCCGGGTATGAAGGTGCTTCAGTTTGCCTTTGATGAAAGCGGCGAGAGCGTATATCTTCCTTTCCGATATGACAAAAACTGCATTGTATACACTGGAACCCACGACAATGAGACTACGAAGGGCTGGCTTGGGAACCTTACCCAGTCAAACAGAGACTATGTGAACCAGTACACAGCCTGTGAGGAGAAAGACACAGATGAATGTGTATGGGGGCTTATCCGGGCGGCACAGTCCTCAGTAGCAGAAGTGTGCGTAGTACCTTTGCAGGATTATCTCTGTCTTGGAAATGAAGCGAGAATGAATACGCCTTCTACTTTGGGAGACAACTGGAAATGGCGTCTTACAAGAGGTCAGCTTACGGATGAGATCATTCATAGAATTAACGCAATGACCAGATTATATGGACGAATCCAGGAGAATAAGAAGTAAGATGAAGAGATTGCTTAGATTTTTGAAGGGCTATGAGAAAGAAAGTTTTCTGGCTCCTTTGTTCAAAATGCTGGAGGCCACCTTTGAGCTGATCGTGCCTCTGGTTGTTGCAAGAATCATGGATATCGGCATTAAGAATCAGGACAATGTCTATATCTGGCACCAGTGTGTGATCATGGTACTGCTTGGAGTGATCGGTCTTGCATGTTCCCTGACAGCACAGTATTTTTCCGCAAAAGCAGCTATGGGCTTTAGTACTGCTCTTCGCAAGGAGCTGTTTTTCCATATCAGCAGGCTTTCTTACAGAGAACTGGATATGCTTGGAACTCCTACCCTTGTGACAAGGATCACCAATGACGTGAATCAGGCACAGACTGGTGTGAACATGGTACTTCGTCTGTTCCTTCGTTCTCCTTTTATTGTTGTGGGTGCAGTGATCATGTCCTTTACCATTGATGTGAAGATTGGCCTGATCTTCCTGATTGCGGTTCCGGTGATCTCCATTGTAATTTACGGAATTATGCGCACAACAGTGCCAATTTACAAAAAGGCTCAGTCATTTCTGGACCAAATTTCACTGATCACCAGAGAGAATCATGTGGGTGCCAGAGTGGTAAGGGCTTTTGGAAGACAGCAGGAAGAATATAAAGAATTTTCAGAAGTAAACGACGATTACACCAAGGTGCAGGTAAGAGCGGGAAAAATTTCCGCACTTCTGAATCCTGCCACTACGGTTATCATGAACTTTGCCATTATTGGAATCCTCTGGTATGGAAGCAAGGAAGTGTCTGTGGGTATTCTTACACAGGGGGAAGTGGTTGCCCTTGTAAACTATATGAACCAGATCCTGATCGCACTGATCGCTCTTGCAAACCTGATCGTGGCAGTGACAAAGGCTATGGCTTCCGGTGTGCGTCTGAATGAGGTGCTGGATACACAGCCGTCTCTCACGGATCAGGGCAATAGTGTTCAGAAAGAAAATGCAGGCGCTGCAAGAGTTGTCTTTGAAGATGTGAGCTTTACCTATGCAGGCAGCAAGGAGCCGGCGCTTTCCCATATTTCCTTTACGGCAAAACCAGGTGAGACCATCGGCATCATTGGTGGTACCGGATGTGGTAAATCCACTCTGGTCAATCTGATCCCACGCTTCTATGACGTAACTTCCGGTAATGTGGTAATTGATGGAAATAATGTAAAAGAATATCCATTTTCACAGCTTCGTAAAAAGGTGGGGATGGTACCACAACAGGCAGTTCTGTTTAAGGGAACCATCCGTGACAATATGAAATGGGGCAAAGAGGACGCTTCCGAAGAAGAAATCCAACGGGCTCTTTCCATTGCGCAGGCAAGTGGTTTTGTAAAAAGTAAGCCGGAGGGCTTAAATACCATGGTA
>ENA-ORTF01003492-ORTF01003492.1-human-gut-metagenome-genome-assembly--contig:-NODE-3492-length-13424-cov-2.802902_pt1 | contig 13424 bp, 9 predicted proteins | sample MGYA00241908_ERZ509180 | MGnify/ENA primary metagenome ERZ509180 (study PRJEB26280, sample SAMEA2338814) | human gut metagenome | biome: human gut; feature: human-associated habitat; material: faeces... | reverse complement strand
CACCCCCGGTTGCGGATCGGGATCGGGGTCGGGATCGGGCCACTCCCATTCGGGTTCCTTCGAATCCGAACCGCACGAAACAGCCCCGTATCCCAGCGTCAACGCCGCCAGAACCGCCGCAAACCATTTGATATTCTTTTTCATCTTCAAAATTATGCTTGTTTTAGGACCTGCATCCCCGGTCAGAGGGATGCAGGCAGAAGGGATGTTACTTGTCGACACAATCCCACTGTTCGGCACGGATATAGTTGGTATTTCCGCCGATCCAGTAAAGATAGAGATAATAACCGTCAGACGACTGGCTCAGCAGGATATCGCAGCTCGCCGTTCCGGAAACAGCCAGATATTTAGGCGTCGACGCATAGATCTTGGCTTTCGTATTGTCGAACGTCCCGGTGAAGAGATTGCGGTCTCCGACATCGAGCAGGATGGCACGCGATGCACTGTAAGCGAAGTGCGAACCGCCGAACACGGCGACGAACGGACTCTTATTGAAGACGGCGCACGACACATTGGCAAAATTCGAATTGGCGTCGTTCGCGCCTTTGTCGATAAATGCCACACGCGAATTGGTCGCTCCGTCGATCCACTCCGCCCCATTGGTCGAATAGCTGGCTTTGAAATAAGGTCCGGTAATATCCGTCGACAGATATTCCACATCGACATTGCCGCCGTTCCAGAGTCCGCAACCCGCAATCGTAACCTTTTCGGGAGTACCCCAGACGCCATCGGTCACGATGATACGAACGAACGAACTCCAGTTTGCGGGACTTGCCCAAGCCCAGCAGTTGATCGTGACGACGGCGTCTGCGTCTATATCGCCCTTGATCGAAATCTTGCTGCCGATCTTACCGCCCGTGGCATTCGACCAGGTCATGACCTCCTTCGGGGTATCGGTAACATGATCCAGACGATAAATGGTCTGCGACGCACCGTTGGCGGCAATCGAACACATCACGATATGGTTGGCTTCATCCGAAGTGATAGCGCCTCCACCGAGATTGATGCCGCCCATATTCACCGTTCCGGCCTTGACACCGGTAAGCTTGTTGACATAAACGATCTCGCTCTCGCCGGAGCAAATAAGCAAGTGATCGCCCAAAATGCCCAGCGTATAATTCGTCGTTCCGCTCATTCCGTAATCAGTCTTGAACGTTTCGGAAACGAACAGGTTCTTCTGACTGCCCGAACGAATACCGGTCGGAACCTTCGCCGGAACCTCTTTCTTAACGGTGTAAACCGTCTTGCTTACCCCGTCATACGCAGTGACGGTCAGCTTGGGCGACGCATTCCAGTCGATAACCGTCGTTGCCGGATCGGGTGAAATCGTAGCATGATACGAAAGCCGGTAGGTTCCCGTACAAGGTTCGATATTACCGGCTGCGATCAGCGACACCTCTTTGGTTTCCTGATCAATGATGGCGTTCAAACCCTGCGACGGAAGCGACAGCTCCTCCAGCAGACAGGCTTTGCTCTTCACGATCCGCCCCCTGACTTTATAAACCTTCTTTTGCTTGAGCTGATCGGTAACCGTAATATAGTTGTCCTCGTTCAAATTCATATAAAGGACCGCAGGGTCCACCGTAACATTGTCGTCGAGATTCAGGCTGATGCGCATTTTGTCGAGCATCTTACCGCTCACGACATCATCGCTGCTCTCCGGATAAAACCACGGAATCTCGACCGTGATCTCATCGCTGCCCTCCGCCGGATATCCTTTGAATTCGCCGTAAAATTCGGCTGCCCCCTCGCTATTGTTCTTTACGAATTGGGCGGTTACGCTGTTGATGCCGTTACGCGACACGGAAGGCAACAGCTCGTCGGGCTGGTGACAGCCCGCAAAGAGCAGACCGGCCGCCGTCAGGAAAGAAAATATGGTATTTTTCATAATTGTAATTCAAGATTTATTTCCACTCGTCATACTGTTCGATAGCCGAGTTGTTCGCCAACTCATCGTAAGGAATCGGGAATACGTAGGTCTTCGCCAGGAATTTACGGTCCTGCAAATCACAATCCACATACTCGAATTTGAAAGCGCCCTGATGCGGCGTGATCTTCAGTCCGTGCACACGGTAACCGTTATACTCCTTGTCGGCGAGTTTCCAGCGGCGCATGTCCCAATAGAGGTGCCCTTCATACGCCAGTTCGATCTTGCGTTCCTGACGTATCGCTTTGAAAAGATCGTTCCCCGAAAGGCCCGAAAGAGCGGGCAGATTCACACCGGGACGCTGTCTCACGGCATTGACATCCTCCAAAGCGGCCCCCGAAGCGCCCAAACGATAGTTCGCCTCGGCACGGATGAGGTAAATTTCAGCCAGACGAAGTTCCACCCAAGTCTGCGTGCTGACCTTGATAACCGAAAAATCGGTGTGGCTTTCATCGAGGTATTTGCGCAGATAATAACCGGTAGTAGTACGTCCCTTCGGATAGGTGTCGCTACGATAATCCATATACTGCCCGTAAGTACCTCCAACGCTGTTGGTCATTGTATGCCCCTTCCATTGCGCTCCGTGATAAAGAACCGTCGCAGCGAAACGGGGTTCCAGCTGATCGTAAGGAGGCAACTCGGTCGTCTCGCCGTGCCATTTGCTCCAATCTACGGTTTTGCCGTCCTTCGACTGATACGATTCGACCATCTCCTGCGTCGGGCAGCCTTTACCTCCGTCGTTGTCCATATCGCCGTAAGGAACATAGTCGTTATCGAAAGTATGATTGGGACCCGTTACCAGATAGTTGTATTCGAGAATCGACTCACTATTCCCCCCTTTGAAAGCATCCTCGTACTTATCGGTCAAAGAATAGACCTGCAACTTGAAAACCGAATCCGCCGCGTCTTTGGCATCCTGCCAGCGTTCGGCATAAAGCATCGTCCGTGCAAGCATGGCCCAAGCCGCGCCGCGCGTCACACGCTCCTTGTTGGCCGCGTCCCAGCGCACCGGCAATACCGAAGCCGCATACTTGAGGTCCGAGGCAATCAGATCCCAGGTCTCGGAGGCAGAGCTGCGGTCTTTATTCTTCTGGAGATTCATATCCGTATAGAGGATTACCCCTCCATGCCGTTTGGCCAACTGAAAATAGACGAATGCGCGGAAAAAACGGGCCTGCGCCTCAAGTTTAGCATTCTCTTCCGCCGAGAACGTGGAATGCTTCCGCATGGATTCCAAGAACTCATTGATACGGCGGATACGCTCATATCCACCCGTCCACGCATCGAGCAGGTTGCCCGTCGACGACATCGTTTCAGGCGTAAACACATAATTATTGGAGTCTCCGGCCTTATTGCCCGGAACGTACGAACCGTATTTGAAAGTTTCGGTAAGTCCCTCGGTCAGATTACCTTGAAACTGGGCGGAGCCGAACTGTCCGTAACGGTCAATATACGGATAAAAACCGTTAAGGTAAAGCGTCGCCGTGTGTATATCGTTCCAAACCACCTTGTCCGAGATACTGTCATGCGGCGTGGTATCGAGGAAATCGTTGCAACCGACTAAAGAGAACGTCAGCAACGACATCATGGCTATTTTAATTCCTGTTTTCATAATTTCTCCGTTTTTCATGTTAGAATGCCAAGTTTACACCGAACGAGAAGATACGCTGCTGCGGATAATAACCGTTCGACACACCGGGCTGTTCAGGATCAATGTTGAATTTGGTCAGTTCACTGACAGTCCAAAGGTTCTGTCCTTCGAAATAGATACGCAGACGGTCGATGCCGATCCGGCTCATCCATTTCTGCGGGAAGGTGTATCCGATCTGCAAATTCTTCAGACGCAGATAATCGCCGCTGCGATACCAGAAAGTCGAAGAATAGGCATTATTCGAACTGGCCTGCACGATACTCAGACGCGGGAATTCGGCATTGGTGTTATCTTCCCGCCAAGAGTTCTCCACAAGGTATTTCGGCGAATTGCCTCCGTGATAGAACGGCTTGGTCATCTGCGTGTTGTCCATGATTCCTCCGCTGTACACACCCGTCAGAGCCACATCCCGGCCCAAGCCTGCCTGAAACAGGAAAGAGAGGTCAATGCCTTTCCAATCACCCGAAAAAGAAAGGCCTCCCACAAATTTGGGATAAGCGGCGGCCCCGACATAACCGCGGTCCTGTTCATAGGAAATCACACCGTCGCCGTTGCGATCGACATACTTAATATCGCCCACACGAACGGCTTTACCCACAATCGTCGGAGAATTGTCGATCTCCTCCTGGCTCTGGAACAAACCGGCGGAGATAAAGCCGACCTGGGCGCCGACCTCCTTACCCGTAAGCTTGAGCCAATCGGGCGTATTGGCGGCATCGTTATAGTGCAGCCATTTACGCTTGGTGTATGTACCGGTCAGACTCACGTTGTAATTGAAATCTCCGACACGGTTACGGTGGCTCAACGTAATCTCAAAACCCTTATGAGCTTGTTTATTGCTGTTTTCATACTTCGGATAATAACCGCCGAAAGAGCTGGGATAGGTGGCAGTCACACCACTCAGAATATCATAGATGTATTTATAGAATACATCGAACTCAACACCCAGTCTGCCGCCCCACATGGACAGGTCGAATCCTCCGTTATATTGCAGATTCTTCGCCCATGTCAGATTCTCATTCGCCAAACTCGAAGTAAGCATTCCGTCGACACCGACGCCTCCGAGGACAACGGCCGGAGTATCCAGAAAGCCTAATGTATTCAAATACGAATAAGCGCTGATACCCGTCGTACCCGTAAGACCGATACTTGCACGCAACTTCAAGTTGTCGATCGCTTTGGAATCGAACCAAGGCTCATTAGATATTCTCCAACCGACCGATGCGGCAGGGAAAGGAGACCAGCGTTTTCCATCAACCATACCGCCGAACAGATAACTGCCATCATACCGGCACGACAATTCGACAAGATACTTATTGGCATAATCGTAATTGACACGGGCCGCGAAACCGGCTTTGCGCGCAACGGAGCTCATACCGTTGATCGACATCTTGTCGGGAATGCTGGCGTATTTGAGTTCGGCAAGTTCCTTGATCGAAAATCCTTCTCCGTAAGCGCTGAAATTATTGCCGTCGTTAGAGTAGGTCTCCATCAGCAGGATTGCAGAAACATTATGCTTCCCGAAGGTGTTGGCATAATTAAGCGAAGCGTTAGTCGTAATCTGCGTGTTGCGCGTAAGCCCCTCCGTCAGCGAATTTTCGGATTTTTTACGCGAATCCCAGTTTTCAGCATAGGAAATATTGCCGTCAAGAGTCGTGGGAAGCGTTGCAACCATCGTACGGAAAGGCGTGGAATAAATCTTGGAATAGGTCTGCGAATAGTCATAAGCCACCATGAATTTCGCAGACAAACCCTTCAGGAAAGGAAAATCATATTTAAGCGAAACATTCGACTGAAAATAGAACGTATTGCTTTTTGCATAACCCGACTCCTCGGAAGAAGCGAGCGGACTTACGGTAGCGCTCGAAGTATTGGTCGAAACAGGCAGCCCGTTATAATTTTCGGGCACGTAAGGATGCGCACGCATAGCCTGCTGCGCGATATTGTTCCAATCGGCGGGATCGCCCGAAAATCCGGGACGATTGCTGCGCTGCACACGACCGGCCAGATCCACGGCCATCGTCCAGTTCTTGGCGATCTTGGCTTCGATATTCGAACGGATATTAATACGGTCGAACGAGAAATTCTTCACATTGCCCTCCTGATCGAAGTAACCGATCGAAGTAAAGTACTTGATCCGCTCGTTGCCGCCCGTCACATTGAGGTTGTGCGACTGGTTGTACCCCGTACCGAAAGTCTTTTCATACCAGTTCGTATTGCCCCAGCCGTCGCTCGGATCGCCGTTGAGCATCATGTCGATCTGGCGCTGCGTGAAAATCGGCGTGTCTCCGTCCATTTCACGGGCTTTGTTATACCAATAGGCATACCCCGGACCGTCGAGCATTTCGAGCATTACGGCATTCTGGCTCAAACCGAAAGTGCCGGTGTAGGAGATCTTGGCCGGAGCGGCCTTGCCCCTTTTGGTCGTCACGATAATGACAGCCGAGGCATCCATACCGTAAATCGCAGCCGACGACGCGTCTTTGAGCACCGAAACGCTTTCAATATCATTGGGATCAATCTGGCTGAAATCGCGGGCTACACCGTCCACAATGTACTTTGCGCCGCTGCCTCGCACCAAAATGCTGGCGCCGTCGCTGCCGGGCTGTCCCGACTGCTGCAAGGCCACCACGCCGGCGACACGCCCGCCCAGCATATTCGTCACATTTCCCATCGGCGCCTTGAGCAGTTCCTTGCCGTCGATTTGCGAAACGGCGCCCGTAATGCTCGCGCGTTTCATCGTACCGTAACCGACGACAACGACTTCATCGACTCTGGCAGAGTCTTCCTTGAGAGAAACATCAATGGAGGTAATTCCCCCCCCCCACGGTTTTTCGCTCGGACACCATACCTAAATACTGGAACTCCAATGTGTTGCCAGGTTTAGCAGCGATGGAATACTGACCCTGGAGGTTGGTAATGGCACCCGTATTGGTACCTACGACGATAACAGTTACGCCCATCAGAGGGTGCCCGCTCTCATCCGTAACCGTTCCCGTCACCCGCGTCTGGGCGGAAGCCGCACCGACAACAAGCAATGACATCAGAAGCGCCATGCACTTCCTTGTCAGGGAATTCTTGAAAATAGAGAAGAACTCTTTCATAGAATTACAGTTAAGTTTTTAGTTGTTTTATATTGGTTGCAGATCAGTTGCTTCCTTCGGCGATTCCGGCCGCCAGCTCCGACCACCAGCCGCGGTTGATGATATGGACGATATCGAAGATCATCAGTCCGTCGGTGTCGCGGAGCGCCTGCGCCACAGCGCGGGTGAATTGCGCTGCGTCGCCCTCGTACTGCTCGACGTAGATCGAGCCTGTCACGGGAACCACGCCGCAGGTGATTTTCTTCGCCCATTCGGCGCCGCCCTCGATGCAGTACCAGTAATTCTGTTCGTCGGACATTCCCGCTTCGGTACGCTGCCCCACGGCTCCGTTGGCCTTGTCGACTTCGGCTTTGGTAACCAGCGTATAGTAAAGTCCGGTCATATAGATGTCGAGCAGGTCGGCATAACCCGTATTCTTGTATTCGGGCGTCGCCCAATCGAAATAGCGGGCGGGATCGAACTGCTCGCTGGCCCAATTGACGCCCACGTAATAATAGGTCGGGTACCATGCGCCCGTATAGTCGCCGATCAGCAGCCGGGGATTGATCTCCTTGAGCTGCCTGTGGGCTTCGGTCACGAAGTCCTTGATAACCGATGCGCGCCATTCGATCCACTTGCGGAACAGCGGGCCTTGCGACCAGCTCCACTTGCCGTCGGCATCCTGCGTCCAGCGGAGTATATCACCGGGATAATCGGCGACTTTCGTTCCGGCGTAAGCTTCGAAAAGCTCCTTCGACAGCGGACTGAAATCGGAGGTGATATTGTCGAAACGCACCCGGTCGAAGACGATGCCGTCCACATCGGGATACTTCCCGGCGAACTCCTTCAGAATCGCCAGCTCGTACTCCTGCACTTCGGGATTCGCCGGGTTGAGCATGCCGTTGTAGTTGCTCTTTATTTCGCTGATGGGCACGATTTTCCCTTCGGTGTACACCTGCGACTGCCAGTCGGCATGATCGCCGTAGATGATTCCCCGGTCGAAATAGTTGTGACCGCCGGCAAACACGTTGAGCGACCCGTGCACGCGCATGCCCAGCTTGTGTCCCTCCTCGATGAAATAACCCAGCAGATCGTAGTTTTCAGGACGGGTCACACCCTCCCATTCGCCCATGTAAGGCGCTATATCGCTCTTGTAGAGCGTTTCGCCCATGATCGACTTCACGTCGACCACGACATCGGTAAAGCCCATGTCGTGGATTTTGGACACATAGTAACGAATCGAATCGGGATGACTCAAAGTCGCATAATTGGCTTCGCAGTCAAACCACATGTAAAGCGGTTTCGACGGCTGTTTTTCCTGCGCGCAGGAGACGGCAGCAAAGGCTGCCAGCCAGATGAGGAGAAGTTTCTTCATATGATTCTTTATGGATTAGTTCACTTCGGAGATGACGACCGCCGTCGAAATTTTGCGCTCGACGATCACCTCGGCGCTGCCCGTGTCGCTGGGACGGTTGAGCACCTTGCCGTCGCTGCCGACCATGGTCGAAGATCCGCCGCCGTCGAGATTGACCGCATCGACCGCTCCCAGTGCGATCAGCTTGTCGGCCAGCTCCGCCAGCGTAAATCCGGCGCTGCCCCGCATATTGCGCCCGTCGCACACGAGCAGGATCAGTTTGCCGTCCGCTGTGGCGCCGATCGCCGTACGCGGCTGACGCGAAGTCCCGGCGATGCCGCCGCCGTCGAACACCTCTTTCCAATAGTTCTCCACGGCGACGTTCTTCCCCTCCCGGACCAGCATCGGACCGCCTCCGACCGCCTCCTGCGGAGTCCAGAGCGCCGCGCCGGGCGTCTTCGAAGTCGGCGGCGCGGACATATACGTATTCGTACGTTCGTCGTTGTCGAGTGCGGACGGGAAGGCATAAGGCTTGTTGCCGTCGTCGAGCACGCAGTAAATCCAGTGCGTCTCGAACCCTCCGGACGCCATCTGCCCGAACGAAGAACGCACGGGATAAACCGTCTGGTTGTTGCGTGTCACCGTCTGATTCTCGATCGACTTGACGGCACCGCCGGTAACAAGCAGGCTCAACGAATTTCCGGCCCACCAATACCCGGCATTGGTCGTCACACAGGCCGTTCCCCGGTTGGCCGAAGCGAATTCGGCATGAATGCGCGACGGAGTTTTCTGTTGAGGCAGATGCACGGCGTTGAAGCGCAGTTTGGGATTGGCTTTCAGATCGGCCACGGCCACGAATCCGAGGCATTGTTTTCCGCCGCCCAGATCGTCCGCAAACTCGGTTACGGTCAGTCCGGCAGGATAATCGCCCGGTTGAGGGTCGGGATCAGGATCGGGTCCGTCGGGAAATTCATAGTCGGGCGTTTTCGAATCGCTGCCGCACATACAGCACACGGCGCAGACGCAGACAGCAAGCAGAGCGAAGCCAAGAATTTTCAGTTTCATATTTCAGTCAGCATTGAGTTTTGGTTCGGACACCTTTTCTTCGTACATTTTAAAAATTAAGAATTTCGGGCAGGTCGCTTTTGTACGATTTGATTTCACCTTTTCAAAACAAAAATAGAAAGGATTCTTCCAATGTGCCTGATAATCCGAAGAGCAAAACCATTTAAAAAAGATACTTTTTTTTATTTACCAAAATACATCAGCCGAAATATCAAGCACAATATACTAAAAAACAATATATTAAATCCTACTATCATTCCATATATTTACAAAGCAAACTTTTTAAATAGAGCGATTATTTATACAATCTGTTTTTTATTTCTTTTCGATTTACTATTTTTGTCAGGCACACCAAATAATGGCAAGGACAATGTTACCTCCTTTTACATCCGCATCCCACGACAGCGATCTGGGTTGTTTTGTACGAAACATCATTCTGAACTCCATTTTTCAGAAAGGGCAATTCATCATTCCCGACATCGCCAGCCAAACCGGCTTCAGCGTCACGACAATAGCCAAGTATGTCTCCGAACTCTATGCGGAGGATATTTTGGAAAAGGGAGACTGTTTGAAGACCAATAAACGGGGACGAAATCCAGTCCTTTATCGGGTGAAATCCGGAACCTACTATTTTTTGGGTGTCGACCTCAAGCCTTTCGAGTTGATAATCGGGCTTATGAACCTTACGGGGGATATGGTTTGCATAGAGCGCATCACAGATTTTCGCTTCGAAAATACACATAATAAACTGGATGAAATATGTACGCATATTTCGCAGTTCATGCTAAAGTTTCAAAGTCAGAACGCCGGCAAAATAGCGGGCGTCAATTTCAATATTGGAGGGCGGGTCAATTCGCATTTAGGAACGAGCGCCACGATTTTCAATTTCGAGGAGACACGCGAAGTGCCACTGACTCTTTTGCTCAACGAACGTTTGGGCATTCCGGTTTTCATCGAGAACGACACCAAAGCGATGGCTTACGGCGAGTATGTATCCGAAAACAATGCCTCGCAGGAGAATGTGATTTATGTCAATATCGGATGGGGACTGGGACTCTGCATTATCATAAATGGAGAAATATATTATGGAAAGGACGGCTATTCGGGAGAATTCGGACATATCCACATGTATGAAAACAACGTGATGTGTCATTGCGGAAAAAAAGGATGCATTGAAACGGAAATCTCGGGAAGCGCCGTTTGCCGTAAACTCGTAGAAAGAATCTACAATCACGAGGCGTCGGTTCTTTCTAAAAAGGTGTGGAACGGAAACATGATTACGATAGAGGACATTATTGAAGCTGCGAAACTGGAAGACCCGCTTTGCATTGAGTTGGTGACGCAGGCCGGGGGTGAGCTTGGGCATCAGTTGGCCGGATTGATCAACCTTTTGAATCCCGATCGTATCATCATTGGCGGCAGAATGTCAGAAATTGCTCCTTACTACTTTTTACAGCCTGTGAAGCTTGCCGTGCATAAATATTCGCTTCGGCTGATGACCCAACAACTGTCCATCGTTCCTTCGCGGTTAGGGGGCGATGCCGGAGTTATAGGAGCCTGTCTGATCGCACGAAAAAAGATGATATGGAACAAATTGTCGATATTCAAGAGATGAAAATAGTAAATGCCGGGAGCATCAAACAAACAGCCTCGCATTCGTGTCATATTTATTTTCGTCTCGAAAGAAACAGCACGGCGATTCCATCGCCCCGGTTAAATTCTCCGTCAGCGAAACGTTTCGCTAAATGCGGATTCAAGGAAAGCGACAGGACGCCTGCGTCGCAGGCAGCAATCCTCGCAGGTGGGGCAAGCGAGGCAATAGCGGCAGGATAACGCTCCGGGCCTGCAAGAGGCGAAACGGTTTCCGAAAAAACCGGAGGAGGGGGGGGGTAATTAAAAGCCCGGCCTGCGAGGCCGGGCTTCTAATTATACAGAGCGTATGTTTATTTTATCTCGAATTGTGCGATTGCACGGACCGAACCCTCGACGGTAGACTGGCTGGAGAGCGAAACAGTCGCCATAGCCGCCTCCACAGCGTCGTAATAATTGATTTTCTTGGCTCGCGCACTACCCGTCAGCGTGGAACTCCAATAGGCAATACCCAGCATCTCCTGATAGCCGCCCTTATTGATAAGTTCGCCTTGCATATCGAAAAGAGTTGACAACTCGTCTCTTGCAGGCAGATACCAACCGTCGCCCAAAGCCAGCGCTGCGGCAAAAGCAGGATAATTTGCAGAATTTCCCCGAACGGCATCCGTATTCGCCTTACCGTCCGAAATCGAATTCAGCACAGCAGTAGAGGGACCCCAACTATACCAATAATACGTACCGATCTCGTCGGACACCTCCGTACCATTCACCGAGCAGTCCTTCAGCGCAGCAATCTTACCGGATTGCCCGTCCTGTGCGGCCTCAAAGACAATGCCTTTAACATCGCCGCCGGCAGCGCCGTTAGGATAGATGTCGCCCACTTTATAAACATGCGGTGCAACGGTTCTGACCGTAACGTTTGCAATTCGCGTTATGCTTCCGGCACCAACAGAAAGGCCATCGGCAATGGTGCGCGTTCTGAACCAAACAGGTTTGGGATTCGTTGAAGACATGACATCCAGCGCCAGATAGCCATAAGATTGGGCAGGAACGACAAAATAGAACGTGTTAGGCTCCCCACCCTTCACTTTATAGTTACCGAGTTCGCGCGAAATCGACTTACCGGCATTCGCCCCGATACGGAACGACGGCTCACCGTTGACGAACCTCACTTCACCGCTACCGGTAAGATTCGCCGTCGAATTGAGTGTAATCGAACCCAATGCAGCATCAGCATCGGTAGTCAGCGTAACGGCCATAATACCGCACAGGTTCTTAAAGGCGAACCTGACATTCGAAAGGTTGCCGTCCTCCACCGCCGCATAAGCAGCCATCGGAGCCGCACCCTCGGCGATATTGTTCGAAGGCCGGTTTATATTGTTATTCTGCACCGAGTTCAGCGTAATCTGCTTCGAGGCGCTCGAAGAACCGTTGTACAAAGCATAGAATTGAGTACCGTGGACACCCTCTTCGTTACCCACAACTTCGAAAACCGCATTCGGAGTATCCGCTCCGGATTTCAGACGGTACAGCAGCAGCCTCTCCGGCTCCTGCTCGCTCCAGACGGTAATACAATCGCCCGAAGACCAAAACGTTTTAACCTCTTTACCCGCACCGAACTCAACGTCTTCGAGATACGCGCGCGTCGCAGGCAGGCTTGCCGAGATCTCGGCCAGCGTGACGAAATCGTTATTTCCGGCCGGAGCGGGATTCATTTCAGCGACATTATCCGAGCAGGCGGACATCACCAATGCCGAACCTGCAATCATCCAAAGTTTTTTCATGACTTTACCGTAAATTTGGAATTAGATAATGTTATTCCCACTCGCCGTCTCCGGAATCATCCGTCATGCCCCATCCTCCGGAAGCAGACTCTCCGGTCTCGGTCGACACGGCAAATCCCGCCTCGACCTTTACATCGACAATCTCAATTTCGGGGACCTGATATCCCCCCCCCTCTTTTCTGCAAGGTTCTCATAAGCAAATAATTATTCAAATAATAAAACAAGTGAAAAATATTTTCAGTCAAATAACATTCAACTTTCAGCGTATCGCATACAAAAACACCGCAAAATTAAATATTAAAATATTTTTTGCAAATCAAACATATGCATCCATATCAGATATTTACATCTTTTTCAGATACAGGCGGCCAATCTGCAAATCGAATGCCATCCGGCTGGTTCATCAGACAATAAAAAAGACTCCCGGACAATTCCGCCGGAAAGCGAAAACGCCTGCACCTTCATGTAAAGCGACGAAGAAAAACGAAAGCGGAGACCGTGACGGCGAAAACAGCGTCAGACGATCTTTTCGACAGTGATGTCCGGATTTGCGCGCAGCAGGTCGATATACCCCTCCTCGCTGGCCTGCCCCTTGGCCCGGATGACGATCGTGGCGCGGTGCACCACTCCGTCGGAAGTGCGCTGGGTCTCGACTTCGTAGGAGATCACCGAATAGTCCTTGCTTTCGAGGCGCTCGAACATCGCGTCGACGAACTCCTTCTTCGAGGCCGAGAAGACGATCATCGTCCGGCGCCGCCCCAGTCCGCCGAAAACCAGCGTCAGCACCTCCAGTCCGAACAGCGTCAGCGCGGTGGCCGCTCCGGCTACGATATACATATGCGCCCCCGCCGCCAGGCCGATGCCCGCCGTGGCCCAGAGGCTCGCCGCGGTGGTCAGCCCCCGCACCAGCTGCCGGTGAATGATGATCGTGCCGGCCCCGATGAAACCGATGCCGCTGACCACCTGCGCC
>ENA-ORTF01003475-ORTF01003475.1-human-gut-metagenome-genome-assembly--contig:-NODE-3475-length-13486-cov-2.838061_pt1 | contig 13486 bp, 16 predicted proteins | sample MGYA00241908_ERZ509180 | MGnify/ENA primary metagenome ERZ509180 (study PRJEB26280, sample SAMEA2338814) | human gut metagenome | biome: human gut; feature: human-associated habitat; material: faeces... | reverse complement strand
GTAAACAAAATAATACATACACCGATATTGGAAATCCCAAACACCCCGTCAGTGAAACTAAAAATCGCATTCATCAAAAGACCTAACAGTGTTGCCACCTGTCCAATGATGATGGTGTTGCTTTTTGTTAATAACATAACCTTCCTCCTGCATATTCACCTGACATTATACAGCAGTTCTTCATATTCAATTTTCTATTTTTAATTCTTCCTACCCGTTTACGGAACGGGATCATAACCACCCTTGGAAAAGGGATTGCATCGCAAAATCCTCCAGCATGCCAGAAGACTTCCTTTAACAGCCCCGTATTTTTGTATCGCCTCCAGGCCATACTGCGAGCAGGTCGGTGTATAGGGGCATCTCGTATGCTTTAATGGTGACAGAAATTTCTGATAAAACCGGTTTATCCATCAAAATGATAAAAATGATCTTATGAATACGTCTTTATTAATAGAATTATTTCTTTACTATGCTCAGTTCCCAGAGAGAGAGGCTATCGTACCTTTATTTAATAAAGGAAAAAGCTACATTCCGGGATATGGGGAGCTGCTCAAAGAAGCTCTTGATTTACGGGATGATAAGATTATCCCGGAGATCAAGAATTATGTATTTGGGCCAAATTTCGATGCCGTATCTGCCCGAGTCAATAACTTGATTGGTCATTACCTTTTCGTGGATTATGGCGAAATTGAGTGTGATACGGATGGAAGTAATCGTTTCGTTGACTATACTCGTCTGGCGATAACGGTAGCTTACAGATTAAAGGATTTCTCCGGAGATTTGATGGAACAGCTGATCGTTTCTGATAGATGTCTTTCTTGTCTGGTGTCGATACGTAATCAGATGATTCGAGAACAACGGGAACGCTATTGGCTGAAAGATATCTCTAATAACCATACATTAACTCCATTCATCGCACGTGAACTTTCAAGTATAGGGTGGACACTGCTCTTTAATCGTAATGGCTATGATACTTTTAATGCGAAAGGAAGAAAGTGAGTGTCCTTTAATTTTTATGCTTTAAGAGACAATTTTGTACTGATAATAATATTGGGACGTTCATGGACTGGACAACAATCGTGATATCTTTTTTTTCGTTGATTGGGGGTGGGGGGATCGCTACTATTGTATTGCTTCCCCAAAAACGTCGTTCAGCGGAACTGGAAAATGAAGCGAAAGTTAGTGAGCAGTGGCGCGAACTTTTCTTGCAGAGTAAAGAGGAGCAAACCCGTAAAAGTGACTTGATAGACAAGCTGTATGATGATCTTAAATCTTCAAGAGATGAGAACAATCGGCTTACAACGAATGTCGCTGTTTTACGACTTTGGAAATGTGAAAAGCTGGAGTGTTCAGGACGTAAACCACCAATAAGTGTAGATCCATTTAAGAAATTAGAGGAGGAACAAAAATGAGAACTGAAAAATTACCTCGTGGACTCCGGAATAATAACCCGGGCAATATTCGTAACAACGATAATATTGATTGGCAGGGTGAGATTGCCATACATGAGAAAAGGGATTTTGTTTTTGAGGAGTTTAAGGATAGGGTTTCTGGCTATCGAGCTTTATTGAAGTTACTTCGTAATTATAATAAACTTCATGGTTGTCGGACTATTCCGGACTATGTACGGCGGTGGGCTCCAGAACACGAGAACAATACTTCAGGATATATTTCCCGTGTTTGTCAAGAGATGGGGATTCCTACTACTTTCGTTCCGGATCCTGATGATAAATCGATCATGTGTGCGATGGCCGCAGCTATTAGTGAAGTCGAGAATGGAGTTCCCGCTATACTCTCTGAAGTCGAAGCCGGATGGGATGCGTTGTGAGTCGAGCGATATTATGTTTGTGTACTACCTTTTGCTTGGTAGTTTGTGGATGTAAGACAAAGCAAAAGACGGAGACGAATACTGATATAAAGAAAGAATATCGTTCAGCGTATATGTACTCAAGACTCTCCGGGCTTGTTTATAATGATTCCATAAAAGAAAATCTACGGAGTGAATTATCCGGACAGATAACATTCTGGTCTCGTCCAGATAGCATTGGGGTACAGTATAAAGTAGCTGATATGATTTTTGAGGTTGAAAATAATAGTCGAGTTGAAGGTGGTAGCTGTTTACAGAAATCAGATTCGTCAGCTATTGATTTAAGTGTTCAAGATGATTTAGTTGATAGGTCGGAAACGGTCAGTTTGAATTTAACGGATAGTAAGTTATTTGATGCAGGCTTACTATCATTGATTATAGGAATTGGTATTAGTCTTTTAATAGGTTGCTTTTTCATAAAAGGTAGAAAATAAGGTGTTTTTCATGGTATTAGAATTAAGTTAGTTTGAACCATCTTGCTCGTGAGAACAGGATGGTTTTTAAGAAGATAAACTAAGCTAAAATCTTAATAATAAGCAGGTTAAGACTTGCGTGTGCCTAACTATAGTGTTACCTTAGATGTATAATAAAGTAAAGGAAATCAATAAGTTATGGAACAGCGAATAGCAAATATCTTAGCGCAGACAACAACAAAGACTTTAAAAATTCAACAGCTTCTTATGCTTGGTCTTACTCGCCGACAGGTAGCGGATCTAGTAACTAACGGAAACTACGGTTTCGTCCAAAATGTTTATGCTAAAATGAACTTGGCAAACCCTTCAGTGCAAATATTAGAAATGCAAAGTTTGGATTATTCTTTTACACGTCGCTTTGGCGTGGAAATAGAGGCCTACAATTGCCAGATGGAGATCTTGGCAGAAGCTTTACGAGAAGAGGGTATACAGGTAACGATTGAAGGCTATAACCATTATACCCGTAACCACTGGAAACTGGTAACAGATTCAAGTCTTTCTGGTTGCAACACATTTGAGCTTGTAAGCCCGGTTTTGGAAGGTCAGACTGGATTGAACGAGTTAAAAAAAGTGTGCTGGATCCTTGATGCTTGCGAGGTAAAAGTAAATGCTTCTTGCGGTTTACATATCCATTTTGATGCGGCGAACTTTGACCTCCAGACTTGGAAGAATTTAGCGATTTCTTATAAGCATATCGAATCTGTAATAGATAAATTTATGCCAGAAAGTCGCCGACAAAACACATATTGCCGTAGCCTTCGGAATATTATGGAACAAAAGATAAATAGCGCACAAAGTATAAATGAACTTCAGAGAGTAGCTTTTGGGAATACGAGATATTTTAAATTAAACCCGCAAAGTTATTCTCGCCACAAGACGATAGAGTTTAGACAACACGCCGGATCGATAAATTACGATAAAATAAGCCAGTGGATTTTATTTTTGAACGGTTTAGTTATCTTTGCTCAGTATCAACCTATTTCAATAGGAACAGCGTTGAATGATTTGCCTTTTCTGAATGATGAGCAAAAAAGTTTCTTTAGATTACGAACAAAAAAATTGAATAGATGATGAAGAGTAAGAAATTTTTATTGCAGGATGGTGGTGAAATAACTGCCTCCTGTGCTTCAGACTTTGTAATGAAATTACGTGAAGGTAGCCGCTTCGATTCGGAATGCACAGATACCGAATATATGACGAGTTTTGCGGATCGCTTCCTGCAGATGTCGGGTTTTGCTATCCGAGCAGATTCCCCAGAGCACTTCTTGGAGGATTTGATAAAATATGGTTATGTAAAAACAGATCTAATAATATGTAATGGTTGATTTCTACTAAAAAGATGCTTTTGTATAAAGTGAATATCTTTTTTATGGATCCAGCTACAAAAAAATAGCAAATAATCTTTGGATTATTTGCGTAATAAGCTAAAGGTTATTATATTTGTGATGTCAAACAAAACGAGTATTAACAATAAATTTTAAGCCTATGACAGAAGAGGAGCGAGAGGAACTCGTTCAACAAAAGGAAAACCTAAAATTATTATTTGAGTTCCATACAGGGAACCGGGTAATAAAGGAAGATCCACAGTTCGAGCAATATATCAATGATATTTTAGATATGATTGCAGAGATCGAAGAAAAGCTGAAAACACAGAGTGATTAACAAGGCCCCTCTTAGGAGGGGCATAAAAAAGATATATATATGAGAGACTTGTCAAAATTTCTACCGACCGAAGATATGCAGGCTGATTTTGAAAAGTTCAAGAGCATGTCTCCCGAGGAGCGTGTAGCATTTCAAGAAGAGCGAGCCTGTAGGATGGACTCTATGTCTGAGGATGAACGTAAAGCTTTCGCTGATTCTACTCGTGAGGGATTACGTGCGATTAAGGACGAATTGCAAGATGTAAAACTCGCTTTGGAATTAGGTGATGTCGCAAATGCGATCTCTTTGAGTTATATAGCGAAGGCTTATTTTGGAAAAAGTAAGAATTGGCTTTATCAACGTTTAAATGGTAATAAGGTTAATGGTAAACCAGCTCAATTTACGGAAGAGGAGCGTAAGCGTTTTGCTGAAGCTCTACTAGATTTGAGTAAGAGAATAAATGAAACTGCGCTTAAGTTTGCTTAAGCTCGGGTTGTTTGACAACAATAATGATAGCCCTCCTTCTTATAGCGGGAGGGCTTATTAAATTTTAATATTATGGAAGGAGATATTAATTATATTATTGTATTTCAAAGTTTGCCTAATGGTGAAGAAGAAACTGGTCGAGAAATTTATGAAGATTGTATAAAGAGGAGAATTAATCTTTATAATAAACATATCATTCATCGTTTTTATGATATATCAGACAAATGCGAATTCTATTCAATTATAAATAATATTAAAAAAACAATTGACTTTTTTAGTGGAAATTTATTGTTCCATTTTGAAATGCATGGAAATAAAGATAGTGGAATTTACTTCAAAGATAATTCTTATATCGAATGGAGGAGGGTTGCAGATATCTTACGGGATGTCAATGTGTTAACGGGTAATAGGCTATATGTGACATTCGCTACATGCTATGGGCGATATTTTTATGCAGAGCCTGACTTGCATAAGAAAATACCATGTCATGGATGTATATCGTCAAGTAAGGAGGTTTCTACATCTGAGATATTGGAGGATTTTTCATCAATTTTTGAATGCATGATTGATAAAGGAAATATTATTCAAGCATTAGAATGTGTAAATAGTAAAACTAAATTTATATATAAGGATATGGAAAGTCATATTATTAGCGCTTTTGATGATTTTATAAATAATTTAATAAAAAGAGGTGATGAGGGAGGTTGTTATGATTTGTTAAAAAAGAAGTTAGGTGAAAAAATAGGTGAAGATATGGCCGAGTTAGAAATTAAAAATCATTTAAGGGAAAAATTATATAGAAATACTCTTTTTAATAAATGAATTCTAATATCCAGCTCTTTTGAAAATTTGATTATGTTAACTCTATAATTAAATGAAGTTTTATAGCTAAGGTCTGGATTTCTTGTTAGTAATTATAAATTTTCTAAAATAATAAGGAAAGAACTTTTTTGGCGAATCCAAAAACATTTGCCATATTCATGTCGCCCAAACATTGTTGAACCTTATATGTATCCTCTCTCATTGTGTAACCCGTAAAGCCGGGTTCTGATGTCAACAATCAGTGGGCGCACAATGTGAGAGGATTCGCCATTTATAACCATGGATTTTAAAGATACAATTAAACAAGTTGCGGAACGAGTCGCTAAGCTAAAAGACAGTCTTCAAACTGAAGAAGCGACAAAAAATGCATTGATCATGCCCTTTATTCAAGCATTGGGCTATGATGTTTTTAATCCTTTTGAAGTAATGCCCGAATATACTTGTGATATCGGTACAAAGAAAGGAGAGAAAATTGATTATGCTATTTTGAAAGATAATGAACCAGTGATACTTATAGAGTGTAAGCATTGGGCAGAAAAATTAAATTCACACGATAATCAGCTTTTACGTTATTATCATGTATCGTGTGCCCGATTTGGTATATTGACGAATGGCATTGAATATCGTTTTTATACAGATCTAGAGGAACCTAATAAAATGGATGGAAAGCCATTTTTGGTTTTGAATATGCTAGATTTGAGGGAGAATCAGATAGAGGAGGTTAAACAATTTCATAAATCATATTTTGATGTTGACAGTATAGTGAATGCCGCCAGCGAATTGAAATTTATGAAAGGTTTGAAAGATCTTATCCTTGCTGAAATGGAAGCTCCGAGTGAGGCTTTGGTTCGTCTGTTCGCAAAACAAGTATATTCTGGTGTTGTCACGGCTAAAATACTAGAGCAATTTACAGATTTGACAAGGAGATCATTTAGCCAAGTTGTCAGTGATATTATAACAGATCGTTTTAAAACGGCGTTAAATAAAGAAACTGAGAAAAAAGTGGAAGAAACATCACATGCAGATACTCCGGAGCCTTTAGCTTCTGAGGAAGAATGTAAGATTATTACGACAGAAGAAGAAAAGGAGGGATTCTTGATCATTCGAGCGATGCTGCGTAAATATATCGATATAAACCGAGTAGCGCAACGTGATACTCAAAGTTATTTTGGTATTCTTCTTGATGATAATAATCGTAAACCTATATGTCGTCTCTATTTTAATGGAGGTAAAAAATATATCGCAACATTTGATGAGAACAAAAAAGAGACGAAGAACTTAATTGAGTCTTTGGATGATCTTTACAAATATGAGGAACAATTGGTTACTGTTATTAAATTTTATGATAATTAATCGGTTTGATATAAAAAGTTGATATTATGGTATTTGTTATGTGGATTGCCTTTGCTTTTGTTGCAGGCTTCGTTGGTAGTGGACGTAAAATTGGATTTGGATGGGCCTTCTTTTGGGCATTATTGTTAAGCCCCTTAATCGGGCTGATCATAGCTTTTGCATCAGATAAAAAATCTGATATGGAGCTTAGAGAAGTACAGGAAAAACAAGCTGAAGCAATCCAAGTTATCAAAGAATATAGTAAGAAATCAGTAACTGATCAGATTAAAGAAGCTAAAGATCTATTGGATTCTGGAGCAATTACAGAAGATGAATTTGATAGTTTGAAAAAGAAACTACTGAATAGTTGATCTTTTGCATTGTAGATCCAAAAATTTTCACCATATTTGCAATGCGAACAACATAATGGTAAGACCATTCAGATGAGTAACTGTAAATGCTCAGGCTATGTTGGGCTTTTTTTATGCCCATATTTTTATGATATAAGGCGGTTGCCTTTCCCAAACATTACTAATGCTCTCTGGGGCTACTGTTATGTTGTTCGCAAAACACGGGAAATGGCAGCCGTTCTTTTTTAGTAAACATGCCTTAATGCGAACAACATAACAGTATGAAAACAACTTCATTAACCGTATCCGTTACCAGTACTCGGCAGCGAATACAAGTGTCGAATCCTTTCACTTGGGTGAAAGTCCATGCCCTAGCGTTAAATCTCCGGAGCTGTCTCCCGGAAGAGTGGCAGGATCTTTTACCAGTAACATGCGTGAAAGATCTAAAAATCACCCTATCTTTATTGGCGTGTATTGGTGCCCTGTTGCTGCCTTATTTTGTATGTTTGCCGATTCTTGCGACACTTGCGTATTTCAGTTATTCATGGCACACACCAAAAAGTAAGGAAGGAGGTCGGAAATGACCATAGAGAATGTATGTGTTTCGAAAGCCATGCTCGATAAAATAAGGTATTGGCAAGAAGATGAAAATATTGGACTTCTAGAAGACATCAAGACTATTGATGATGCCATTACTTTTATCGCTTGCGAACACGATGATCCCGGCATGCTTAGTGAGAAGGAGTCGCTCTCCCTTATAGCCGCTTTGAGTTTTGTCAAGAAAAGATTACGTACATTTACTGGAAAGGAAAATCAACAATGAGTACCAAGAAAACAGATTTAAACCCCTACGTCCACGCTATTCGTGAGCGGTTCGAACCTACCGAAAATGAGAGTAAAGCTACTCATAAGTTATCAACGAAGGAGGTGGCTGACGCTATTAATGAGCTAAACCCGGGTTGCAACGCTACAACTCAAGACGTATACGATGCGCTCTTTGAGGCGGGTTTTGTATTTCGGGCTCCTCGAGGAACATTGGGACTTAACTTCAAATGGTTAATGATTGAGAAGTAATATATTAAGGGTACGTCCTTTTAAGAAATAGAGCGTACCCTTTGCTTTGTAGCCAAAACGATCCTCATGGTTACAGACGAACTTATAAAAACTGAATTTATTCATACAATCGTATCTCGGGATATCAACCGAATATATGATATACAGACGGATGTGATACGATCTAATTTTTCCAAAGGAACTGGTCGCTTGGCTAATTTCCTTAGTCAACATCCTATAACTTTCTCCGGAGAAGGTTTAAAACAGACTTACCACATGCGAATATTCTCATATCTTCGATTCCTTGATATACGCTATCGCAAACAGGATATGTTTTTCCGGAGAAAATTAGCCCTATATAATCGAGTGATATGGGGTGTTCTTTATAATGAGACCTTACAGGATATCCGTTATGGCCTTACCGATAATATCCGGCAATTAATGAGGGATGATCTTGAGCAATTTGGGGGTATTTCTTCTCCTGAACTTCGTGATAGTTGGACGAAACACCTTCTGTAGTGTCCTTTAAGGCCGATAGTCATACTTTTATTTTCGTCTAAAAATAGAAGGTATGGCAAAAAAACTTTCAGAAGATGAGTTGAAATGGATTCTTTCAGTTGATGCGACAGAGGCACAACAGGGTATCCGTTCGCTCACAAAAGATAACGATAAGCTTAAGGCTTCAAATAAGGAATTGAAGAACCGGATGATCGATCTGATCGCTACAGGGAAAAAGGAGTCGGAAGAATATAAGAACCTCTCGAAAGAAGTTTCTAATAATAATGATCAGATTGATCGGAATAAAGAAAAGATGAAGGCCCTTGAGGGTACGTTAGGACTTACGGCCTTGACAATGGGACAACTCCGAAAACAAGCGAAAGACTTACAACGGCAATTGGATAATACGTCTGAGTCTCTACATCCAGAGGATTACAAAAGACTGGAGAAAAATCTGACAGACGTGAGATCCCGCATGGCTGAACTTAAAACGAATGGCCAAAAGACGGGAGACGCTTTATCTTCCTCCTTTTCGAAAGTAACTACGGTTGTAAAGGGTTTCCTTGCTCTAAAAATAGTGGGTTATGCGAAGGATCTTGTGACAAACGCTTTAAATGTCCGGAAAGAATTTGCGAAATATGAGGCGGTACTTCGAAATACATTTCAAAGCCAAGAGAAAGCGGTTACATCAATGTCTATGTTGAAACAACTTGCGAAAGAAACACCTTATTCCCTGCAGGAGGTTACGGAGGCCTATATTAAAATGGTTAATCGTGGTATAACGCCTACTCACGATGAGATTATAAAATTAGGTGACTTGGCCAGTTCCCAAGGTAAATCGCTGGATCAACTTATAGAGGCGTTGTTGGATGCCCAAACGGGAGAATTCGAACGCTTGAAGGAGTTTGGAATCAAAGCGAACAAAGAGAATGATAAGGTTAAGTTCGGATTTAAGGGCATCACTACTGAGGTTCAGTTTACCGAGAAAGCTATTTCTGATTATCTATACTCTTTGGGGGATCTTCAAGGGGTTCAAGGAGGGATGGCCGTGCAAATGGATGAGCTGGAAGGACGATACGCTAACTTTGGAGACTCGGTGGATGCCCTTTTCAATACTATAGGGCAAAGGATTGAACCTGTAGCTAAAAAGACATTATCTTGGTTAGGTAAGATCGTAGATGGACTTCGGGTCGCTTTGAGTAGTATTGACCAGTTGAATCAGGATAAGTATAATGAGGCTACGCAGAATGCTTATAAGGATACTCAGGAACAAGTGGATGTCATGGTAAATAGCCTAGTCCGGCAAGGTATGGAAAAGAAGAAAGCTATTGAGAGTACTGTCGATTTCCTTCGTAAGCAATCTGCTGCGGATCTGGCTAAAGCGGAAGAGCAGCAAGCAATCATTGAGACTAAACTGTTGAACAGTATTTGGCCGGCGGCCCAAAAGAAACTACAAAAATCTTTGGAAAAAAAGAAAGCCGAAATACAAAGATACAAATCGGAATTAACAGCTCTTGATGATAAAGTTAAATCTATGACGCCTGAAAAACATAAAGTCTCCGAGTCTGGACTTAAGAAACAAAATTCTACGTTTAAATCAGCGATGGATTTAAAACTGCAGCAAATGGATAATGCCCATTCACAAGAACTGCTTAAATTGAAACAGAATAAGACTGAAAATCAGCAAACAGAAGAATTCTATAATTTGGAGGTACTACATTCGGATGCGGTTTATTATGAAAAGAGGATAAAAGCATTGGAGAGCTTTCGAAAAAAGACATCAGATCCTAAAACTCTATCCTCTATTGATAAGCAATTGAATGACGCTCGCAATGTTCAACTTGATATCACTCAAAAACGGGAGGCTGAGATATTGAAGGTATTAAAAGACAACCGTGATAAACAACTGAAAATAGAAGATGAATCCTATAAGACACAAACTGTTGTATTTGAGAAATCTTTAGCGGATAAAAAGATTACACAGCAACAATATAAGATGCTGGTACTCTCTGCGGATTCAGCGCATGCGGAAGCCCGGCTCAAAATAAATAAGCAATATCAATCAGATGCCACTTCATTGGAGCTTTCCTCTGGCTCTTTGAAAGCCGAGGCCATAAAGGAAGCGAACGATGCTGTCTTATCTGCGGATCTCGAGGCGGCGAAGGCTAGATCTTCTCAACAAAAAAAGCTTCAGGATCTTGTTAAAGATTTTAAGTCTGAATTTAAACTGACAACTGTCGGCGAAGAGACAGAATTGCAGATGAAGGTTCTGGAGGATGCTTATAAAGCGAGGAAAGAAATGGCCGAAAAGGAGCAAATGAGTACCTTGGAGTTGGATACGGCCTATGAGAAAGCCAAGACAAATATATTACAGCAAGAGGAGGATAAACGTAATCAGATTCGTTCTCAGTATGGCTTGCTATCTATGCGAGATGAATATGATCTGGAAATGGCGCAACTCAAGAAGCAACATGATGAGGGATTAATCTCAGAAGAGGAGTATCAGAAGGCTAAAAACCAGATAAAAGTCAAATACCTAAAAAATAGCTTCGATTATTATGCCAATATGTTCTCTGGGGCCATTAATGCCTTGCAAGAAGCGGAAATTGCTAATATTGACGCTAAATACGATGCTGAGATCCAAAGGGCAGGAGACAATACTGAAGAAGTTGCCAGACTGGAGAAAGAAAAAGAAGCAAAGAAACTGGAAGTCCAGAAAAAATATGCGGGTGTACAGTTTGCTATTAAGGTATCCGAGATTATAGCAAATACGGCAGTTGCCATTATGCAGGCCTTTGCCCAAATGGGACCTGTGGCGGGAGCGATTGCGGCGGCTATGTTGACTGCGACTGGTGCGGCTCAGATCGCAACAGCTAACGCCGAGCGTAAGAAAGTGATGAATATGACAGTTGATAGTACAGATGGTGGATCTGGTGGAGGCTCAGGGGCTCGGGTAGTGACTGGGAAGCAATCTGGTGGCTACATGGATGTCGTACGCTCTCAAGATGGGAAAGAGTTTAGGGCTTCTGTTGATCCTGATAAGCGAGGATTTATTGATCAGCCTACGGTTATTGTCGGTGAAGGTCCTATTGGTCATAGTAAGGAATGGGTCGCTAGCAATGATGCGTTGGAGAATCCCACAGTAAGACCTTTTATCAATGTACTTAATGAGGCTCAAGAAAAAGGAGAAATCCGTACTGTAGACATGAATCAGATGATGCGCAAACGTTTGGCTGGATTCGAGTCTGGAGGTTCTATCGTAAAAACAAAGGATGGTAGTGGTAACCAGTTATTTACTGATTTGAAAACTAACGTTCAAGAAGAGAATGTTGATCCTCGTTTATTACGGGCAATTCTTCAAAAACTGAGGGATGGAATTCGATGCTATGTCGTATACAGCGATATCGAGGCCGCCCAAAAGACATTGGACAAATCCAAAAAGATAGGAGGCAAATAAGATGGACATCATTCACGAATCCGGCAAGGCTTACGACCTAGGAGACATCCAATTGACCTTATCCCGGATGAACCCGTTCTTTAACGATTACGGAGAGCAGAGCTTACCGGTAACACTCCCTCCCACGGACAGGAATAGGGAACTACTCATCTATCCGGATAACATGGCCGGGATCAGCAAGGCCTCGCAGCGGATCAACGCCATGATCCAGCACGGGGTATTCTCCATCCCCTGCCGTCAAGCCATCCTGTCGGCGAACCGGAAGACCGGGATCGAGACCAGCTTCTACCTCAATACCGGAGCGTTCTACGAGAAGATCAAGGATGTACCGTTATCCACGGTCTTTAAGGACAAGGTTATCAAGTTCGCGTCTGTCAGCGAGGCGATATCCTTCTGCCGGAACCTGTTCATTACACATGACGACCGATTCGCCTTGTTCCCGGCCATCCTAGAGTCCGGTTCTTTAAACGCCACCGGTGATCCGGGACCGGACGGATATCCCCGTCTTTACAACGACGTGGAGCGGACGGAGGTAGTCGATGAGAAAACGATCCGGTTGGCTCCGGGATTCTACATATCCCCCTTCATCCGTGGATTGCATCTATTGGAGGAGATATTCGCCTATCTTGGCTACACCTTGGAGGACTCCTTCTTTTCCCGCACCACCCCATTCAAGGACATGGTTTTTTTGAACAACACGATCGATACGATCGTAAAGGGCGAGATCCGATACTCCCAGATCGTCCCGGACTGCATGATCAAGACGATACTGGACGTATACCGGTATAAATTCTGCTGCGAGTTCATCCCGGACGAGACCCGCAAGACCATCCGTATCGTGCTATTCGATGAGAACCTGAACGAGACACCCTCCTGCGACCTCACGGATTGCGTAGCCGGTAAATATACCGTCAACCATCCCTCGAGCTTCAAGCAGTTAAAGCTTACCTGTGACCGGCTCACGCCGCCGGAAGAGAAACAGGAGAGCGAGCGCCCGATGCCAACGACGGGAAGAGCAACAGGGAACGAGAACGAGGAGTTCAGTACCTTGGTAGACCTATTAAAGAAATACCCGGACGTGGAGTATAACCAGATATCGGGTGAGTTTGTCCGGAGAGGTTACAAGGGGATCACGCCGGTCACGCAACGGATCGGTCTGGTCACGATGGATTATTACGCCGGCGGGACACTGGAGACGGAGAGCAAGGAATCCCCGGACGTGCTACCGGCGATGGTCTATACACCTGCTTTTGGCAGCGGAGGAGCCGGGGCCATCCCGCATCTCGGGATTTATATAGGGACCGGAAGATCGTTGAACTCCTCCATCATCATGGATTCCGTGAATGACTCCACGTCTGAGGTGGTAGGCGAGGCGGAGGATAACGAGGAGTTGAAACCCATGCCGGCGTTCGTATTCCATGCCGGGAAACTGGACTACGGGACGATCCTCAATCATGACGCAGATGGAAACAAGCTCTGGAACTATACGCTCGCCTACCACGGCCCG
>ENA-ORTF01003434-ORTF01003434.1-human-gut-metagenome-genome-assembly--contig:-NODE-3434-length-13663-cov-4.818416_pt1 | contig 13663 bp, 9 predicted proteins | sample MGYA00241908_ERZ509180 | MGnify/ENA primary metagenome ERZ509180 (study PRJEB26280, sample SAMEA2338814) | human gut metagenome | biome: human gut; feature: human-associated habitat; material: faeces... | reverse complement strand
GGCACGGGCGCTTCCTTCGGCTTCTCCCCTGCGGTTCGCGCCGATGGCGTGACGCCGGCCGCCGACCCGCACCTGCCGCAGCCGCTGTGGTTCAAGGATTACGCGGTGGACGTGGAGCAGGCCGACCCGGATTCGATGTACACGTTGTATCATGCGGCGTTGGCGATTCGTCAGGAGTCGCTGACCGCCACGCGCGACACCACGGCCGAGCAGGTGGGCATGGGCGACGATGTGGTGGCGTACACCCGCGCGGCGGTTGGCGGGCGGGTGTTCACCTCAATCACCAACTTCGGCAATGCTCCGATCGCGCTGCCCGATGGCTCCGTGGTGCTGGCGTCCGGCCCGCTGACCCCCGAAGGCCAGCTCCCCACCGACACTTCTGCGTGGGTTGTTCAGTAGAGCTTTTGCGAGCTTACCCGACGCCAGTCATCCATCTTCTCCGGATGCTGGCGTCGTCCTTTTTCCCGGCTAAGCTGTCTCCATTTCGGGGATGACTGCCCTTTCTTTCCATTCGCGACATGCCAACCCCGAAATACTTAATAATATTCTATATACTTAACAAGAGATGTGAATCTTACAGATTTTCGTTAAGGATTGAGGTCGACATGGATGCCGAGCATTACATTCGCGAGACACTTGGTCTGCCCTGCCAAATCACTTCTTGGAATGGCACTGCCTCACTGCCGCTATTTCTGACCAACGGACGGACATTCAGCAAACTCACCATCGACAACACGAGCATGCTAATCGCGAGCGGAGAGGCTCACCCATTCAGCATCACACGCGTCACCGCCGACGCCAGCAGGCTTGAGCAGCGGACGGATCTGCCCATTGTCTTTCAGTTTCCCCGGCTTTCTGCATACCAGCGAAAAGCCCTGATTCAGAATCACGTTCCTTTCATCGTGCCCGGTACCCAACTGTATATCCCTTCACTGGGCATGGTGTTCACCCAGCGCATCTCCTCACGGCCGCTGGAGAACGCACAGGATATCGAGGTGCGACCCTTCTCCCCCGCAACACAGCTGGTCTGGCTGTATTTGCTCTACTCCAACGAGAGCAAAGTCCAATCAGATATTGCCCGAGCGCTTCAGTTTACCGAAGCTCAGGTCAGCGTTGCCGTGACGCTGTTAGAACAGCTGGCATTCGTGCACCGCACCAAGCAAGGCCGCAGCAATAGCGTCGAACTACTGACTTCAAGGCAGACCAGCCGACTTGATTTACTGAAATCATCTTGGCATCTCCTGAAGTCACCAATATTCAGCAAATATACCGTCACGAATCGCAATCGCCAGATGATTGCCGACGAGCTGATTCCGGCCGGCGAATTTGCTCTTTCGCACAGGACGCAACTGGCCACCCCAAAACTGCGAATCTATGCCGTTGAACGTCATTGGCTCAAGCAGCACAACAAGGAACTATGCATTATCGACCCCGCTTTGGAAAAGGTGCCAGATAATGCATATATTCTGGAGCTGTGGAGGTACGATCCCCGCCTACTTGCTCAATATACGCAGGAAGACTACCTTGCCGACCCCATTTCCACGGCCCTGACTCTTGGCGAGATTGCCGACGAACGTTTGGAAGACGCCATACAAGAATCCATCCGCAATACTTTCTCAGGAGCGACAATATGACACAAGGCCTGCAGCTCATCAGAACGGCCTTTGCCGGCTACGAAGATTCTTACGTAATCATCGGCGGCACCGCTTGTGACATCATCATGACCGACAACGAACTGGACTTCCGAGCCACCAAAGATATTGACATGGTGCTGATTGCCGAGGGACATCTTCGCGAGTTTGCACAACGATTGTGGTCTTTCATTCGCGATGGCGGATACACCTCTATCACGAAGAACTCCGCACAGCCTCACCTGTACCGTTTCATGCACCCCAGTACGTACGGGTATCCCACTATGATCGAGCTATTTTCACGTCACCCTGACTTCCCTATTGTGCCGAACTCGTTCCTGACGCCATTGCATATTGCAAACGACGTTTCCAGCCTGTCAGCCATCATGCTGAACGACAGCTACTATCGGCTACTGCAGCAAGGCCGCGAATCAATACAAGGCATCAGCGTGCTTAACGAGAAATATCTCATTCCTTTCAAGGCGAAAGCATGGTTGGATCTCAACGCCCGAGAACAACATGGCGAGCACGTAGACGGAAAAGATCTCAAGAAGCATAAATATGATGTATTCCGTTTGGCTCAACTACTTGCTCCAGAGGATCGCGTGTCTCTCAACGACGAGGCCTACCATGATCTCGCTGATTTTCTTGGGAAAATATCCCATGAAACGCTTCCGATAAAGCAGCTCGGCATACGGGGAACACAGCAAGACATCATTGATTTGATAGCCGGCGTATATCAACTGTCTATCCCACCACGCGATGAACTGCCCACCACGCGATGAATCTTCTACCACGATGTCAGCGTAATTTTGTATTCCGCGGAATAAAGCCGTTTTGCGTCACCACGTGGTGGGTAGTTTGCTACGTCGTGGGGATTTTACTACGTGGTGGAGGTTTGACTATATGGTGGGACCATACTAGAAGGCCGCCGTTCCGAATGAATCGGAGCGGCGGCCTTTTGGTACGTGCTGGGTACTCCCCTCAGGCGCTTATGCGCCAGCGGGAGCTACAGGGGCTCACTGAACCTGGGCGCGGGCGATCTTGCCGGTGAAGGAGTTGGCCTCGTCGGCATCCTTGACGCCATCCTTGTTCCAGGAGAACATGGCGCGCAGCTTCGGGCCGACGGTCTCGATGCGCTCGTTGGAGTACTTCTCCTGCAGCTCCTTGAAGTGCGGGGCGCCGGCATCCTGATCGTCGATGAACTCCTTGGCGAAGGAGCCGTCCTGGATGCGCTGCAGGTGGTATTCCATGCGCTTGCGGCAGTCCTCGTTGATGACGGTGTTGACGTAGTCGCCGTACTGAGCGGTGTCAGAGCAGGACCAACGAGCCTTGTTCAGACCGCCCTCGTTCATCAGGTCGACGAGCATCTTGAGCTCGTGGCAGACCTCGAAGTAGGCGATTTCCGGCTGGTAGCCGGCGTCGGTCAGGACTTCGAAGCCCATCTCGACGAGCTTGTTCACACCGCCCATGAGCACGTTCTGCTCGCCGAAGAGATCGGTCTCGGTCTCTTCCTTGAAGGTGGTCTTGATGGCACCGGCGCGCAGGGCACCGAGGGCCTTGGCGTAGGCCAGGGTCAGAGCCCAGCCGTCGCCACGCGGATCCTGCTCGACGGCCACGACGACCGGCACGCCACGGCCAGCGGCGTACTCACGACGAACGATGTGGCCCGGGCCCTTCGGGGCAACCATGAACACCGGGTGATCCTCAGACGGCTTGATGTAGCCGTAGTGAATGTTGAAGCCATGAGCGAACGCAACAGCGGCACCCGGCTTGATGTTGGGCTCGATGTCGTTGGCCCAGATGGTGCGCTGGTACTGGTCGGGGGCCAGAATCATGATCACGTCGGCCTCGGCGGAAGCCTCGGCCACGGACTTGACCTCGAGGCCCTGCTCCTTGGCGAAGTCGACCGACTTGGAGGTCGGACGCAGGCCGACGACCACGTCGACACCGGAATCGCGAAGGTTCAGCGCGTGGGCGTGGCCCTGGGAGCCGTAGCCGATGATTGCGACCTTCTTGCCTTCGAGAACAGAGAGATCACCGTCGTTCTCATACCAGATCTGTGCTGCCATTATTGGCACTCCTTTTCAGTAGTGGGTTGTGGCGCCGCTGGGCGCCGGGGGGTATCTACGGTGTGCAGATAAGTCCTGTTTTGCGAGGATTGTGTCCTTCAAACCGAGTTCAATCCTACCGAGAACGCCGTCGCAGCCCCGCTGGAGTCCACAACGTGAGCTAGGTCACTATTGGAGTATGGACAGCCGTGTGCAGAGAACGATTCTCGATAACAACTCTGCACCCTTTTGAACAGAATCGCACAATCCCACATATGGGGAAAGGCTGAGATATCAACGACCTTGCATATTCGGTGTTCGTTTGCCTGCAAGAAATCAGCGCATAGTTGTTATTGAGAATGATTCGCTGCGCGCAACAACACAAAACCGCCGCTCCCGTATGGGCGGGAACGGCGGTTTGCTAGCTTAAATCCCCTTCAGGGGCGACAATCACTGAACCTGGGTACGAGCAATCTTGCCGTTGAAGGACTCGGTCTCATCCTTGTCCTTGGCCTCGGCGTTATTCCAGGAGAACATGGCGCGCAGCTTCGGGCCAACGGTCTCGAGGTGCGGGTGAGAGTACTCTTCCTGCAGCTTCTTGAACTTCGGAGCGCCGGCAGCCTGGTCATCCATGAACTCCTTGGCAAAGGAGCCATCCTGAATGCGCTTGAGCTGGTACTGCATGCGCTTCTTGGTCTCCTCGGTGATGACGGTGGAGGTGTAGTCGCCGTACTGAGCGGTGTCGGAGCAGGACCAACGAGCCTTGTTCAGACCACCCTCGTTAGCGAGGTCGACGAGCATCTTCAGCTCGTGGAACACCTCGAAGTAGGCGATTTCCGGCTGGTAGCCAGCCTCGGTCAGCACGTCGAAGCCGAGGTCGCACAGGTGGTTGATGCCGCCCATGAGGACGTCCTGCTCACCGAACAGATCGGTCTCGGTCTCCTCGGTGAAGGTGGTCTTGATGGCGCCTGCACGCAGAGCGCCCAGAGCCTTGGCGTAAGCCAGGCACAGCGGCCAGGTCTTGCCGTCCGGGTCCTGCTCAACAGCAACGACGACCGGGACCCCACGGCCAGCGGCGTACTCACGACGAACGATGTGGCCCGGGCCCTTCGGGGCAACCATGAACACCGGGTGATCCTCAGACGGCTTGATGTAGCCGTAGTGGATGTTGAAACCGTGGGCGAAGGCCAAGGCAGCGCCCGGCTTCAGATTCGGCTCAATGTCCTTCTTGTAGACGGCTGCCTGGTACTGGTCAGGCAGAAGAATCATCACAACGTCAGCCTCGGCAACGGCCTCGCCAACCGGCTTGACCTCAAGGCCCTGCTCCTTGGCGAACTCCACGGACTTGGAGGTCGGACGCAGGCCGACGACCACGTCGACACCGGAGTCACGCAGGTTCAGCGCGTGGGCGTGACCCTGAGAACCGTAGCCCAGGATAGCCACCTTCTTGCCATCGAACACGGACAGATCGGCGTCCTTCTCGTACCAGATAGTTGCTGCCATTTTTGGCGCTCCTTTTATTTATTTGTTTATTTATGGGGTTGAATTTTTCTTGCGTTCTGCGGGGTTTCGCTGAGCGATATTCTGTTGTGGCTTTCCTTGTGGGCTTTTCCGATATGCAGGTTTAGTCCCGTCGCATCGGAAAAGCCCTGTAGGGGTTCACTTAGTGGAATTAGGGGTTTTCACGTTGTGAACATCGTCACTTGGTAAAGTCAACGTCCTTAGTCTCCTTGCAGGTGAGCACGGAGACGAGGCAGCACACGGCCATCACGGCAAGGTAGAGGCCCACGGAGTGGACGCCCCAGTGGGAGCTCAGCCAAGTGGCGATGGTCGGCACGAAAGCCGCGCCGACGATGGCGGCCAGGTTGTAGCCGATGCCGGAGCCGGAGTAACGCACGTTGGCGTCGAACAGCTCAGGCAGGAAGGCGCCGATCGGGCCGAAGGCGATGCCCATCAGGGCAAAGCCGACGCACAGGAACACCATGTTGGCGAAGAAGTTCTTCTGGCCGACCAGACCACCGTCCAGCAGGAACGGGAAGAGTACGGCGAACACCACAAGTGCGCAGGAGGAGAAGGTCAGCACGCGACGGCGGCCGATCTTGTCCGCGTACAGGCAGGACAGCACGATGAACAGGGCGAACACGCAGATGGAGATCATGAGCATGAGCAGGTATTCCTGGTTGGTGAAGCCAAGGTTGCCGCCGCCTTCGCCCTGCTCCTTGGTGCCCCAAGCGAGGGACCAGGTGGCGAGCGTGTAGAACAGCGTGTAGGTCACAGCCACAAGGAAGGTGGCCTGCAGCACCTGACGCCAAGACTTGCGGAAGACCTCGGTCAGCGGGGACTTGACAACCTTCTTCTGCTCCTGAGCCATACGGAAGATCGGGGTCTCCTCCATGTGAACGCGGACCACGAGACCGACGATCACCAGGATGGCGGACAGCAGGAACGGCACACGCCAGCCCCAAGCCAGCATCGCGTCCTGATTGTTGAAGGATTCGAGCACGAAGTAGGTGCCGTTGGACAGGAAGAAGCCGATCGGGGCGCCGAGCTCCGGGAAGGAGCCGTACAGTGCGCGCTTGTCTTCAGGCGCGTTCTCGGTGGCGACCAGTGCCGCGCCGGACCATTCGCCGCCCAGGCCGATGCCCTGGATGAAACGCAGCAGGCAGAGGATGGCGACTGCACCAACGCCGACCTGATCGTAGGTGGGCAGGCAGCCAATCAGGAAGGTGCCGACACCCATGGTCATCAGGCTGACGACCAGCGTGGTCTTGCGGCCCATGCGATCGCCGAAGTGGCCGAAGATCAGCGAGCCCAGCGGGCGGGCGATGAAGGCGACGGCGAAGGTCAGCAAGCTCATCAGCAGTGCGACGGTGGGGTTGTCCTTCGCGGAGAAGAAGATGTGCGGGAAGTAGTTTGCCGCGGCGGTGCCGTAGGCGTAGAAGTCATAGAATTCGATGGCGGTACCGACCATCGACGCGGCGATCACGGTCTTGACCGAATCGCGTACCAAGGTAGCGGCTTTACCTGCCGCCTGCCCTAAGCCAGTCTCTTCGACTGCTGCAGTCATTGTTACTCCTGTTTTGCTCTCGTTCACTCTCATCGGCGGGCGATTATTTCGCCCCACAGGGAGGTTGTTGTTCTGTCGCTGTGTTGTTGCCGTGTACTGTCCGCTACCGTTTCCGTCTGCGGGATTCTGCCGTAAGCCTTGTGAGCGCAACAAAAAAAGCCCCGCATCATGCAGGGCCGTGCCGATTGTGTCAGCTTGATTGGCCCTGCCTTCGTTGACGGGGCTTCAAGCATCAGTGCCGAATTAGTCCGCCAGCGAAGACGGGCTAATAATTCGTGCGGATACAAACGCAGAAGCATTGAATCCAGTCATCGCGTGGCCTCCTTTCGGTATTTCCTCAGGCCGTTCGACCTGAACTGGAATGTAAACATAGGTTTGTATGTCTTGCCAATCCAGCAAGGGTTCACATTGTGGACATTGTGACGTAGGAGTCATGTGAGATGGGTGACTGTGGGCGGCCGTGACTCGGCTCCCCTCAGTCGCCTACGCCGCCAGCTCGGCCGCAATTACAGACGGGCTACCGCCCGCAGTCTGCCTGCTCGCCTCCCGGCTCGCCTTCGCCTACAAACAGTCCACTGGACTGTTTGCTTCACAGCTCAGCCTCAGAGAGGGGAGCCAAGATAGGAGTCACCGGGTGGTTTCGCCGGGGATGAGGGCTACGGGGATGACTTCTTCGGGAGTGGGTTGGGTGTCAACGTCCGAAGCGCTATCGTTCTTGGACGGAGAGGCGGGGCCACCGTCGGCGGCGATCTGTGAGTCCATGCGGACGGCGAGCGCGGCGGCGATGGCCGGGAAGTCCTGTCGAATCGCGGTCAGGCGTTTGCCGGCGGTTTCGGCCATGAGAGTGCCGTCATAGGCGATGACTTGCAGATCAGCAGGCACCTCGATACCCCGTCGTGAGGCTTCCTGCAATGCCACGGATGCCACCACATCGGAGCCGACGATGGCGTCGACATCAGGATACTGTTCGAAAATGGCGCATGCGGTGGCTTCGTGGGCGGCGATGTCGGCCACGGTGCCGGCTTCGACATAATCGCAGGCAATGCCGGCCTCAGCCAGCAGACGCTCGACGGTGAGATGGTAGCGAATCGTGGGGAAAGTGGTGCCTTCCGCGAACTGGGAACGCGGGCCACCAACGAGCACCACGTGGCGCGCGCCGGAATCGATGAGCTGGCGCGCAATCAGACGGCCTCCCTGTTCATGATCAGACCGGACGACCGGCACACCCTCACCGAGCGTGCGGTCGAAAGCGACAATTGGCCGATGGATGGAGGTCCAGTAGTCGGCCGGATGCTCGGTGTGGGCCGCCATGATGATGCCGTCCATCATGTGCCGCTGGAGCATGTCGATGTACTCGCTCTCGCCCTTGTCTGTATCGGCGGTGGAGCAGAGCAGGGTTTTGAGGTCGCGCGCGGCGAACTCGCGCTGCAGATGCGCGGTGAGTGTGGAGAAGAACGGGTGGGCGATGGTCGGCATGATCACGCCGATGGTGTTGGTGCGGTTTCGGTAGAGGTTGCGGGCCAGCTCGTTGGGAATGTAGTTGAGCTGGCGCATCGCGGACTCGACTTTGGCACGCATATCGGCCGAGACGTAGCCGGTGTTGTTGACCACCAACGAAACGGTGCTTAAGGACACCCCTGCCGCTTTGGCTACGTCGCGCATGCCGACCATGGTTTTGCTCCCCTGCGAGTACTGGACTGGATCACTGCTGACCAGTGTACTCGAACCGGTTTATTATTCGGCAGATTTGGTGGTGAGGGTGACGATTCCGGCCAGCAGCACCATGACGATGGCGGACGGGAAGAGCAGGTAATAGCCGAAGCTATGCTCGAAGGCGTTCACCAGTAGCGCGCCGATGATGGCGGCGAGCGCCAGACCGGCCGAGTTGGCGAGCGCATAAATGCCGAGGTCGTGGCCGGCTCGGCGCGGGTCGGGCAAAGAGTCCATCACCAGTTCAAGTCCGAGCGAATCATAGACGCCAAAGGCGAATCCGGAAATCAACGCAAACAGCAGCATGCCGTTTTCACGGGCAGTGCCGGTGGACCAGACGCCAAGGCCCCATGCGAGCGCCAAACCAGCGGCATACAGCAGGCAGGCACCGGCCACCACACGGGCCACGGGAATGTTCTTTTCCTCGATTCGCTCGGAAATCGGCCCGGCGGCCCAGGAGGCGAGCGCGGCACCGATCAATGTGGCCACAGCCATACCGGCAATGAGGAATCCGGCCGGAATGGTCAGCGGCGCGGACGTAAGTACCACGGCCTTGCCATAAACCCAGAAACGTACGAGATACCACAGAAACACACCGGTCAGCCCAACACCGGCCATCATGCACGTACGGGCGGCGAACACCCGGGAGAACTCGGGAGCGTGGGCCGGCGGGCGCAATTGGTCAAGTACCTGACTGCGGTCAAAAAGCTGGTTCGGCTGCTCAGCGCTAGAAGGCTCCTTGGGCAGAATCAATACGGTGGCAATACCGGACACTGCAAATAGCACGGCGGTGTAACTAAACGGCGCAAACGAATTGAACATCACACCAAGCGCACCCATGCACACGCCAAGCGCTTGGCCGAGCATCACACCGATGCCATGCCAGCGTTCGATGCGAGGGCGGAACTTGTCGGGCACCCGTTCGCTGATGGCGCTGGTCAACGGCACGGAAAGCATCGCATAGGCGAACTGTAGGAACACCCAGAAAATACAAAGCACAATGATGCCGATATTCTGCCCCAGAATCAGCGTGATCAGCGCGCACAGCAGACCTCCGCCAACCATCCACGGGGTACGACGGCCCAATGGCGTGCGTGTGCGGTCGGACAACACTGAAATCAGCGGCATCGCAAACATGGAGGCCACTACGCCGACAATCACCAACACGGCCAGGGGCATCGCCAATTCGGTGGCGACGGGCAACGGGCGGCCAGTGGCCGGATTGATGGCGATATGACCGGCAACAGCAGTGTCATAGCCGAACGTACGCGCAATCGCGTTGGGCATGGCAATGGTGTTCAACGCCGCCCAAGGCGCGCCGACCAGAATTGAAGCAGCGAAGAAACCCCAGTTGAGTCGGGAGACCTGACCTGCGGTAGGGCGTTGGCCATTGACGGCGACCATGGGATCGCGCATGTCGAGGTAGGCGGACGACATATCCGGCGCGGGAGTGTCCACACTGGCGGCTGCAGCAGCGGCTGCCGAAGAACCGGCGGAAGCCAATCGCACAGCCTGGGCCTCAGGCTGGTCCGCAGAGGCTTCGGGCGGGCGGCGGCGATTCTTGATGGCCAGTCTGGCCACGGCGGCTTTGTCTTCGGGACTTAGGACCTTGTCCAAATCCGGGCGATCATCAATACCCGGACGCACATACGGTTCCAACATGATGCTGCTCTTTCTCTGTTCTGCTGCTCGTCTCGTCGATTCCGGCGGGATGCTTGGGCCGCGCCCGCAGGAGCATGACCTTCAACCCCGCATACGCAAAACCGCCCGGGCGCACTGGCTTCAGTGCACTGCGGGCGGTTTGCTCTCCATGAACCCAGCTTACGCCGGGCGCACTACTTGGAGCGCGCACAGCGGAGTGGCGTTTATGGGCCAACGGTTAGTCGATATCGGCAATCGGCGGGTTGGCGAGCAGATCGCGGGTTTCGTGGTCGCCGGCGGCATCGCTCCAGGCAAGGCTGGCAACCGGGGTGGTGTTGTCTGTGCCGAGGCCGCGTCCGGGCTCGAAGGTGAGGGCGGCCGTGGACGCGCCGTCGGCGGCGGTCCAGCGGAAGGTGATGGACGTGTCGCCATCGACCTCGTAGCTGAACTCGCCATCGAATGCAGACAGCTCGTTGCGGAACTTGGCCAGGGCGTTCAGGGCCTTGACCACCGGGCGTTCGAGGTTTTCATCGATTTCGGCGGTGGAGTAGTAGTGGCGGTTGATGTCGCGGCCGTTGTTGGTGCGGCGCAGCAGTTCCATGTCGTTGCGGCCGGCGAGCGCGCCCACGTAGTAGACCTGCGGCACGCCCGGCAGGAAGAACTGCACGGCGCGGGCGGCCAAGTAGTGCTGGTCGTTGCAGCCGAGGGCCGAGTAGTACGTGGAGTTGACCTGGTAGAGGTCGAGGTTGGACGCGGCGGCACCGGTGGCGGCCTGGGATTCGCCGTGGGTGTTGGCATGGATGGTGTTGACCAGGTTGTCGACGTCCTCGTCGGGCACGAGGCCCTTGAGGGAGCGGTCGAGCTGGTCGGAGCCGATGTCGATCACGCCGATGCCATCGTGCGTATCGAGCACGGTGACGGCGTTGTTCGGGCGGATCTCGGTCCAGTGGGCCACGGGTTCGACGTGACCGGTGAACAGCGAGTGCAGAAGCAGCGGCGGCAGGGCGAAATCGTAGACGCGGTCCACCTTGGAGGCGATCTCCACCTGCTTCTTGTAATAGCTGTGAACCTCGATGAGGATTTCAAGGCCGCGCTTGACGCCCTCCTCGCGCAGACGGGAGATGAGCTTAAAGGTCTTGGGGGTCATGAAGCAGCTGGTGCCGGCTTCCTTGGCGCCGTAGCCCACGGCGTCGAGACGGATGTAGCGCACGTGGCTGGCGGCCATCTGATCGAAGATGGACATCAGGTATTCCCAGCCCTTGGCGGAATCAGTGTCGATGTCCACCTGCTGCGGGGTGAAGCTGACCCATACCAAACGGGTCTTGCCGCCGAGGTTGTAGTGGGTGAACGGCAGGCCCGGGCGCGGGCGGTAGATGCCGGCCAGGTCTTCTTCGGTAGCGCCGTTCGGGAAGACGGAGCTCATGGTCAGGAACATCGGGTAGTACTCGGAGTTCTCGCCGTTCTTCAGCACGTCCTGGAATTGGGCGGATTCCCAGCTCATGTGGTTGACGATGGCGTCGACCATGATGTCGTGGGTTGTGGAGAGTTCGGCGACGTCGTCCCAGCTGCCGAGACGTTCGTCGACTTTGGTATGGTCGATCGGGTCGAAGCCTGCATCCGCACCATCGAACGGAGTGAAGAACGGCAGGATATGCACGCCGTCATACACGCCGTCGAAGCGGGTGCGCAGGATGTCGGTCATCGAGCTAAGAGTGCCATCGCCGAGACGATCGGCGTATGTGATGAGTTGCACTTTGTTTTTCATGGGACCTCCCTTGGCTCATGGGCGCGGGTGCAATTTGCGTGCGCATCTGCCTGTTTGTTGTTTACGTATTTGCATACTCACGTATGTATCGAACCGGTTCGATATTACCTCGAAAGGGACGTCAATGTCCAGTCGCGCAGTGAAATGCGCGTGTCGAACCGATTAGATGCGGTGTTCTATGCAGCTTAGCCTGTCCGACTCCAATGTGTCCGATTGATAACGCCCGGTTTGTTGCGCATTTTGGTTGAGGCTTGAGTTGAGAGACATGGTCCGTCGTCCGGGTACGATTTCAGTCGCCAAACAAAACCGCTATGGAAAGAGGCGACGGAACCATGCAGGATCAGATTCTACAGGTCGATGAGAACATGCTCGAGACGAGACTCGACCGGTTGGTGTCGGAGAAGGTCGAGCAATTGCTGAACGCGGAGGCGGACGAGATCACGGGCGCCGCCCGCTACGAGCGCACCGGGGACAGGAAGGCCTACAGAGTGGGTCATTACGAGCGTGACCTGACCGTGAAGGCCGGGACCGTGACCCTCAAGGTCCCGAAGCTCAAGGGCGCGCTGTTCGAGTCGGCGGTGATCGAACGATACAGGCGTCGTGAGCAGAGCGTCGAGGAGGCGCTGATCGACATGTACCTGGCCGGCGTTTCGACCCGTCAGGTCGACGACATCAGCCGCCTGCTGTGGGGCGAGCGGATGCCCTCGCAGACGCTCTCGGACAAGCTCAAGGGGGTGTACGCGCAGATCGACGAATGGCGCAACAGGCCGTTGGAGCGTTCGTACCCGTACCTGTTCGTGGACGGCGTGTGGCACAAGCGCACGTGGGGCGGGTCGGTCGAGAACGTGAGCGTGCTGGTCGCGATCGGCGTGGACGACACGGGCCATCGGGAGGTCGTCGGGGTCGCGGAGGGCATGAAGGAGGACAGGGCCAGCTGGGAGCAGTTCGTCAGGAGCCTGATCGAACGCGGTCTCAGGGGCGTGCGGCTCGTGGTGGGCGACCGGTGCGCCGGGCTGGTGGCCACGGTGAACTCGATGCTGCCGGACGCGAGATACCAGCGGTGCACGGTCCACTTCATGCGCAACGTGCTCTCCAGGGTCAGCCGCAAACACGCGGCATGGGCGGCCGGCGCGCTCAAGGCCGTGTTCGCCATGGAATCCCGCGACGCCGCGTTGAGGAAGGCGGAGGATGTGGCCGCGCAGATGGAATCCCGCGGATTGAAGGCCGCCGCATCCTGCCTCAGGGAGGGCATAGGCGAGTCGACCACCTACCTGCTCGACGACTACCCCGTCGAGCACCGTCGGCGGATCCGCACGAACAACATGATCGAACGCCTCAACAGGGAGATCCGCCGGCGCACCAGGGTCGTCGGCAGCTTCCCCGACGGCAGGAGCGCGCTCATGCTCGTCTGCGCCAGGATCCGCTACGTCACCGCCAACGATTGGTCGAGCCGCCGCTACCTGAACATGTCCCGACTCGGTGACACCATGCAGACAACCGACTGAAACCGACCCGGCAACGGGCCAGACCGCTTTTGCGCAAGACTTCGGGCACAACCAGACCGTACCTTCGGCCATATGGATCTGAATTACTTCAGCTTTGCAGCCGAAGTGCGTCTCACAATGGGGAACAACTATCGTGATTTGTGAGGAAGGTCCGCCAGATCATGTATATGCGTATGGCCCGTACTTGTAGCACGGGCCATACTTTTCGTTCCATGGCTGTGGTGTAGAAATTGATTATTCCTTGACGGCGCCTGCGGCCAGGCCGGACTGCCAGTACTTCTGCAGGCACAAGA
>ENA-ORTF01003422-ORTF01003422.1-human-gut-metagenome-genome-assembly--contig:-NODE-3422-length-13709-cov-2.886846_pt1 | contig 13709 bp, 13 predicted proteins | sample MGYA00241908_ERZ509180 | MGnify/ENA primary metagenome ERZ509180 (study PRJEB26280, sample SAMEA2338814) | human gut metagenome | biome: human gut; feature: human-associated habitat; material: faeces... | reverse complement strand
GTTCGTCAGCAGCGCCGCCAGATCCCCGGGCTTCTCGATGGCCGGGCCCGAGGTGATGCGGATGCCCGCCCCCATCTCCTGGGCGATGATCCCGGCCAGCGTGGTCTTGCCCAGGCCGGGCGGGCCGTGGAGCAGCACGTGGTCCAGGGCCTCTCCCCGGGTCTTCGCAGCATCTATAAAGATCTTTAAGGTGGATTTTATCTTTTCCTGGCCGATATATTCCTTTAAATACCGGGGCCTTAGGGTTCCTTCTATTTTTTTATCTTCTTCATTGCAAAACTCTGCTTTGTATACGAACATAATCTCATGATATTTTATTCCTTTTAGCTCAAAGAAGTTTTCTATTGTTGATATATATCCTGTTATTTCTATTTCTTTGCCTAGTTCTTCTTTCATTTCACGTTTTACTGTGTCTTGTGAGTTTTCTCCTATTCTCACATGTCCGCCCAGCAGGGCATAATGGTTTGCTGTTTCTCCTTTGTGTAATAATATTTTTCCATTGTGTATTATTACTCCTGCTGCTCTTATGTTTAATTTGTAGCTATCTATTTTAATAGCTAGATCTCCTGGTTCGTATGCCATTTTATTTTCTCCTTTTTTATTTTTTCAAATGTATCTTCTTGTAATTTCATTTTATGTAACATTTTTTCCTCCGTTCCCGGATTGTACAGAATTAAGTAATAATCTAGGACAAGCCGAATATAATATTTCTAATCTCTCCAAATGTCTCCATTTATAAATTCAGTTAGTGCCATTATAAATGCTTCTCTTGTTAAATCATACATTCTCGTAAAATTTTTCAAATGCCTGTCTTGCACCTTCAACTTTTCCTTTATTGTTTGTTCCTATTAAAACTCTCATAATTAGCTGACTCCTTTATTTTTCTATAACTCAAATTTATATATTTTTTCTTCACTTATTTTCTTTACAAATATTGCTCCGAATTTTTCGTAATAGTCGTTTAACGTTGTTTTCAAATATATTTCTTTATATCCTCTTTTTCTCGCCTCTTTTAAAATAGCATAATTTAATATTGGGGAATATCCCTGTCCTCTGTATTCTTTTTTCACATACATTGTGGCATACCATGGACTGAGTTTTGGACATTCGTCACAGTCTTGAGGAAATATTGATATAAATCCTATTAGCTTATCATCGTCTAGCAAAATCAATTTGCAAAAGTCTTTGCCTTTTAATTGGATTTTTATTTTTTCTATTTTTCCTTTTATTCTTGATTCTTTATCCTCTTCCGGCTTGTCTGCCCATTCCTCGTATTCAAGTTTTGCTACTTCTTTTAAAAATTCCATTTTTTCTAGTATGTTATAAATTTTCAACATCTTATTTTCCTCTTCTACTATTTTCGAGTCCTGAATATATTTTTCATTTTTATTTACATTCAATTTTTCTTGCCAATTCAAATGCTAAATATGGCACTCTAGCTTTCTTTTCAAAACTCGTTAGCTGTCCTAGGCTTCTTTCTTCCCATTCTACTGCATCTAAATTGTCTCCGGCATAATAGAATGTAAAGTATTTTAATTTCTTATATTCGCAAACAGCCGCAATTGATGCACCTTCCATTTCTACACAAACGGCACCTTTTTGTTTAAACATTTCTATTTTGTCTTTTGTCTCTCTGTAAAATCCATCAGTCGTCCAAGTTGCACCTTCTTCGTATTTATATCCATTTTCATCTAGCACCTGTTTAAATATATTTTTGTATTCCTTGTTCATCTCTATGGATTCTGAATCTGGTACGTAATGATAACTTGTTCCCTCATCTCTAAATGCTTTATTGGGAATTATTATCGAACAGTCCTCTATTTTTTTATCTAGTACTCCACAGTTTCCGAAAATTATGAACGTGTCTATTCCGTTCGCACTCAATTCTTCTATGTCTGTACTTATCCATGGTCCACTTACACCTGCCATAAATAATGTTATTTTTATGTCTTCATATTTCATAATATAGACTGGGCGACTGCAGTTAGCACCACTAATAAATCCAACCTTGATACATTCAAATTTTTCTACAATATCGTCTAATAAATATTCTGAAAATACTCCTACCGCTATGTGTGGTAACTTGTAGTTTGCATCTCTAGCTCCATCTAGTTTTCTTATGCCGGTCGCCTTTATTAGGCCTTCTTCCTTGCTGAATAAAATCATTATGTCACCTCCAATTATTTGTTATATTCGTATTCTTGTATTACTTTTCCATCTACGTCTTTTAATATTATCTTGTTTTCATCTAATATGATATAGCTGTGTGCTGTGTTGCATTTTGGTAGTGATATTGACCCTGGATTTGCAAATATCAAACCTTCTTTTTCTTCTATAAATCCTTGATGTATATGTCCATAAATCATTATGTCGAAATCGTCATAAGGTATGTTTTCTATGTTGTATTTGTGACCATGTGTGAAGTAGAATTTTTTTCCGTTTATCTCCATTAATATGTGGTCGTTAAATTTGAATTCTGAAATCATTTCGTCTACTTCTGCGTCACAGTTTCCTTTTACTACTAATAGCCTGTCTTTCATTGAGTTTAATGTTTCTGCAACTTTCATTGGGTTGTACTCTTGGCTCAAATCGTTTCTTGGGCCGTGGTAATATAAGTCTCCTAATAATATTATTTTTTCTGGGTTTTCTCTTTCTACTATTTCTCTTATTTTGTCGGCATAATATCCCGAACCATGTATATCTGATATAACTAAAGCTTTCATGTTATTTTCCTTTCTATATTTTTGAATTTTTCATATTATACATTTTATTGCAATAAATTATATAAGTTTGTTTCAAAAATGTTTCATCCTAGTTTTATTTTTGTTTTCTATATTATATCATAGCTTCATAATATTAAATAGATGTTAAATATTTAAATTACAAAATACTTTTACAATTAAACTAAATTATATCATAAATTCTTGCCATGCAAAAGGCGGGGGATAATATCCCCCGCCTATGCAGTATGTTAGACAGAAACAGTAGCAGCACGTTTTCTCAGAGCTTTGTGCTTTGCCTTTGCTTCCTCATCCCGTGTACATACACTAATTACAGACCCCTTAATTGATTTTTCATCGTGCAGCACTGTAAAAACGTCTCCCACGCTTACTGGCGCAAACCTCTTGAATTTTTCGAGTGGTACATAAACCACCCGAGATTCGCTTGTAAGATAGTCTTTTTTCTGGCTCTCAATGGTCCAGATAAACTCAAGTTCGCATTTAGCGAACAGGTTGTCTTTCTGTCTAATTTCCAAATAGCTAAGCATCTGTGTCCTCCATTTTTTACCAAAAATTTTACTTATTTGTCTACATACCAGCTTGTCTAGCAAACTGTTCTTCAATCGCCTTGACAAGTGTCATAGCGATTCCTCCTTTCATTCATACTCTTTATTATATCATATTATTCTCATTTTGGCAAATTATACCAAAAATTAATCGCATAATCGTGTATTTTTCGTATTTTTTCCTAAAAATTATTCAGAAGTATATTACACCTCTGAACAATTTTTATTATATATTATCCTGTCTTATTGTTTCTATTATGTTTTGCTTGTTTATTTTGTTTAGTGAATATTTCATTGTTAGTCCTACTATTATAAATACAAATATTACAGAAATTATTATTGCTTGCCATGGTACTATAAATCCAAAGTCTATCGAATTTGTAAATGATTTGAATATTGCATATGAGCCTAAAAGCCCTATTGGAATTCCTATTAGCAATGATTTTGCTCCATACATTATGCTCTCTAATTTTATCATTTTGTTAAATTCTTTTGTTGTCATTCCTATTGATTTTAGGTTTGCAAATTCTTTTGAACGTAGTATCATGTTTGTTGTTATTGTGTTGAATATATTAGTTACACCAATTAGTGTGATTACTGCTATGAATCCATACAAGAATATTGATACGAGTATTATTATTCTTTTTTGTTGATCTGCATACTCAGCTAAATTTGTTATCATTATATCTTCAAAGTCTTCGCCTTCTTTTTTAAGGTCTGTTAGCTTGTTTTCTATTTCTGATGGTTTTTGTGCATCTATGCATAGGTTTCCACTATTTAATTCACTCTTATCTTTAGTAACTACTGGATAATCTTCAGATACAAACAAGTAGCCTCCCTCTGTATAACATCCTTCATATCCCATTGGTCTTTCTGTTGTAATTTTAGAAATCTTAATTTGCTTTTGCTCATCATCCATAGTAACTTCCATTGATTCTCCAGCTTTAACATTAAAATAATGCTCAACCTTAGATTTTCCTTGCCCTAGATAATGCATCATATCGTCTCCAAGTATTGCTATATTTGAATAATCTTTCTCGTTCATTCCAAGGCTTTTTACATATGACTTGAAGTAGTCATTGTTAACCATAACAATTGTCAAACCTAGAGTATTATATTCATATTTTCCAACATTTTCTGGGAAGTCTTCTTCATATATCTGTTTTTTATTTTCTAATTCTTCTTTAGCAAAGTCTGTTCCATATTTGTTTACGTCTATCTCAGCACTAGTCTGGTATGAATAACTGTAGCTATTTATTCCGCTCCATGTCGCAATTTTTTCATATAATGCTTCATTTTCACCATTTACGGCTATGTTATAGCTCAAATCTGTATAATATGAACCTGTCATCATCTGTCCATAAGTTAAAAATGATGAAAGTGCTATGAATATTGATATACTTACAACTAGCGACACTACTGTTGTTCTGTATTTTTTTCTATTTCTTTTTAAGTTTTTGCTTGCAATTACTCCGCCTATTCCAAATAATTTTTTCGTTAATTTTGATGTTTTTATTTTTCTTGTCTTTATCTTTATATCATCTGTTCCACGTATTGCCTCAATTGGTGGAATTTTAGATGCTTTTATTGCAGGAATTAAACATGATAAGAATATTGTAACTGTTGAAATTGCTATTGAAATTAATATTGCTGCTACTGGTACATCATATACAAATGATGTGCCTTCCATCATGTCTACTAATAACAAATTTACAATCCATAGTAAAATTATTATTGCAACAATTCCTAATAAGATTCCAAGTGGAATTGCAACTATACCAATATATAATCCTTCTAGTAAAACACTTCTTTTTATTTGTTTTTTAGTTGCTCCAACAGATGCTAGCATTCCATATTGTTTTGTTTTTTCAGATACAGAAATACTGAAGCTGTTTCTTATTACAAACACGCTACTTACAACTATTATTACTATAATAACACCAGCAATTCTATACAAAACACCTAATATACTCTCACTCAGAACTCCTTCAAATCTTAATAAGTCCGTATTAATATCTACTTCAATTTCACTATCAGTTTCAGCTTCTATAGTATTTTTAATTTGATTCATTACATTTTCATATTCTTTTGGATTTTTTAGAGTTACATAGAAGTTGGCTGTTTGTAAGTTTTTTATTGTAGCATCAGCTGTCACTGATTTTTCATTTTCTTCTGCTGATAAAATTTCATTTGAAGCATTTGTATTTAATTTTGTGCCTATTGATGTTATTTTGTCTGTGCCATCTGCATTTTTCTCATCATTTGAATATGTAACTGCCGTATAGCCTGGTGCAGAATAAGGCTCAAGTCCTGTGTTAGGTCTTTTCATTATTCCAACAACAGTGTATTCTTTTTTCTGTCCATCAACAATTTGCTCCTCATAATCTTCGTTGTCTCCGGCTTTTCCAGTCTCTTGATATATATATTCTTTTGATGAGCTTGCTAGATATGGATTTTTTTGATTAAGCTTACTGCCGTCCATTAGTTCTCTTGTTCCAACATTTAAAGTAATCTTATCTCCAACTTTAATCTTAACTCTACCATTATCAATTAAATGTTGTGGAATAACAATCTCATTCTCATTTTGAGCCATTCGACCTTCTATCAATTTATATGCACCTTTTTCGAAAGCTTTTTCATTCATAGAAACCACATAAATATATGGTTTATCCTCATTTTGAATACTCTCGAATTCACTGTATCCCAGCTCTTTTGTAGTATAATAACTATCAACCGCATTGTTCTGCGTAATATATTTTTGCTGTTCCTGTGGCACATTAGAAAACGAAATATGATAATCACCATCACTATTCTTAATAAGATTTACAAATGTCTGCTGTGCACTTGTAACCAGCCCCGCAACCGCACAAACCAGTGCAGTAGAAAGCATAATTCCAATAATAGTAACAACAGTACGTTTCTTATTAAGCAATAAATTTTTCTTAGTCAACTTATTTAAAACATTCATTATATATTCTCCATCTTTTCGCCCAATAGGGACGCCCTTTTTTGGGCGAAATTAACTTTTCGTTTCCAAACAGCTTCCTTTACTGGACAAAATTTATATTATTTTTTCTTCTTTTCCCAAGAAAGGGCGTCCCTATTGGGCGAAATTTTTCTCATCCTTTATTATTTTTCCATCTTCTATTGTTATAACTCTTTCTGCTTCTTTTGCTATTTCTAAGTCGTGAGTAATTATTACAACAGTCTGGTTAAACTTTTTGTTCGACAATTTTAATAATGATATTATTTCGTCACTAGCCTTTGAATCTAAGTTTCCTGTTGGTTCGTCAGCTAGCATTAATGCCGGATTATTTATCATTGCTCTCCCTATTGATACACGTTGTTGTTGTCCTCCAGATAATTGGTTTGGTAGATGCTTCTCTCTTTTTTCTAACCCTAATGTTTTTATTAGCTCGTCTAATCTTTTCTCATCAACTTTTTGTCCGTCTAAGTCACATGGCAATGTTATGTTTTCTCTTACATTCAATATTGGTATTAAATTGTAAAATTGATAGATTAAACCAATTTGTCTCCTTCTAAATATTGCTAAATTATCATCATTTAAAGAATAAATATCTTTTCCATCTATGAACACTTTGCCTGAAGTTGGTCTATCCACTCCTCCTAACAAATGTAGCAATGTAGATTTTCCGCTTCCACTAGCTCCAACAATCGCAACAAATTCTCCTTTCTCTATCGAAAAAGAAATATGATCAACTGCATTAACCTGATTTTCACCTTTCCCATAAGTTTTAACTAAATCTTCAACTCTTAAAATTTCCATTATATTTTCCTTTCTCGCTTTGGAATAGCAAATTAAATCTCCAAAGCACTCAATCTGAAATTATAATACACTATCAAAGTGACAAATAAATGACATTTTTAAATTTTTGAATAAATAAGAAATTTCTGCATATATTAGTGCTGCCTAAAACAGAAAATATCAATATTAGAATAGAGCCAGAATTTAAAAATAGAAACAACTTTGATGAAACTGAATTCGTCAAAGTTGTTTCTATTCTTTCAAGCAGAAAAACTTTACCTACTAAATATTGTAATCATATATTAGAACCCGAAAGTGAACGGATTCTATGAATGTCATATAAAACCCGATTGGTTATTAGTATATCAAATTGATAATGATATTTTAATTTTAACACTTGTTAGAACAAGTACTCGTTCTGATTTATTTTAATTTAAAATATAGTTGTTTCTCTTAGCACTGACAACCTATTCCAATTCAAATGTTCTTGTATACAATTCCGTCTTGTCCTATTTTTCTACAGTCACCTCAACTGTCTTTTTATATTCCTTATTATACAACAAATCTTTTACTGTAAAAGTATATGTGCCACTTTGCGTTGCTGTATATGTATCTGATTTTTCACCCTCTGGATTTATTATTTCATATAAATTATATACTCCATTTTCATTTCCAAAACAATATTCCAACGTACCTTTTAGCCATGTGTCAAGGCCACCATGACTCTCTACATAATTCCAGAAAGCTTCTTCTGAATTTTCCGAAATAATCCCCTTATCATATTCGTATTTTATTGTCTCACCAAATGTGGAAAAATCTGTTCCATGCCCCTTATTTATAGACAAATGCTCAGTAACAGATATAACATGTTTCTTATCATAGTCCGTCATCTTAGCAATTTGTTCATTACTTATGCTAATCAATCCATCAACAGATGTTACTTTCAAAACAACGGCTGATGCATTTTTTTCTTGTGTAATTTCTATTTTTACTTCTTTATTGCTTTCATCATTTGATTTATTGGTATTTTTCAAAGTTATTAAACCTGCAATAAAAAATATAACAATTATTACTAATATAACAACACTAGCCATTATTTTAATTTTTTTATTTTTCACGTATATCCCCCCTTTAATTTTTTAGCTCATCAAATCCAAATTGCAAAAACTTCGCCCAAAAAGGGGCGTCCCTATTGGGCGAAGTTTTTGCTGAGTATAATTTATTCAGCATCTTTTAATCGTAAGTATCCAAGTTCAACCCATCTGTTATATGCTAAATTTAAGTTAAATAATAGCTTTGGTTTTGCACCAGCTCTGTTTTTATCAACAACACAAGCATAATATCTTTCATCTGGATCATCATAATCTTTTAAATTAAAGAATTTATCGTCTACTTCATTTAAAGAGTATTCATAATTTTTATAATTTTCTTTGTGTATTTGTTTGAACAAACAAAGTGTATCTAATACTTCTTTTACAGTCCTACTAACGGCTAAATCGTTTATGTTTAAATTAATAGGGTCTGTTGCAGTTTCCGCGAGTTGCAAAGTTGAGCCTATAAACATGTTAAAGTTTTGAGCTAAATTCGATAAAATTGTTGCTGTTTTCTTTAGCTCTTCTCCGTTACCAATGTTTTCAATGTCTGTTTTTAGCGTATCGTAAAATACATATTCAACATGCTCTTTATAATAATAATTCATTATTACTTTCTTTAACTCATCGTTTGTGTGGTCTGTTATGTTTATAAAGTATATTGAATTTGCAACCTGTTTATTAAACCAGTTAGTTACCTTTATTGTTTGCGTAAATTCTGTTGATATTTGTGAAAGTCTCCTTGCGAATTCAGCTTGAGATTCATTTTCCTCTTTCACAACATATCCGTTTTCGTCAACTTTTGCTACAGAAGGGTTATCTGGTCTAAATTTAAATTCCAATAATTCGCCTTCTGTTTTATGCAAGTGTTGACCATGCAATTCTTGTATTTCTGGGTTATTTAATATCGTAGTAATTAAGCATAGTTTCATTTTTTCTTCTGACATCTCATTAGAAATTAACAAAACTTTCTTTTTATGTATTAATGCAATATATGCAGCTAAATTAATTGTAAATCTACTCTTACCAGAGTTTGATGGCATTGCAAACGCCATTGTTTCTCCTTGTCTTATTCCCTTAAATACACTAGACAAAATCTTAAATGGAATAGATAAACCATTTGTTAATGTGTTATCTCCTCTAACCAAAAATCCTGTCAAATCGTCATTTAATATAGACCTCTTAAATTTTTCCGTTGCAGTAACCTGTTCAACAGCTCCTTCAACTTCTTCAACAGTCATTTTGTCATACAATTCATAATTTCTTATGTCTGCAATCTCATTTTGTACATGTTTTACAGGATTTTCTCTGCAACATCTTCTAAGTGTAAATAATTTTTTTAGCTCTGTATATGTCTTTTCCATTTTAAATTTAGAATTTTCATAATCAACTTGAATTTGATATTTAAATTCAATTAGCTCATCAGTTGTCCTTGCAAAATTAAATCCTTCTTTTGCAATTTCTGGTGCATACTTTTCACCATCTGTAAACAATACTGTTTTATACACATCTAACAATTGTTCATCTAAAAACAAGCAATCTTTATATAGAAAATAATATGCAGAAATCTGTTTTACATCATTTAGAAGCAAACCAATATATCTCTTTTCAAGTTCAGTATCGGCTAATTCAACAGGGTATCCTAGTCCTTCTTCTTGCTTTCTTTCTTTTATCTTTCTTTCCTTTTCCTTAACCTCTGCATAGTCTTCATATTCAACATTGCCAGACATCTGTAAAATTTGCAATTCATCTAAAGCCTCTTGAAATTTACTCTCGCTAAGAAACTTTCTTATTTTTTCCATTCTATCTCTATTTTCATCTGTTACCTTAATTCTATCAAGTAAATCATAAATAACTTGAGCATTTTCTTCGTTCATATGATTCGTCCTTTCTTGTACTTACTTTGTTTAAATAATATAAATAAATTCAATTTGTTCATTTCAGCATAACACAAACAGAAATAATTTGTTTTCTTAAATTCAGCATGTTGCTCTTGGTCGAAGCTCCTTCCACCACTCAAAATGCGAGCTATCAGTTGAATTTTGTAAAAACATAAATTATTTCTGTCTTTATTTTTTATTAGTCTATCATCGTTATTTTTTCAATTACTGGTTGATTATTTTTTTCAACAGTTCCATTATCATCTTCAACAGCTGTGTCTGCACATATTTTATCTACAACTTCCATTCCACTTGTAACAGTTCCAAATGCAGCATATTGTCCATCTAAAAATGTACTATCTTTGTGCACAATAAAGAATTGTGAACTTGCACTGTTTGGCATAGAAGATCTTGCCATAGAAATAGTTCCTCTTACATGAGAAATTGAATTTTTTACTCCATTAGAAGCAAACTCACCTTTAATAGTCTTACTGCTTCCTCCTGTTCCATTTCCAAGAGGGTCTCCTCCCTGAATCATAAATCCAGATATAATTCTATGGAAAGTTAACCCATTATAAAATCCTTCATTTACTAAATTTGCAAAGTTTTCAACTGTTATTGGTGCAACATCTGCATCTAGTTCTAATGCTATTGTTCCATAGTTTTTCACAACTATTTCAGCATGATGTTTTCCTGTACTATACATATTATTTTCCTCACTTTCATTATTTGTTTGATTATTTTGTGTATTCGCAATTTGATTTTCACTTTCTAAATTATTCTCATTTGTTGAGCTTTCTGTATTAGTTGTATCTTCTAAATTTATAGAATTCCCTTCTGATTGTTTTTTATTTTGAGAATTGTTGTTTATAATAGCACAAACTCCAATTGCAGCAAGCATTATAACTACAACCACTGCTATAATAATATACGACTTTTTCATGTAAATTCCTCCTTAATTATATAAATTATCTTCCTTCATCATATTCAACACTTTCTTCTAAAACTTCGTGTTCTCTATTTATTTCAATATGTTGTTCTTCATCTATTCCTTGTGAAAATTTCTTCATGAAGCTTTCTTTTTCTCTTCTTCTTTTGAATGTTTGACAATGCTGACCTGGCTCTCTATTTTTATAATTTAAAATGTCTCTAAAATTTCCAACACTCTTACTTAAATAATCTAAACCATATGAAAAATCTAGTAATTCTTTACTGCTCCTTAACGCTAAGCACTCTGGTTTTAAGTCTGTCTTTGTACTAAATGGAATTTTCCTTGTTCTCCCTGCTCTATGTAATTTCTATTTAATTCTTCCTCATGTACACAAATTTCAATTGCATTTATTATCTTATCTGGTTCAGTATATAAATTTGTGTTTAAATTTTTCATAAAATTATCTGTATTTGGAATTCCTCCAAACAAGCAAACTGATGCATGCCATATGAATTTAAAGTTTTTAATGCACCTATTGCTGGTCTTAAATATCCAGATTTAATAATACTATCTGCAACATCTTTTTCTGCTGTACTTACACTAGTTATAAAATATCATTCTTCCCCTTAAGTGTCAATGTTTTTTCTTTAAAATATATAAAATGGCCCTTTTTCAATTGACCATTTTTATTCTTTCCTTGATTATGTTTTGAGCATCACTTGGCAATAAATCAGTATAATTTCTAATTAATTTTCTACAATTATACCCCTTTAAAGTTCCAACCTGCGAATTAACCTTTGCAATTAAATTCTTTTCGTTTTCATATTGTATATTTTTTGCTCTCTGACACGTTCTTATTATAACTTGTTTACTAGGTTGTTGATATCCATAAGGATGCGATACCTTTCCTAAAAATGGAACTTCGTGGTAGGCTGTATCTATTTTTGTTTTTTTATTTATAAACTGGTGTGTTTCAGCAAGCTTATTTTGTATAAGAGGCAAAGTATCAATAAGTTGTTTTTTATTGTCAGATATAATAATTATGTCATCTACATATCTGATATATTTATCTAATTTTAATTCTTCTATTACATAATGGTCAAAATTATTTAAATTCAAATTACTTCCTGCTTGAGCTGTAAGATTTCCTATTGCCATTCCATAATTTGAATTACAATCCATTTTTCTTCTATTAGGTACTAAATTTCTTATTTGTTCACTGCATTTATATTCACAATCTAGCGCTGGATTGTTTTCAAATATCACCGGTGTTAAATATAACAATAATTCTTTATGCTTTCCTTTAGATTTGTTTTGTATTAATTTTTTAAACTTTTCACTTACTATTCTTCAATCAACAGACATAAAATATCCAGATAAATCTATTTTTAAGGAAAAACATGGTTTTTTTCCATTGTCAGATGTTTTTATTAAAAAATTTTTTAACATATTCAATGCATATGAAGTTTCTTTTCCTTTTCTGCATGAACAGCAGCCATCAATTAACATATTTTCCAATACATCTTCAACCTCCATCATATAAAAGTGTTGAACTATTCTATCTCCAAATTGTGCAGCAAATATTTCTCTTAAGGCAGGTTCTGTTACAACATAACAGTTAGAATGTTTTGGTTTATATGTACGATTATTTAGCTCATCTAATAATAGGATTAAATTCATACAAAGTTCCTCATTAGTAAAGTTGTATGTACCAATCTTCTTCTTTTTGTTTTTTAGGCATAATTCATATGCCTTGTATAATTCTTCAAATTCTATTTTATCTTCCATTTTTCCTCCGTTATATTTACAATAACATCTTTCCAAAAAGGAAAGATGTTATGTATTTATTATAATGAAACTCCTAGCCAGACGCACAGGATATTGGTTGTTGTTGTTGTCGTTGTCGATTTTGCCAGTACTAAAACTAACGTAATAGCCGTTGTTGTTGTTGTTGGCAGAGGACGACCAATCAAATACTCACAAACGTCGTCAAAGCATTTTTATTGCTCAACTTTTGACAATACCACATATATGGTGGAGCAATCACTTTCATTATATTAAATATCTTTTATTTAAATAATAAAAGTTTGCTAATCTTACCTATTGGCGGATATAGCCTTTTGTATTGCTTCTAACCATTTATCTATATTTTTATCTATTTCTACTTGTTTTCTTATTAATTCAGTTATCTCTCCTGGAGTAATTGCTTTATTAATCATTAGAAATCTAATATCTGTCCACACTTCAATTTTCATTATCTTTTTTGCCTGTAAAAGACACATATATTGTTCTTTTACATCCTCAGATAAAAGTGCTTCCATCGTCTTCTTCTCTACTATTAATATGCTTTTATTCAAATCCTCCTGTATAGAAACCAAACCTTTCGCAATACCTCTTCTTGTAATTTTATCATTAATAAAAACAGATAAATCGTCCAATTTTATATGTAATGGTGCTTGTCTATTTCTTTTATAGATTTCCTGATTTATATTTTTGGTTGCAGCATCAATTTTAGTTTGTGTCCAATGATTTTTCTTAATTTTTTTCTGTTCTTCCATTACTCCCAATGAAACCTTTATCAAAAACACGGCACAGTTCACTTGGCTTAATTCCAATGCCATTATCTGTAATTGATAATGAAACATAATTTCCCATATCCTGTGACTGTATATGTATGACCAGTGGCTCCGTTCCTCGATATTTGATGCTGTTAAAAATAATCTGATTTAGAATAAAACAGACCCACTTATTATCT
>ENA-ORTF01003399-ORTF01003399.1-human-gut-metagenome-genome-assembly--contig:-NODE-3399-length-13800-cov-3.896981_pt1 | contig 13800 bp, 13 predicted proteins | sample MGYA00241908_ERZ509180 | MGnify/ENA primary metagenome ERZ509180 (study PRJEB26280, sample SAMEA2338814) | human gut metagenome | biome: human gut; feature: human-associated habitat; material: faeces... | reverse complement strand
AGAATCATATGCCTATTATAGGCGTGCGTTGGAAAGCGGTGAGCATATTGCATATTTGGTGTATGATAACGGAAAGTTTATCGGAGCTGGTGGATTGAGTTTTTATCAGGTTATGCCGACCTACCATAATCCAACAGGTAAAAAGGCTTATATTATGAATATGTATACAGCATCGGAATATCGGAGACAGGGGATTGCATTTCATACATTGGATTTACTGGTAAATGATGCGAGGGAACAGGGCGTGTCGCAGATAGCCTTAGAGGCAACAGATATGGGGCGGCCATTGTATGAAAAATATGGATTTGTAAAAATGGAAGATGAAATGGAGCTGGTATGATGCATAAAGTAACAGACTTACAACCTTGGGAATGTCTCATGAAGAGAATTGTATGGAAACGATTAGGAGAAATTCGAGATAAGAAGATACTTGATTTTGGAAGTGGTATAGGTGTAACTGCAAACTATCTGGCAGAGCATAACGATGTAACAGCCATTGAACCGGATGGAGATAGCATAAAAGAGCGATGGATAGACAACCAATATACACAAATTGTTGGTAGTACCGATGAATTGCATAAATTTGATAATGAGACCTTTGATATGATTATCTGTCACAATGTCTTGGAGTACGCCGAAGATAGAGAGGATATTGTTAAGGAGTTTGCAAGGATTTTAAAACCTAATGGCAAGATTTCTGTTGTGAAACATAATCGTGCAGGTCGGGTTATGCAGATGGTTGTACTTTTGAATGATTTTGAACATGCCCATAGTCTGTTAGATGGTAATGACGGAATGGCTTCAAAGTACGGAGCAATTCGTTACTATGAGGATGCAGATATTGAAAAATGGTGTCCGGAACTTGCAATTACGAAGACACTGGGAATGAGAACTTTCTGGGATATGCAACAAAATCAGGAAATACATAAGGATGTTGACTGGCAGGATAAAATGGTGGAAATCGAGATGCGAGTATCGGATATGGATGGATATAAAGACATCGCATTTTTTCATCATTTGATTATTGAGAAGAGATAGGAGACACGGTATGACAAGAGTGTATTTCGTGCGTCACGCACAGCCGGAACATGATTGGAAATAAGACAGAACAAGACCTTTGACGGAAGAAGGCAAGAAAGATTCTGCAATTGTACTAGAATTTTTGAAGGATAAGAAAATAGATGCGTTTTATTGTAGTCCATACAAACGCAGCATGGATACCATTGCAGATGCGGCAGCTTTTTTCGGAAAAGAAATTATAACAGATGAGAGATTAAGGGAGCGTGAAAAAGGTCCTGATGGCAACAACCACGGAATGTTCCAGAAACGTTGGGCTGACCATGATTATCATGAAGAGGGTGGAGAATCCATTGCTATGGTTAAAAATCGTAACATAGAGGCGCTAAACGAGATTTTATCAGATAATACGGATAAATATATTGTTTTAGGAACCCATGGTACTGCCCTTAGTACTATATTGAATTTTTATGATAACAGTTTTGGATGTGAAGATTTTCTAAGAATTATCGACTGGATGCCATATATTATTGAACTGGATTTTGAAGGTGATAAGTTGGTTGGTAAGCATGAACATTGCTATGTGGAGAAGGAATTCAAGGGCAATCAGCGTGCGGATAAGAAGTAGTGAGGAATAGATGAATACACGATATTATATGGTCATTATCAAGGGTGAAATAAAGACATCCGAAATAATGTCATGTGGTTACAATAGAAATACCCAAAAATGGGATGTAAAATTCAATAATGGAAAAACATACTCGTATGCATATTTGAATGTGGAAAAGTTGACTGATCCGGAGGTTTTGAATCCTAACATGTATCGGATTAGCAGAGAAGGACGAGAGTTCTTTGATGTTAATGCAATATATGTATTTAGAAGCGGAAGGGAGTCTTATTGGCACATTTGTTTTGGCGATGGTAGTGAAAGAGATTATCGTCGGAACGACTTGCATATTATAGAGTCATGTCTTGCCCAGAGTCAGTCATCAAATGTATTTGAATATATAAAGCAAATTGCCGGTCTGAGTAATATTAGGAATGAAGAAACTGGTGAAAAATTATTGTCTAAGAGGTTTGACAAGATTTCTTTTGTGGGTAGTGATGTAGCTTTAGCAAAGTATTTGAATCCATCGTCATTGCAAGGGAAAAGAACAGAACGCGAATACATTCCGATTTTCCCATTTGGATGCAATAACAGTCAGTATAAGGCTGTAAAAAATGCCATGGAGAATCAGATTAGTGTTATACAGGGACCTCCAGGAACAGGAAAGACACAGACGATATTGAATATTATTGCCAATATATTAATGCAAGGGAAAACGGTACAGATAGTATCCAATAATAATTCGGCAACGGAAAACGTATATGAAAAATTATCTTCTCCAAAATACAATTTAGGTTTTATTGCTGCGACATTAGGAAGTTCTAAAAATAAGAAATTATTTGTTGAGCATCAGGACGCTGCTTATCCCGACTTTTCGTCGTGGAAAACGGGAGAAGATCCAAGTGTTTTGCAGAAGGAAATAGCAGAGCAATCCAGTCAGTTAAAAAGTGTTTTCGATAAGCAGGAAAAATTAGCGTGTTTAAGGCAGGAACTTTCACAGTTGGTTACTGAACAGGAATATTTCAATCAATATGTTAAAGAATCAGATGTTCATACAGATAGTATTAAGTTCAAGAAAAAATTATCTTCAAAGCAATGGATGGTATTGTGGCAGGAGTGCCAGTCGATTTCAGAAGAGAAAACGTCAATAGGATTTTGGTTTAAGATAAAAGCCTTATTTAAATATGGAGTAACCGATTGGAGCATTTATAAGCAGGATATTTCAAAGATAATTACAACCTTTCAGGCAATGTATTATCGTGCGAAGCAGGCGGAGTTGTCTGCGGAAATTGTAGATATTGAAAAGTATTTAAATAGTGTTAATAAGAATTTGTTTGAGGATTTATGCAATCAGTCAATGGTTGTCCTAAAAGACAAACTGGCAAGGAAATATGAAGGTAACAGTAGTAGGAAAACTTTTAGTGAAGATAATTTGTGGAAGGAACCATACGATGTAATGGCTGAGTATCCGGTTATATTAAGTACAACATTTTCATCAAGAAACAGCCTGAATTCAGATGTGGTGTATGATTATCTTATCATGGATGAGGCATCACAGGTAGATATTGCAACCGGTGCGTTGGCATTGTCCTGTGCAAGGAATGTTGTTATTGTGGGTGATACCAAGCAACTTCCTAATGTTGTTACAGATGATATAAAGGCAAAAGCAAAAGCTATATTTGACAGTTTTAATGTGAGTGAAGGATATCAGTATACAAACAGTTTTCTGCAATCCATTTTGGACGTTATGCCAAACGTAACACAAACATTGCTGCGGGAACATTATAGGTGTCACCCTAAAATAATAAATTTCTGTAACCAGAAATTCTATCGTGGTGAATTGATTATTATGACAACGGATAAGGGTGAAGAGGATGTTTTATCGGTAGTAAAAACGGTAGCGGGAAATCATGAACGTAACCATTATAGTCAGCGCCAGATAGATGTTATTAAAAATGAGATTATACCCAAATATGTTTCAAATCCGGAAGAAACCGGAATTATTGCACCGTACAAAAATCAGGTAGAAGCATTAAGCAAGGAGATTACAGATATTGATGCTGCTACAGTGCATAAGTTCCAGGGCAAGGAGAAAGAGGATATTATCATATCTACTGTGGATGATGAAATATCTGATTTTGCAGATGATCCATATTTAATCAATGTTGCTGTATCAAGAGCGAAAAAGAAATTGATGCTGGTTGTAACTGGAAATGAGCAATCAAAAGAGCGCAATATAACAGATTTGATTGATTATATTCAGTATAATAATTTTGAGGTTACTGAAAGCAAGATTTATTCGATTTTTGATTACCTTTACAAGCAGTATACTGAGGAAAGAAGGGTATATTTGCAGAAGCACAAAAAAGTATCAGAATATGATTCGGAAAATCTGATGTATTCATTGATAGAGGACATTATCTCCGCTAACAAGTATTCAAGCTTGGATGTTGTTTGTCATTTTCCGTTGAATATGTTGATTAAGAATCCAGAACTATTAAATGAGCAGGAATGTCAGTATGCAATGAATCCAGCAACACATTTAGATTTTCTGATTTATAACAGAATTGGTAAAAAGCCTGTGTTGGCGATTGAGGTTGACGGATATGAATATCATAAAGAGGATACCGTTCAGGCTTCAAGAGATTTATTGAAAAATCATATTATGGAGCTGTATGAAATTCCATTACTGAGATTTAAGACTAATGGTAGCGGTGAAAGAGAAAAGATTGTAGAGATGCTAGATAAGTTTGTTTGATAGCGTGAAAAGAAAAAGGAGAAATTACCATGGCTGTATCTTATAAAAGATTATGGAAATTATTAGTGGATAAAGAAATGAGCAAATCGGATTTGCGTAAAAAGGCAGAAATTGCTCCTAACACAATGACAAAGCTTCGCCGTGATGAAGAGGTGAGCCTAACGATTCTTAGCAAAATCTGCAAAACTTTACATGCAGATTTTGGGGATATTGTGGAGTATGTGCCGGATGCAGAAATATGGGATTTGTATAATGAGAACAGAGAGCTTCTGGGAAAAGACCATGTAAGAGGAGAGCAGCTACCGATAGATGGATATCATTTGGTGGTGCATGTATGGATTCGTAATTCAAAGGGAGAGTACCTTATTTCGCAGCGTTCTGCAAACAGACCGACAAACCCTTTGTTGTGGGAATGTGTAGGTGGTTCGGTTGTAAAAGGTGAGGACAGTTTATTAGGAGCAATTCGAGAGGCAAAGGAAGAGGTTGGAGTTGATTTGATGCCGGAAAATGGACAAGTTCTTTTTACAAAGACACGAAAAATCATTAATGGAAAAATTTTTAATGATATTATGGATGTTTGACTGTTTGAATATGAAGGAGAAGTCGATTTGGGAAATGCTACAACGGATGAAGTGGCACAGGTTGCTTGGATGAACAGGGAACAGATAAAAGAATTGTTTGATGCAAATATGTTTGTAGATACATTGGAATATTTTTTTACGGAAGTGGATGTTTAAGGAAATGCATTATTTACTCAGGAGGAATCAGATGATAGATAAAAATGATGATATACAGCAAAGGAATATCGATTTATTAATAGCAGGATATTGGTATGAGGATTTACCACCAGTTATAGATATAGCAAACATAAAAGGAATGATAAAGGGAATTATTGAAAAGATTGATAATGATGTATATGATGACTTTTTTAAAACGGATGGTTTAATAACTGAATATAAAAATACTCAGGCACCATCATATATATTTAATGACGGGATAGAACCTATAACTTTTTTTGAATTTAAGAAGAATGGTGCGTTGAGAGAGATGCAGATTCCCAATTTGAAATATTATTGTACATTTGTTTATAACACAATTGCTGTCTATGATGAACTGTTTAGTAAACTGTATAGTGAGCCGGAATTTGATAAATATGTTTGTAATTCAAACTCCTATATATTATTTAATGAACTGTTTCATATTTATAAATTGTATGATGGAAGTGAGGAAATTATTGAGAGTGGAATATTTGCTGTAAAGAATAATAAAACTACAGGTCAACTTGCACATGAAGAAAATAATGTAAGATACTTAAAAAAGCAAGGTGCTAAATTACATTCAGTTAAAGTTGATATAGAGTCATTTTATCCCAATGTGTATACGCATTATCTTAGTAAAATTAAAGATGCTGAGCCATATAAAGATAATATTTGTTGTGACACTTATTTTGACTTTTTGGATTATTACAATATGAAGATAAATAATAATCAGACAAAGGGAATTGTAACAGGAGTTTACTCTTCGACAATATCAGCGGAATTGCTTATGTTATGTGTCGATTACGAGATTAATAATGTTATAGGTGATGAGGTGTCGTATATTCGATATGTTGATGACTTAACTTTTTTTTCAGATTCTTTAGAGGAAATATATTCCAAATTGCCATTAGTACAAAGGGTTTTGAATAAATATAGGCTTAGAATAAATAACAATAAAACAGAGACACAAAAGAGCATATATAATATGTCATATGTTGATATGTATGAGTTGAAGAAGAGATTTGATTTTTTTGATTTTGATTCTGCCGATATTATAAAATATGATAAAGAGATTTTTTACAATATTAAAGGATATGTGGCTAGAGCATATGACAATAATTTAAAATCTGAAATAAAAGCTTTCTTATCAATGTTTAGAAGAGCTATTAGTTTAAAAAAACTTTGCTTTGATATAGATGAGAAAATTGATTTAAAAAAATATACTGTAGCATATATGTTACAGTTGGCTTGTTTGGAACCAATATTTGCATCGCGTTGCTATAGGGTTATCATTTCTATATTAGATTTGATTGATGAAGAGAATAAAAAGGATGAAATCGTAAAATTATTGAAATTAAAAAATGCTTTTATAAATGAAACATATCATGATTCTCTTTTGCAGATATGGCATTACTATGTTTTGAGTAAGTATGACGCTAAAGCGAATATTATAGAGTTGATAGATAGTTTTGAAAATGATGAAATAAATCCAATTATCTTAGCAGGATTTGTAAAAGAAAAAGATTCAGCTAATAAAGAATTGTTTGATTATATAAAAAAGACTTATTCTTCAATTGTATATAAAGAAGGAGAGAATTCTTATTGGATGCGAAGCATTATGTTTTCAAAATGGTGGTTACCATTGCTTACTATATATTTAAAGGATGGCAAGAACTACTCTCAATTTTATGAAAGTCAACATTTTCATGAAATTTACAAGGAAATGAAAGAGGATAAATAATTTCTTTTTTATACAAAAGAAAATTGCTACGATATATTCAGGAAAATGAAGAACATAGAATGCAGTTCTAAACAGAGTATTATAATAGTTAATTGATGAAAATTGGAGGCGATAGAATGACAATTGAATTTATGAGAGACTTGCTTTCAAAAGATGAAAAAAACAGTAGAATACAAAACCTGCCAGCATGGTGTTCAGGAAGATGTGTATGAAACAGTATGCTCTTTTTCTAACATATATGGTGGATATATCATTATGGGTGTGGAAGATGACGGGACGCCAATAGGTATGTATTAACCGGAATATGGTCAAGGACATGAAGAAAAACTTTGTGAATCAGCTAAATAATCCGGATAAGATGTCCCCAACACTATATCTTTCATTAGAGAAATTGGAATATGAAGGGGTGCTGCTTCTGTGGGTATATGTGCCACCGACATCTACAGTCGAAAAATGTGCGAATAGGATTTACGACAGGAATGAAGATGGTGACATGGATATTACAGATTCGCCGATTCAGTTGCAAAATATGTATAACAGAAAGAGCAATATATATGCGGAGCATAAGATATTCCCATATGTTACAACGGAAGACCTACGAATAGATTTGATGGATAAGGTTAGAAATCTTGCAAAGAGCAAAAATTCGGATCATCCTTGGCTGAAAATGTCTGATGAGGAAATATTGAAGAGTGCAGGCTTGTGGGAGAAAGATTTTTCATCAGGCATTCAGGGATATAATCTTGCCAGAGTACTTCTGTTTGGCAAGGATGAAGTGATACGTTCCTGTTGTCCGGGATATATTACAGATGCAATTTACAGGGGTGAAACTTTGGATAGATATGATGATAGATTGCAAGTAACAACAAATCTGATAGAGGCATATGAGCTTCTGATGGATTTTGTGGCAAAGCATACTTCTGATAAGTTCTGTCCGATTGACAATGTGAATACAAGCATTAGAGGCATCATTTCCAGAGAAGTAATTGCAAATATTCTTGTGCATAGAGATTATTCCAGTGCATTTCCGGCAAAGGTAATTATCGAAAAGGATTGGCTAAAAACAGAAAACTGGTGTATACCAAGACGTCATGGAAATATTATGAGTGACGAGTTTACACCATATCCTAAGAATCCGTTGATACAGCAATTTTTTGCAAATATTGGTAGAACTGATACAATTTCTAATGCGGAAAAATTGGTATCACAGTATGATAAGGAACTGGAAGAAATAGAAAACTATATCAAATACAAGAATAGTCATGTTTATTATTTTGCATATAGAATGTTTTATGATATTCCAGAGCAATATAGAGCAGATGTTGTCCGGGTATGGGCATTGCTTCAAAAACAACCTATATCAGTCGATGAAATTGAAATATGTAGCCAAAATTTGTTCTTTTTGCAGAGTCAGAAAGAAAAGATTGACTGTCAAGATTATCTAAATATTGATTTTGTAAAGATGTGCAAAATTTTGGGATTGGTTGAGAATGAAAATATATTAAAGGAAATTGAGCTGTTACAAACTATTTCCCAAAATCAAGGGAAGCTTCAAAAAGCGCTTAATAATTTGATTCAGATTAGAGAGAATTTTCACCGCGAACATAATAAAATTATGCAATCAGGGGTATGCCCATATTGCGGTTATGATTGGTCCAATGCTGAACATTTGGAAGAACACTTCTAATCAACGAAGAACATAATTCAGAATTTGTTAGCAGAAGATGGTGAGAAATATTCACTTCAAGTTGAAAAAATCAAAGAAGAAGTAGAAAAAAATATTCTTATTTTTTTGCTAAACAAAATAAATGAGCTTATGAACATGGAAGTAATAGGCGTGTATCGTAAATTTGATACAAAAGCAAAATTTGTTAGCATGTTAGATCAAGGAAAACCATTATTAGAAACATCAAAAGAAAGACTTATTGCTGATAGAAAGGAACTTACTGATGATGTTGAAACACAAATCAATTTATTACTAGAAGATTGCCAACAGATTGGTAATTCATTTCCAAACGATTATTTAAGCGCAGATGAAAAATATCATTTTGTGAATATTCAAAAAAAGTACGGAATGACGGATGATATTATAAATAAAATTGGACCAGATGATATTGAACGAAAGCGAAAATACATATTATTACAGTTTTATAAATCGTTTGATAAATTAAGAGATGAGATTCAAACACTAGAAAAGCAGAGAGAAACACTTTCTGAAATAAAGGTGCAGCTTAAGGAGTATTCAAGTGCATTGAATACGGCTATAGATGCATACAAGAAGCAAATTATAGATGAAATAGAGATACCTTTTTTTGTATATTCTTCGCGATTGTTACAATCCTACCAAGGCGGGCAAGGAGTTTTAATGGAGAATGATGGAGAATCTATAAGATTTAAGTCGCCAGGTAAGGAACATGATGTTCTGTATACAATGAGTTCGGGACAGTTGTCAGCTGTTTTGCTATCATTTTCTCTTGCATTAAATAAAATCTATGCAGGTGATGGAATCAAAACGATTCTGATTCATGATCCTATACAATGTATGGATGATATAAATATGATTTCATTTGTTGAATTGTTGAGAAGAGAGTTTTCGGATTGCCAAATTATTTTATCAACCCATGAGGAAAATTTTTCTAATTTTATCCGATATAAATTTAAGAAATATGGATTAGTAGCTCAGGCAATTACCTTAAAGGATGCATAGGAGGTATAAAGGTGAAAACTGATACATAGGGTGCATACATTCTTTGGTTGCAAAATGCTTGCAAAAAGTCCCGAAACGATAAAGAATGCATAGAATATCAAGAATAATTATACAAAATATAGCAATACAAAACTTGCTTAGACACAATATATAGTTGCCAAAATCGAGTTTGAATGACATTTTGTGAAAATCAAGCCATTATTTACAACTATTTCAAACAAAAAAGGTTAAGTTTTGGCAACGATTTGGCAACACAATCTAACGCAAAAGTGTTAAGCAAAAATAATGTAAATTACAATATGAAAGAAGACCTTACTGATTTTCTTTTTCAAACTGGAGAGGAATTTCGGTGAGGTCTTCTTTTTATCTATCCGTCACTTGTATGGTCTGTTGTCATTGGAAAAGGAATTAAAGCAGACCATGTTCTTTCATTTCTTCTGATAATACATCTTGGAGTCCTGCATCCAGATCATCAGAAATGACATTTCTTACAAAGCCGGTGGTCGGTTCAATATTAGGGTAGTTATATCTCCAATTGTAATATTCATCCCTGGAGAGTTCGCCCTGTTTAAATTTGGAATATTGGGTAAGCCAAGCGAAGAGCATAGGTGCTATCTGGTCATAAGCCTTGTGCTTCTCATCGAGGGTGATACATGGTAATCCATTTTTGTCGGTACTGATTTTAAATCCATATTCGTCCTCAAGGGCGAAGAAGGTATGCATCAATCCAAGATATGAATCAATATTAGGTACTGTGATTGCTCTGGGTGTAACACCAAAGATATCTGCGAGCTGTTTGATAAGATCATCTTTCGGAGTACGGGCTTCCGTTTCGTATTGTGCGATACGAATGTCAGATGTTTTGACCATGAATCCAACCATATCTAAAAGGCAAAGTGGAGCATTTAGATTCTACAATGGGAATGTGGAATATTAGAGAACAAGCAGAATGATGGCGGAAGAGATAATTTTTGCTGAAATTGTAAATCAGTTTCATTAAAAGCTTGAATATTAATTCAAGGAAAGAGAGGTAATTATGACAGAATGAAACTGCATTCATTGGTGTTAAAAGAGCTTAATGTGAAAATGTATAGCTCGGAATTGTATGATGATTATATGAGCGTTGTGGATGCGATGGATAAGAAGACGGTTGAGGAGCAGAATGTGAATTATTACAACAATGAAAAGTGTTGGAATAGGAGCAGGTAAGAAGAATTATTGACAAGATGGACAGGTATTTTATTGACTAATAATATCTGTCCTTTATATATAATTGAGAGATTGAAAAAATCAATTTTAGATTGAAACAAACTAGGCTTGATGATATAATGAAAAGAAATGATAAATAGTTGTAATGATACGAAAGGGATAATAATGGCAATCAGATACAACAAATTATGGAAGAAATTAATAGATGAAAATATGATGAAAGTTGACCTTAGAGATCAGGCAGGAATTACAACAAATGCACTGGCTAAACTAGGGAAGAATGAACATGTAAGTACACAAGTTTTAGAAAAAGCATGTAAAGTATTGCATTGTGAGATACAGGATATCATGGAATTTGTTCCAGACGAGGAAAGGGAAGAAAAGTAATATGGCTAAGAAGAAAACAACTGAAAAGGCATTGAACATAGATAATATTTTATTTAATTGTAGAGATTATTTGCGTGCGGCACGTAATTCTGGCTCATTCTTTGAAAAAAGAGATATGATGCTTACGCTAGTGTTCTTGAGGTTTATCGGCGAAAAGTATGAGGATGGAATTGAAAATCTAAAACATACACTTAAAGAGCAGGGATTAGATCCGGAAGATGAGAACATTAGAGCAGCATTCTTTGATGATGCTACTTTTGCAGATGGTACATATAATTTACCACCAGAAGCAAGATGGTCGACTATTATCAGTACACCGGCACCACAGCTTAATGTTGCACTAGATACAGCTTTGCAAAGGCTTGAGGAAGAAGATCCACAGTTGAAAGGCTGTTTTGTTAAAGGAACATTTACAGCACGCAATTTAGCAGCTAATGATATAAAGAAAATTGTTGATGAAGTGAACAAAATCAGTCATAAGACATTTGGAGAGGAAAAAGACCTTATTGGTCGTGTATACGAATACTTCCTTAAGGAGTTTGCGGTAAATGCTACAAAGGAGGAAGGAGAATTTTATACACCTCATGACGTAGTTCAACTTATTGCAACGATGATTGAGCCTTATGATGGCACTTTATATGATCCTTGCTGTGGTTCGGGAGGAATGTTTATTCAGAGTGCTGAACTTGTAAAGTCAAAGCAGGGAAACTTAAATGGTATCAATGTATATGGTCAGGAAAAAGAACCGGCTACATATCGCCTTGCGAAAATGAATTTGGCTTTGCGTGGAATTAGCCATAATCTAGGAGAAGAAGCAGATTCATCATTTACACATGATTTACACAAGGGGTTGCACTTTAACTATATTATGGCAAATCCACCTTTTAATCTGAAAGGCTGGTATAATGACAATTTGAAAAATGACGGTCGTTGGTCTGACTATCAAACGCCACCTGAAAGCAACGCAAATTATGCATGGATTTTGCATATACTTTCACATTTGAAGAAAACTGATGGAGTAGCAGGATTCCTTCTTGCGAATGGTGCATTGAATGATAGCGATACATTGGAAATACGTAAGGAACTGATTCAGAATGATAAAATTGAGGCTATCGTTGTTCTGCCAAGAGAATTGTTTATTACAACAGATATCAGTGTTACTCTTTGGATACTGAATCAGAATAAAAAAGGTGGAAAATACCATGGAAGAAATCTCCGAAATCGCGAGCATGAGATACTCTTTATGGATTTACGCCAATGGACAGAAAATGCTGTTAAGGGTGAGAGCAAAAAGAAAGTTCGGTTGGATACAGAACAAATTGAGAAGGCAGCAGATATTTATCACACATGGCAATGTGAGGAAATTGATGGAGCAGCCTATGAGATACCAGAACTTTACCGTAGTGTGTGCATTAATGAAATTGAAAGTAAAGGTTGGGCTCTTACACCAAGCAAATACATTGAGTTTATTGACCATGATTTAGAAATTGATTATGAAAAAGAAATGGCTCGTATTCAATCTGAAATGAAAGAGATTATGATGCAGGAAAAGAAATCCCAGCAGATGCTGGAAGATGCATTTAGGGGGATTGGATATGGGATTGACTAAATGTATTCTAGGACATTATTTGGAATTATGCTCAAACAAAAATACAGATTTAGTATATGGAATTGATGATGTTCGTGGTGTAAATAATTTAAAACAATTGATGACAACAAAAGCAGATTTGAATGGACGAGATTTGAGTAAATTTCAAATTGTAAATCCGGGTGAGTTTGTTTTTAATCATAGAACTTCACGAAATGGTTCTAAGTTTAGCATTGCGTATAATGATGGCGATAAGCCTATTATTTGTACAGAAGATTATGTTGTATTTAAAATTCGTGATGATTGTAAAAAAATATTGAATGCAAGGTGGTTATATATGTTTTTCAATCGTCCAGAATTTGATCGATTTGTTATAACAAATTCATGGGGAAGTTCCACTGAATTCTATAATTGGGAAGACATTCAAGCAATTGGCTTAGAACTACCACCTCTTTTAATTCAAAGGAAGTATGCAAATGTTTACAATGCTATGCTCGAAAATCAAAAAAGCTATGAACGAGGACTGGATGATTTAAAACTTGTTTGTGATGCGTATATTGAGGATTTGAGGAGACAAATGCCTTGTGAGGCAATTGCCAACTATATAGAAGAGGTCAATAAAAAAAATATTGGTAATCTCAAGTTGGATTCTGTACGAGGTATAGCAACAAGTAAAGAATTCATCAATACTAAAGCTAATATGGAGGGGGTTTCTTTAGAAAATTACAAGGTAGTAGAGCCTGGAATGATTGCTTTTATTTCTGACACTTCACGAAGAGCAGATAAAATGTCGTTAGCTTTGAATCAGTCGTGTGAGAACTATTTAGTATCGTCAATATCAACTGTAATACAAACTGATAATACTAAACTACTTCCTAAATATTTGTATTTATTTTTTTGCAGAACAGAATTTGATCGATATGCCCGTTTTCATTCGTGGGGGAGTGCAAGAGAAACATTTAGCCTTGATGATATGAAAGAAGTACGAATGCCACTTCCATCTATTGACGTTCAGAAAGCCATAGTTG
>ENA-ORTF01003394-ORTF01003394.1-human-gut-metagenome-genome-assembly--contig:-NODE-3394-length-13824-cov-2.743554_pt1 | contig 13824 bp, 15 predicted proteins | sample MGYA00241908_ERZ509180 | MGnify/ENA primary metagenome ERZ509180 (study PRJEB26280, sample SAMEA2338814) | human gut metagenome | biome: human gut; feature: human-associated habitat; material: faeces... | reverse complement strand
TAATTGTCGTCCCGTGCACAATTCCTTGCGGATCGATATACATAAAAGATCCTGCAGTCATCTGTCCATATTGAGAAACCCCCAAGGCATTAAATCTTTCCCAATCATCCGGTTTGGAATAATTCGGAATAACCATTCCATTGGTAACCACTACACGGGGAGCTTCTCTATGAGAAGGAAATAACCCCATAGGATGACCGGAATACAAAACCAATGTCTGTTCATCCGTCATCTCCGACAAATATTTCATCGTCAACCGATATTGGGCCCAATTCTGAAATACAGCCCCATTTCCTCCATAGGTAATTAATTCATGAGGATGTTGAGCTACTGCTTTATCCAAATTATTCTGAATCATCCCCATAATAGCCGCTGCCTGCAAACTCTTGTGCGGATACTCCCGGATATTGCGGGCATGCATTTCATAAGCAGGCCGGAAACGATACATATAAATGCGTCCGTATTTCTCCAATTCTTCTGCAAACTCAGGAGCTAAAACGGCATGATGCCGGGGATCGAAATAACGTAAAGCATTGCGAACGGCCAATTGCTTTTCCTCCCGGGTCAAAATATCTTTCCGTTTGGGAGCATGGTTAATCTGCGGATCATAAGGCTGGGGAACAGGTAATTCCACGGGTATCCCTTCCCGTATCGATTGTTGAAATTCTTCTAAAGTCATATAGCAATTCCTTAAATTCTTTTAATCTGCTAATTTAATATTTTCAAACGATTTCGGAAAAGAAACTTCGGATTTTCCGGGAAATGTATCAATATTTAAAAATATAAATGCAGGGAAACAAGTATTTAGTGAATGTTTCCTGAGATAAAAAGAATTAAAAAATAGTAAAAGAATTGGGCTTTATCACAATTCCTACCCGTACACAACGCTGAAAATATTTGTATGCAATCATACTTTCCCCATATCCGTTATAAAATTGCAGAAAAACGTATTGATTATCCAACTTAAAAATTTTATAGGCAACTTCTATCTTCCAATTGGCGCTCAGGTTCCATTCTGCTCTTTTTATCATTACAACCGAACAATTCAAACGTTCGTTATTACTAGTATAGGTAGCAGCGAGTAATCCCACTCCGGCATAACGGGGCAAACTTTTATTTTCTTTAGCGACCATTACCGGAATCCAGAACTTAGCTTGTAAAGTATAATTTCGTTTAAAAGCATACAATCCCATAAAACTGATTTTGTTCCAGCTTCTGGACCAAATACTGTCTCTCCCGTTGGATTCATGTTCAAATTGGAGAAACGCCACTCCGGCAATACGCTTATCCTTTACAAAATTATGGCCGAATCCCAAAGTCGGATTATAATTTGTCTCGGTAAAAGGTGCGGATTTCCGGTAAATATCCCAAAAAGATTTTTGCGTATAAGTAAAAAAAAGATAGATCCGCCAAGGCACACCCTTTTTTCGGACACAACTTTTGTGATTAGGGAAAATAGTTGATTGATAACGAGTTAGTAAATGACACAAGTACGGATTTATCCGTATAAACATTATTTCGCTAAGGAAACTACTCTTTTCATGTAGGTTTCTATGTAGGTTAATTAATACCAATTGATTCCTACTAATGCGAATTAATAATAAGTCATTAACTAACTCGTTATCAGTCTATGTACACGATTAACATCAGGGGTAAGCAGAACCCGAAAGACACCAAGATGGTCAAGCTGGAGATAATTTTCTTCAAGACCGGTTACGCCCGTGTGCCGAAGGTTATAAACATCACAGGGCTATTAAAAGACTGGGATGTCAAGTCTCAGAGTTTCCGTGTAGGGAGTGCGGAGGCCACTACCAAGAACAAACTGCTTTTCGATTTGCGAACCAAATATCTGCATGTCGCCGATACCTGGGAGATGGAAGGCAGGAACTGGTCGCCCGTCCAGCTATCACATTGCTTCGATGAAATCAAGGCGGCCAAACCCGAGGTCAAAGTAAAGAGTGTCCAGCAGATGATCGATTATCTTGAAGAGACATTCAAAAACAAGAAACGCATCAAGAACGGTCAGATTGTCGACAGCACGACCAATGCTAAACGGTATGTCTATCTCAAGCGTGAACTGCAGGCGTTTACAAAGGAAAAATATGAAAAAGCCTTTTCCTCTTATTTCTTTACGGATATTACAGAAGAGTTTCTTCTTGACTTTGCGTTTTGGCTTAAAGAAAGAGGTATCAGAAATGGCAACAAGGCCGGACTTACACACAAACTAAGGTTGCTCCGTGCCGTATGCAGGCAGGCAGAAAAGAAAGAGATGTACGGGGTGAATATGGATAACTTCCTCTGTCTCGGTGATGATATTAATTGGCCGGAAACCACTTCAAGAGCAGTTCCGGAAACAGTCATAGCTAAAATCGCAAATGTTGACCGTACCTTGTTTACGAAAAAAGAGCAGTTGCATCTTGATTTGTTCCTGTTCAGCTACTATACCGGAGGTATGGCGAATGTCGATGTATGTAACCTGACATGGGATTTGGTCCAGGAAGACCGCATCGTCTATGAACGTATCAAGTTTCCCAAAACAGCCAAACCGGAATTACTCAGTAAAGCAAAAGCCATCATGAATAAATACCGTGGGCAAAGTTATGGAAATTATGTATTTCCTGTTTTTACTCATAAACACACGACCACTTCCAAGAAGACTACACGTGTCAAGCAAATTTCCACACGCCTTTCACAAACCTTGACGAAAGCATGCAAGATGTTGCGCATTAAAGAAAACATCACATGGTATTCCGCCCGTGGCTCTTTCATATGAAGATGGTAGATGCCGGTAATAATCCGTATGTGGTTGCAGAGATGGCTGGTAACAGCCCATTGACCATCTATAAGCATTACTACAAGAATACAAAGCGGGAAGAAATCAAGCGGCAGATGGAAGAAATGTTCTGACCAGACATATCCATAAAGTTGTAAACACCTTGACAATTTCTCTGATGGATAAATCATACGGTATAATGGCTGTTAAAAGTCATTGATTACCAATGTGATATTTATTATATTGACAGAATCGCTCTTATTCTTGATTATTTTCACTACCTTTGTAGTCAATAACTTAAATAATATTTATATGAAAGAGTTGGTTTCAAAGATACAGGAAGTATATGCTACATTCTCCACGGATGCGGCACTTCAGATTGAAAAAGGCAACAAGGCCGCAGGTACCCGTGCCCGCAAGACTTCGTTGGAATTGGAAAAACTGATGAAAGAGTTTCGTAAGGTTTCCTTGGAAGAATCCAAGAAATAGCCTTTACACGTCCGGTCGTTATCACATAATGCCGGTTCTTCTGCAGATGCGGCATAAAAACCATATTGGCAGAACGACATAATAAAATACGGAAAGCGTTAGCTTTTGTCATGCACCGAAATCTGGTAAATTTCACTTATCCGCAGGACAAACAGTTTTCGCCTATGCTTTTGCGTGGGCTTAACTTGTTTGCGGATAGGTTTACCAGAACCTCGGTGCTACGGGTTATGTCCCACGCTTTTTGGTCTTGGTACATTGAATGCTTGACGGGACTCAAGCCAAATACGGAGATATTATGAACGACATGAATCTGATGGATGAACTTTTGAAAATTCCTGCTGATGCAACTGCCGCCACCGTACAAGGCATAGAAATGCTTCTTATCGATGAAAACAAGGCGGGGGCTTTATTGGAGTCGGATCCTAATGACAACACCATCCACGAATGCCTTTTAAGCAACGGCCGTTTCCTGTTCCAATCGGACAATGCCAACCTCGTTGCCCTGTATAAAGTAACAGGATCATCTGAATAACGCTCCTGTTGCATATAATCACCTTATTTGTCTGATTTCATCCTTCCTGCAAAGGCTTTTGACGGCTTGAATGCCGGGATATTGTGGGCAGGCACTATCACCGTGGTATTCCTGCTTATGTTGCGTGCTGTCTTTTCCGCACGGTGCTTGATGATGAAACTGCCGAAGCCGCGAAGATAAACCTCCTCGCCGTTTATCATGGAAGACTTTACGCTATCCATGAATCCTTCGACAACTTGTAACACGACCTGCTTCTCCAGACCGGTCTGCGTTGCTATTTCCCTGACGATATCCGCTTTTGTCATATTAACTCTTGATTAAATACTGTCAATCCGTTCACAAAGATACATCATTTCCTGAAATATCCTCCTTTTACAAACACATATAATAAACATTAGCCGGCGTCCGTCTCTACTCTTTCGATACAAATAGTATCGAAGTATGAAGCTGACACTCAACCGCAAATTCAAAGGTCAGACCTATACCATAGGTGACCTGTCCATCGACGGCAAATTTTTCTGTAATACCATCGAAGATGCCGTGAGGGAACTTCCGGCAACCTGTCCGGATACTCCTCGCGGCCGTTCCTGTACCTGCAAGGAAAAGGTCTATGCCAAGACTGCCATTCCTGCCGGGACTTATAAAGTCACTCTTCAGTACAGTCCCAGGTACAAGAAGAAAATGCCATATCTGCATGATGTGCCGCATTTCCTCGGCATCCTGATCCATTCCGGCAATACCGAAGTCGATTCCGCCGGCTGTATCATCGTGGGAAAGAATACGGTCAAGGGAAAAGTTTTGGAATCCCGTACTACATTCCAAAAACTGTATGCTATACTCGAGTCCGAAAGGGACATAACCATTCAGATTGTATAAATCTAATGGCGGTCAACAGGCTCAAACCACCCAGAAACCTGCGCATCGAGTTCAAACCGTCCCCACGGCAGTATGAACTCTGGAAACTGTTGCAACCGAACTATTGTCCCCATTGTGGCGGGGAGATCGAGCAAATCCTTATCGGCTATGACCAGCAAGGCAACCCTCAGTACAGGCCCCAATGCAGGCATTGCAAGTCGCAGAACCTGCCGCAGCTGATACTGGGAGGCGGAGCGGCCGGCGGCGGAAAATCGTATATCGGCAGCGTTTGGCTGGTGTCTTCATGTATCCGGTTCGAGAATATCCGTGCGGTGGTGGCCCGTAAGACACTCAAGTCGTTGAAGGAATCGACATGGAATACCATCAAGTCGATTCTGAAGGATTGGGGACTGAAAGAGGATACAAACTACAAGATAAACAACCTCGAAGGCACGCTCACATTCTGGAATGACTCGGTCATCATCATGAAGGAGATGGCGGATATCCCCAGCGACCCCAACTTCGAGCGTTTCGGCTCTTCGGAATACACCATCGCCATGGTGGACGAGGTGTCGGAAATCTCGGAACGGGCCGTCGAAGTGCTGTTCTCCCGTCTCCGCTGGAGAACCCATGAGACATTCAAGACTCCGAGAATGCTGCTCACCACCAATCCGACGATTAACTGGGTGCGTTCCCGCTTCGTGCAGGACGAAAACGGAGACAAGGTCATCTGCCGCGAGGGTGAAGCGTATATACCTTTTTCCGTGTTTGACAACCCGAATATCGCTTTCCGTCAGGTGTACGAGGCGGCCCTGAACAAGATCCGGGATCAGGCGACAAAGGAACGCCTGCTCTATGGCAACTGGGATTTCGTGGAAGCCAACGATATGGCGATTTATAACAGTTTCGACGGCTCCCGGCATCTCGTTACCGGACTGAAAGAAAAAGCATACGATCCGACCAAGCCGCTCATCACGGTGTGGGACTTCAATGTTGCCCCCCAAATGTCGGTGCTCTCCGCACAAATAGACTATGAAAACAGGAAGGTCTATATACTGGAAGAGATACTCGGCAAGCCGGAGGAAAAGGAGAACAACACACCTGCGTTGGCACGGAAAGTACGCTTAAAACTTTACCGGGACAAGCATATCGGCGGAGTGGATGTGACCGGTGACCCTTCCGGGTTACAACGCTCCACCACCAACGAGGACGGCATCAACAACTATACCATCATCACGGACACTTTCGGCAGAGGAATCCTGCGACCGAAGGTAAAGCTATTACGCAAGCAGCCTCCGCAGGCTACACGGTGCGAGTTCGTCAACGAGGTATTCGGGGGCTATGAAGGCTGGGAGATACAAATCGATATCAAATGTCGCAAACTTACCCAGGATCTGATTTACCAGCTTCGTAACGAGGACGGTACCAAGAGCAAACAGAAGACCACCGACCCGAAAACCGGTGTCAAATATGAACGGTACGGGCACTTGTCCGACTGCCTTGACTACCTGCTCTGTTACTACCTGCGTGACAGCTGGTACAAGTTCAAGAGCGGAGGCGACGGGAACGGGTATGTGGTATCCACATCGGTAATTCAGGAAGGATTTTCATACTAATAACGGAACAAGGATATGTACAGACGGTTTCTCAATAATGACGACTATCTTGGGATAATTACTCCGGAAGCCCTGGCACAACTCACGCGGGGCAATGATGCACGATTCATCCAGGCGGAAGAATCGACGGAGATGAGTATCGTGGAATATTTGTCGGAGAACTACGAGATTGAAAAGGAACTTGCAAAAGGAAAATATATCGCCGAATACGACCGTCGGATTACCTATCCCGTGGGTGTGCATGTCTATTTCGAGGGACAAATCCATGAGGTGATACGCTCCGTCAGCGGCTATCGCAAGCCGGCAACGGTTGTCTATTGGGAAGAGAGTTCTGATATCCGTGTCGATGCGGGACAAGTTGTAAATTATTCCCAGTTCAACACCTATTATCCGGGAGATAAAGTGAATTATAACGGCATTGTTTATACTTGTCTTAATGAAAACGGGTACAAGTTCGATGATGTCCGTATCCCGTTGGTCGGCGGTTGGATCGAGGCGGAAGCCTCGTTATGGCAGCCTGTCGAGTATCCTCTGTGGGCAGTCGTCGAGTATGAAGGAGCATTCTATACTTTGATGACGCTTGAAGGTTTCGATTACAATCTTGACCCGATGGTTTCCGACTGCTGGGGAGCCATAGCCGATTACGATTCATCATACAATGCCTATGAGTTGTCGGAACACGAATATGTCGTTTATGACGGACGGGTATTTTACCCGGAAACGGATGTGAACGCGGACACACCGCAAGTCGGGCAGAACCTCTCGTTGCATGACCCCCGCAACTACAATCTCAAGAAGCACATGGTCCGGCTGGCCATCTACGAACTCACGAAACTCATTGCTCCGAATAATGTCAGTGTTGTCCGCATGCGCGATTACGAGGATAGCATGAAATGGCTCAATGATGCCGCCAAACTACGGCTTAATCCGCAGATTCCCCGCAAAGTCGATGACTCGAAGAAACCTGTCACCGACTGGCAACTGGCTACTTTCCAGACGGATTATGATCCGTATAAGAATCCGTGGATGGTGTAAATAGAAAAAGTATTAGGTATCAGAGAAATAATTGTTACATTTTTTCAACTGACTAAATAACAGAAGAATGTCGATGCCTTATACCTTACGAGCAACTAATCAAATCTAGCATCTCGTTACTTATCTAAATTTTTTAATTAGTAATATCTGGTAAATGCCGGAATTCCGGAATGAGGGATAGAAAAGTGAAAGAACTCTTTCGTACAAAAAAACAGATTTTCGGGCATTGAAAGAATAATTGATAATCAGTTATTTGTGCTGTTTTTTGACCAAAAACTTGTTTTTTGGACAGAGCAAAAATTGTCTTCTCAATTAAAAGATGGGAAACTCGCAGTCTTTATATAGCGAGTATTTCTTCCTACACCCTCTTTCTGTATAATCCCCATCTCTTCCATTTTTGAGATAAACACTCGAACCTGTCTGTCAGAACCTTGATATTATCTGATTACAGAATCAGCAGTCTATCAACTTTTCTATCCATTCATTGAAGTGACTGCACCGGGCACGAAGTTCATCCATGCCGACACTTTTGGTAACATCTTTGCCGGTAGCCGGCTTATTGTAGTTGTAATGCTGTTTTTTGTCTCCTTCTATCGCCTTGATAATACGTTTGCTCGGAGCCGTTTCCGGACTATTGTTTATCAGCTCGGGGTTGCTGGTTTTCTCCAGGTCTTTTTTCAGCTGTTCGCAGCGTTTCTCACAACCGGGGTAACGCTTTGCCAGATAGTCAATACCGCAAAAGAGCAGAGCTTCAAATTCATGCAGCTGAATATAGGGAATGAAACGACTATCGTTGATTGCTTCAGCAAACGCCGTTTCCAATGCTGCGACACGGGCGTAAGGCTCACCGATTGCTTTGGCTGCTTCATAACCGGGAAAATCATCCGGCAATGCGTAGAGGTCGAACATCGTTGTGAAAACATGACGTTCGTATTCGCCGTCCATCTTCATTTTCCGCAACAGTTCTAGGTCTGTCACCGCCTGAGCATAGCTCAGCATTCCACCACGGGCATTCTTTTTCTTGTTAGTGGTAATCAGGATGCTTTTTACACCTGCCACACCTTGCGCTTGCAGGTAGGGACGCAACACTTCCTCCACAAATCCCTGTTCCGTCTGTCCCTCACAAAGGACATGAATAATCTTCGCTTTCATACGGGACGTCCTCCTATGATGTTTTTGTCCCAAAGTTCGCTCACCGTATAGTTCTGAAGCCAAAGATGATATTCTTTGGCGTCAAGGTGAGTGACAGAGGTTGCCTGCGTTTCCTTGTTCATTTCCACCACAGAGATATCGCCGATGTCGAAATGATCGACCAAATCCTTGCTCTGCGTGGCAATAATGACCTGTGCGTGTATGGACGCATCCTTAATCATTTCTGCCAGCTGGCTGATGGCATAGGGATGCAAGCCAAGTTCCGGTTCATCCAAAATGATGACGTTGGGCATTGTCTGGGCAGGCTGCAGAAGCAAGGCGGCCAGGGCAATGAAACGGATAGATCCGTCGGAGAACTGGTAGGCATTGAAACGATAGTCCGTGGCAGAATTATCTATCCACCGGAGAGAAATGATACCACCCACGGGCTCCAGATAGAAGTCCTGGAACTGGGGAACTACGTCACGGACATAGTCAACAATCCGGTTGTAGGCATCCTTGTAGTTCTCCCGCAGGAACAGCAGGAAAGAAGGCAGATTGTTTCCGTGCGACTGGAGGTAATTGGCCGTCTCGACGGGACAAGCCTGACGTAGCGGCCCCTCTGTCGATGAATCGTGAAACTGATATACCTTGCAGTAAGAAAGCATCTGGAAAATAGTTTTGGCAACCGGATCCTCACACTCTGCGAGAGCGGACTCCTTGAAATTCGGTTCCAGTGCTATCTCATAGGGCTTTTTCTCCCCCTTGCGATGCCATGTAATCCGCTCTTCCGTGATAATCAGCCTGTCGGGAGTGGCATTGGCCAATGAAAAGCCATAAACATCCATGGAATTGCTGTCGGCAAACTTCAGTTCTCCGGACATGACCGGTGTCCGTTTAATGCCGTAATGCAGCAAGGCATGAGACGTGCCCGATATTTCCACATATCTCCCGAATGACTTGCTCATCATGTAGCTCAGCATCCGGAAAAAACTGATGATATTGCTCTTGCCTGCACCGTTGGCACCCAACAAGATGCTGACATCACCCAGCTTCAAGGTCACAGGTCTGTCATAGGCTATGGATTTATATCCTCTGATCGTGACTTCTTGTAATTTAGTCCTTTGGTATGTCTTTGCCATTATCGTCATATTATTGATTGAATTACAAAAATAACCATAAATCCCAATACGAACGAAGGAATGCTCAAAAAACTATAGAGTTAATTTGTCCGGAGTCTGAAGGCATAAATAAGAAATCTGTTTTTCTTTTTAGCTAGGTCGGATTTTCAGTTCTGCTATGTGTTTCTTCTTCTCCAAGCCCTTTGTGGTAAATCCTTCACATCGAAATGGGAAAAAGACGTGCAGAACAAGCGGAACACTCGGTAAATGCCGGGATTCCTGAATGAGGGATAAAAAGTGAAACGCCTGCCAATGATAACAAAACCAGCAGGCGTCATTTATTATATTTTGTCATTTTACGAATGTGACATCTCCTTCCACAACTTCCCAGTCGTCGATTTCAGCTCCTATTCCCGGTGTGCGAAGCCCGTCCGTACCGAGTATAAGCGAGATTTGACATTCCTGTCCCGCTTTGAAATTCGGAATGGACAGGTAATCATAGACCATTTCATTCAAGTGAACTTGGATGAAAGGCTCTACCGGGCTGTAGTCTAACGGCAAGGTGGCAATGTAATGTCCGTCGCCGGTATGGTCTTCCGCAGCCACAGACAAGAAGTTACCGTTGCCGTCCATACAATTGAGCCAAATGTCTGCCTCTGTTATGCTGCCGATGTCTTTGTCCGCCTGCAATACGACATTCACCTTCGGTACTAACATATTTCTTCTGGTGAATGTGTCAAGAAAATACAAAAGTTACAACCGAACATTAAGTGTTTGCGTTATACGCATACACGCTTTTCCGTCACCGTAAGGATTAATGGCTTTACTCATTTGCTCATAAGCAGATGCATCATCCAATAAAATCGATACCTCGGAGACAATTTTGTTATAATCGGTTCCTACCAATTTTACCGTTCCTGCATCCAACGCCTCCGGACGTTCGGTGGTGTCACGCATCACCAGTACCGGTTTGCCTAACCCCGGAGCCTCTTCCTGAATACCACCGCTGTCGGTAAGGACAAGGGTCACTTTTTCCATCAGGAACACGAAACTCAGATATTCCAATGGTTCGATAAAGAACATATTTCCCAAACTATTCAAATTCTCCCCGAATACTTCATGGATAGGTTTGCGGACATTGGGGTTCAAGTGCATCGGATAGACAAAGTCCACATATGGATATTTTGCCGTCAGATCCTTAATGGCTGTGCACATGCTGATGAATCCGTCTCCGAAATTTTCACGTCGGTGTCCGGTTATCAAAACGAGTTTCTTGCCATCAGCAAGCCGTGAGGTATCGTAACCCGCTTTTTCCAGCACCCCGGCAAGTTCTTGTTGTAGAGCTCCGTCAGTCTTTATTTTATCAACAACGATATGAAGGGCATCGATGACCGTATTCCCTGTTACGGTTATCTTGTCCTCCTGCACACCTTCCGTCAACAGATTTTTCTTGCTTAAAGCGGTCGGAGAAAAGTGATAGGTGGCAATGCGCCCTGTTATTTGTCTGTTCATCTCCTCCGGCCAAGGGCTGTATATGTTGTGGGTACGCAGGCCCGCTTCTACATGACCTACAGGGATCTGCTGATAGAAAGCTGCGAGTGCGGCGGCAGTAGAAGTGGTTGTGTCACCGTGCACCAATACCACATCAGGTTTCGCCTTGTTCAACACATCACGCATCCCGGTCAGCACACGGGCGGTTACATCATACAGATCTTGCCCCTGCTTCATGATGTTCAAGTCATAATTCGGCTTGATATCGAATATCTGCAACACCTGATCGAGCATTTCACGATGCTGCCCCGTCACGCAGACGATTGTTTCAAAGTCTGCTGATTTTTTTTGGAACTCCTTCACCAACGGAGCCATCTTAATGGCCTCCGGACGAGTCCCGAAGACCAGCATTACCTTCTTCATTGTTCTATAATTTTTTAGTTATCAGCCACCAGGCATACTTTATCAAGTGAATTTGCCGTTTTATTCTTTTCGGTTCTTTGAGCAACCGATAGGCAAATTCAAGATTGTGGTTCACCCACCATTTAGGAGCCCTTTCCACATGGCCAGTATATACATCGAAGCTGCCGCCTAATCCTTGAAAGATGGCTTTGTGTCTATGCTGTATTTCTTCCATCAGTAATTCCTGTTTAGGAGACCCCATAGCCACAAATACCACATCAGGTCTTTTTTCGGTTATGTCTTTTATAAGTCTTTCCCGTTCCTCGTTTGCCTTGATATATCCATCCCGATAACCGATAATGTGAATCCCTGCATATTCTTTACGCAGTTTAGACACAGTTTCTTCTATGATTTGAGGTTTACCACCTATCAAATAAAAAGTCTTTTCTCTATAAAATTGAGCTACAATTTTGAGCCACAACTCACAACCGGGAATTTTACACGCATTTTCAAAACCTTTTTGTTTGAGAGCCATTTGTGCGCCGGCTCCATCGCAATACCCTATGTTCCGATTGATAATTCCTCGTGTCTGATCTGTAGCATGTAAAATTTTCTCAGCATTTATGGCTACTAATATGCCCTTATTATCGTTTACAAAAGACAACAAAGACTGTTCGGAATCGAACGGATATATTTCGACTCCGTTTAAAGAAACTTTATTCATTTATGTTGGAAATTTTATATTGCGAGTAAATAATGCGACATTGCATTAAACATAAATGCATTACTCCATCGCATATACGAGATTTTAGAACTGATGCCAGGTTTTAATTGGTAGTAGAAATACCCCTTTTTATCTTGCATATTTCGGATTGTCCATTGCAATACTTTTTTGGCAAGTTCCTCATATTTTTTCATCTTATGTAGGCGGGTCAATGTTATCAATAGCTGCCCTGGACAATGGATGTCAATAGGATACATTCGGTTATCATAATATTTAGGAGTTCCGTCCGCTTCGAAAAAATGATTGACATAGTAGTCGAAACCTTTTTCGATGTAACCATTGAAAGCATGATCCTCTGTCAACTCTTGATAAGCGATCAGCGCATCTAAATTATATCCTGTATGAAAGCTGTCTACCCAATTCTGTACGGGGAGCATTCCATATACCCAAGCCCCGTCTTCCCGTTGCCCGGAACAACAGGCTTTAATGGATAGCTCCGCTAGTCTTTTGTATTCCTCCTGTTGTGTATAATAAAAACAATAACTCAACAATCGAGAACCGAGCAGCGAAGCATTGAACACAGTGTCATTACCCTCTAACGGACTATAAGAAAAGAGAAAGCCACCATTATACGGCGTGCGATGCAAATCTTTTATTACAAAATCCGCTGCACTTAATGCAATCTCCAAATAGTGTTTGTTCCTAGTTATTTCATATGCCTGCATCAGTGCCGTGGCACAGAAATTTGTAGCAACTACTGTGGGCGTGAATTTGGGAAAAAGAAACAGACGGCGTGCCTGCCAATCGAAGTTATACCCCCAGCAAGCACCGCTGTAGCCTTTAGATTGTAAGGATATAAGCAACTCTGCCAATTCTTCAATCCGAGCCTTTATCATCTCCAACGTTCCCATTTTTTCGGATAATTGCGGATGATTTTCCACAACTTTATACAGATTGCAATATCCGGACAAGAACAGCCCGATACCTTTTGCGTTATACTCTTTCGGAACGAAAGCCATCCGTCTCATATTGAAAGGGCAACGCTTGAAACCTTGTATGACCATCAATCTGCACAATACAGACTTTTTCAGCAGCGGAATTGCCTGAAAAATTTTAGAGTTGAGACCATCATACGGATCCCAACCCTTGAAATGTTCAGTCTCACAATAAATTTTTAGCTTATAAAAAGCATCTGCAATATCATTCATTGGCGTTATTCATTTTGTCAAGAATGGCATACGGCCATCTTTATACTTTGGGTTTGTCTCAATCGCATAATCAAGATTCTTTCTCCAGCCAATAATCTTTGCCGGACATCCTGCTACAATAGCACCTTTGGGAACACTTCGGTTGACAAATGAATTTCCAGCGATTACCACATCATCTTCTATTACAACAGGGCCAGCAATAATAACATTAGGTCCCACCCAAACATTATTCTTTAGACAAGGAACTTCTTTATATGGAAACTGCCGTACAGTAGAAAATCGCAATCCTAATACGCAATTTTCTCCGATTTCTGTTCCCGGTATTAAGACAGTGCTAATCCCTTTGCACACACAGTATGACCCTTTTCCTATTTTTGAATCAGCGGTTATTTTTGAATTGAAAATGAGAAAAATCAATAGTTGTACGATTTTGGGCAAAACCGGAAT
>ENA-ORTF01003373-ORTF01003373.1-human-gut-metagenome-genome-assembly--contig:-NODE-3373-length-13932-cov-9.060172_pt1 | contig 13932 bp, 14 predicted proteins | sample MGYA00241908_ERZ509180 | MGnify/ENA primary metagenome ERZ509180 (study PRJEB26280, sample SAMEA2338814) | human gut metagenome | biome: human gut; feature: human-associated habitat; material: faeces... | reverse complement strand
TGGGGGATCTAAAGGGGGCCATTCTCTCACGTGAGAGAATGGCCCCCTTTGCCGCACCCTGCGCCGCGCAGGGAATCCCATTGCTGCCTTCAGGCAGCAAGAATCTGTAAAACGTTATTGCTTTAATAGTCTTTTAATTTCTTTCTCTGCAAGCGCAGTGGCCCCCTCGAAATCCACGCAGGGATGATATGCGGATTCCAGCGCGTCGTGCGCCTTCTTGGCATCCGACAGCGCGCTCACTGCCTCGTCTAAGAGCGACGCCTCCACGCGGTGGGTGAAGCGCAGCTTCGCCTTCTGCGCGCGCGTAAGCTTCTCCTCCGCCATCGCGTCAAGACGCAGGCGGCGGTAGGGCTTCCCGTCGTACGGGTTGCGCGCGTTCGTTGTGATAAACGCCAGCCCTTTTTCCGGGATCAGCACATGCTGGAGCTCCTGCGGCCGGTCTGGATTCGGGCAGGCGATGATGTCGAAATGCTTCGCCTGTGCCGCCTGCACGACGGTCTCAAGCATTTCGTTTCCCAGCCCCGCACTGTCGATGATGGCATAGATGCGCGGGCAGAGGGCTTCGACGGTGTCGAACCGACAAATCTCGCCCCGATGCGTCACACCGCCTAAAAATACGCGGTCGACACGCCCGCTGCCGCCTCCCTCACCGCGCAGCTCGCGTGCGAGAATGCCGTCGGTGCGGCGGCGGAGCTTCGAAAAATCCATCTGCGCGTGCATTGCCACGCGGCGCTCGCTCTCCACCTCGCCCATCGCGCGCAGGATGCGATAGGCGCTGCGGTAGTGTGCGCGGTACTCGTCGCTCAGCGCGATGATCTCCGCGCGGCGCGCCTTGGCTACTTCCACGTCGTAAAATCGCGTCAGATCGACATAGCGCTCGCTCGCGACCGCGTAGGTCGGCTCGAGCACATGCGGGCTGGTGCCGTCCACGATAGCAGCGTTTCGGTCCAGAAAGATCGCGCCGTCGAGCGAATCGGGGTCACCCGAGCAGTTGATGTACACGATGCGCTCGCCCGCGCGCTCCATCGCCGCGCCCACGCGGCGCATAAAGGTCGACTTGCCGCAGCCCGGGCCGCCTTTCAGAATCATCAGATCGTCGAGCCGACCGCCCAAAAGCTGGTCATAGTGCGAGAAAAAGCCCTCTTCGCTGTTTGCGCCGAGGAAAAAGTACACCGGTTTCATAAGATCCCTCCCAAAATTGGTGCTTTCTCCATAGCGTATGCGTGCGTGGCTGTCCCCGCTTCCCGCCCTTCCCAAATTTTGTTTGTAAGGCAGCATCGTTCCGTCATTCAGGAATGAAAAAAGCTCCGTTTGGGATTCCCAAACAGAGCCTTTTTATGTACTTTCTTACGCCGTGAAGATCTTGTCCTCCGCTCTGCGCGTGTAGTCGCGTTCGAGCATCGCGCGGTGCGAGAGGAACGCGGGATCGTCGAAATACTTCGCACCCATCGGGCAGTTGCGCACGCAGGAGTGGCATTTGATGCACACGCCCACGACCTCGGTGACATCATCGGGATTGATCGAGCCCATCGGGCAGAGGGAGGCGCACACACCGCAGTGGATACACTTGTCGAGGTCGGTCTTGGGCTTCGCCTTCAGAAACACCTTCGGTTCGCCATCGAGGCCCAGCGGGCGGTAATATGGCGCGTCGGCGTCGCCGTCGACTGTGACGGGCGCGGGATACTCGGTCATCCGCACGATGCGGCCCACGACCGCGGAGCCGAGCTTTGCAAGCTCCGCCATATCGTCGGAATCGGGTCTGCCGTTGGCAAGCGCGTCGGTAAAGGCGTGGCGGCAGGCAAAGGCGCCCGCGCCGATGGTGTGGAAGCCGTCCCCTTCGAGGCAGGCGCAGAGCTCGGCAAGGGAATTATCAAAGCTGCGGTTGCCGAACGTCACGACCGGTACAGCCAGCGCGCCGTTTCCGTGAAAGCCGGACTTCACAAAGTCGAGCAGCTTATTTGGAAGCTTGCCCGCGTAGGTTGGCATACCGAATACGACAAGGTCGCCCGCGGCAAACTCATACGCTTCCTCGCGCGCGGCGGGCAGCGTGAAATCGCGCACCTCGAGCGGCACGTCGAAGCTGACGGCAAGGGCATTTGCAAGCGTGGTGGTCACCTTTCTGGTGTTGCCGGTGGCGCTGAAATAGACTGCGTAGACCTGAGTAATGTTCATGGCTTCTGCCTCTTCTTTCTTTATTGTTCGGGGCGCTGCCCGGCCTTACAGGGAAAAATCCTCGGACGTGTACTTGTCGTTCAGCGTGGCCGGACGCGGCGGCACACGTTTGAGCGGATCGTAGCAAAAGTGACGGCAGTGGTCAGCAGAGTCGACCACGCCGCGGCGGGAGCAGATGACCTGCCCTTCGTTGATGACAGATCCGCTCTTGCAGTAGGCGCAGTGCTTTTCAATGTCCTTGCGGAACAGATGGAACATGGTCTCCCTCCCCTTTCTTTTACAGGCTGCGGACGACGAGCTTGCCGTCCTCCACCGACGCATGGATCTGCGTGACGGGGTGCTCGTAGGAGTCGATGATCTGCGCGGCCATGACGTCTTCGAGCTCTTTCTGAATGGTGCGGCGCAGATTGCGCGCGCCGTAGGTCGCGGAGTAGGACTTCTTAACGAGGTAGTCCTCAACATCCTCGTCCCACGTAAAGTGCAGGCCCTTGTCCTCAAGGCTCTTTTGCAGCTCATCGAGCATGATGTGGGCGATGCCGGCGAAGTTCTTCTCGTCAAGGCGGTTGAAGCAGATGACCTCGTCCACACGGTTCAGGAATTCGGGGCGCAGGAACTCGCCGAGCGCCTTCATAGCGCGGTCACGGTTCTGCTCGTTCACCGTGTGGCCGAAGCCGACGGTGCCCTCCTTGCGCTCGCTGCCCGCGTTGGACGTCATCACGATGACGGTGTTTTCAAAGTTGACCTTGCGGCCGTGGGAGTCGGTGATCTCGCCGTCGTCGAGAATTTGCAGCAGGACGTTCATCACGTCGGGATGCGCCTTTTCGATCTCGTCGAAAAGGATGACGGCGTAGGGCTTGCGGCGAATCTTTTCGGTCAGTTGGCCGGCTTCATCATAGCCGACATAGCCCGGGGGCGAGCCGACGATGCGGGAGACCGAGTGCTTTTCCATAAACTCGGACATGTCGAAACGGATCAGCGCATCGGGCGAGTTGAAGAGATCCTGCGCCAGCTGCTTGACAAGCTCGGTCTTGCCGACGCCCGTGGGGCCGACAAAGATGAAGCTCACCGGCTTGTGCTTGGGTGAGATGCCCACACGGTTGCGGCGTATCGCCGCAGCGACGGCCTCGATGGCCTCATCTTGGCCGACGATGTGTTCCTTGAGGCGCTTGTCAAGCTCGCTCAGACGGCGGAACTCGTCTTCACGGATACGCGAGGCGGGAATCTTCGTCCAGAGCTCGATCACGCGGGCGAGGTTGTCCATCGTGAGCTGCGGGTCACCCTGCGCGCAGAGCTCGTCGAGCTCGGTCTGCGCCTTGATGGTAAGGCTCTTGAGCTCGGCCAGACGCTCAAAGTCGGGTTCTTCTGCGCCCTGCAAAAGCTCGCGCTCCTTGTCGTAATCCTCGATCTCGCGGCGCAGCTCCATGCGGCGGTTGATGTTCTTGTCGTGCAGGTTCAGATCCGAGCACGCCTCGTCGATGAGGTCGATGGCCTTGTCGGGCAGGAAACGGTCGGTGATGTAGCGCTCGGATAGCAGCACTGCCTGACGCAGAATACCCTCGGGAATTTTGACACCGTGGTACTGCTCGTAGTAGTGGGCGATGCCCTTCAAAATTTTGAGCGTGTCCTCCATGTTCGGCTCGTTGACCGTGACCGGCTGGAAGCGGCGCTCGAGCGCGGTGTCCTTTTCAATGTGCTTGCGATACTCGGTGAACGTCGTCGCGCCGATGACCTGAATTTCGCCTCGGGAGAGCGCAGGCTTCAAGATGTTGGCGGCGTTCATGCTGCCCTCGGCGTCGCCCGCGCCGACGATGTTGTGCACCTCGTCGATGACAAGGATGACGTTGCCCATCTTGCGGATCTCCTCGATGAGGCCCTTCATGCGGCTCTCGAACTGGCCGCGGAACTGCGTGCCCGCGACGAGCGCGGTCAGGTCAAGAAGATAGACCTCCTTGCTTCTCAGCTTGAACGGCACGTCGCCCGCGACGATGCGCTGGGCGAGGCCCTCGGCAATGGCCGTCTTGCCGACGCCCGGCTCACCGATCAGGCAGGGGTTGTTCTTCTGGCGGCGGTTCAAAATCTGGATGACGCGTTCGATCTCCTCCTCGCGGCCGACGACCGCGTCGAGCTTGCCGTCGCGTGCGCGCTGGGAGAGATTGATGCAGTAGGAGTCGAGGAATTTGTGCTTGCTCCCCTTTTCGACCTTCTTGTTGCTGCGCGGGCTCTGCGTCTGCTCGGCCTCGTTGCCATTTTGTGCGTCGCTCGCGGCAGGATTTCCGCCGAAAAAGCGGCTCAGGAACGGGAATGTGGCGGTCTTGCCGTCCTCGTCCTCGTTATCGGCGTCCGGATCGTCGGCGTCGGTCAGACCTTCGAGGTTTTCCGCGCCGCCGAAAGCGCCCATCATTTCATTGGAGATATTGTCAAGGTCCTCATCCGTGATGCCCATGCGGCGCATCATCTCGTCCACCTGCGGCAGTCCGAGATTTTTCGCGCACTTGAGGCAAAGTCCTTCGTTGACGTTCTGCCCGTTTTCCTGACGGGTGATGAACACAACGGCGATATTCTTTTTACATCTGGAACAAAGTTGCGGCTGCATAGTATTTCCTCCTTGGGGTAAAGATCAGGGTAACAGCGCGGCGACAAGCCCGCGCGGAGTATGACTCATAAAAAACGATAACAGATACGTGCCCTCGTAGTCGGCAAAGGCCTTGACGCCGAGCTTCGGTGCGACATCGCAGACGAGAAACAGCAAAAGTGCGCCCTCGATCAGGCCCAGCGCGCCGCCGCCGATGGTGTTGAGCGCGTTCAGCACTGGCAAGTCTAACACCTTGTCAATGCCTCCCGTCACTAAGCGGAGCAGCAGCGTGAGCACCAAAAAGCATAGCACGAACACGAGCGTCCGCACCACGCTGCCGAGCAGCGTCCTTACGGCGGCAAGCGCTGCGTCGCGCGCGGCATTTCGAAGCGACTGACGCACCGCGCCGTCGAAATCGAAGCGCAGCAGCTTTTTGAGAAGCCCTGTCACCGCGAGCGGCGAATCGTCCTGCCAAACGTTTTCCGCGTCCTGCGCGGCGTCGCCGTTTGGCGTTTCACCCGAGGCGTTGCTCTCCGCCGGGGTCTCCCCCTCGATCTGCGGGACATCCCCCTGCGGTGTCTGCGATTCGGTATCAAACCACTCCTCCACGCTCTTTTCAAGGCGCGGCATCAGCATGTCGGTCACGGGCTCGGTCAAAGCGTCGGTCAGGAGCGACGCGCCGATCAGCGCGAGCACGATCGCCGCCAGCGCCATAAAGCTGCGGAACAGCCCCCGCTTGGCGCCGAACACGACGCTTAAAATGAGCACGAGCGCGAAGACTGCATCGATCATAAGACCATTATTCACGTTTCCCGCGCTCCTTTCAAGTCATAAATTGTAACATTTTTAGCGTTTTACAGAAATTACGGAATATAAAGCCAGGCGGACGACGAGCCGATCAGCACCGCCGTACCATCCTCGCGCATGATGACAGAGCTCGCGTACTCCGTGGCGTCCAGCCGCGCGTATTCCTGCAGCTGCGGCGTGTAGAGCACCAGACTGTCGCTGTACAGCACGGCGATATACTTCCCCGCCGCGGACATGGACAGAACCTCCTGACTGCTGTCGAGACTTGCCATCTCTGTACCGTCGGACGAGACAGTCACGAGCTTCATGGTGCTGCCCGAGCGGTAGCGGCTCAGCAGCAGCGCCGCGTAGTTGTCGCCGTCCATGCTCGAACCGCGCAGATACGGGTATTCGTAGCGATAGCTGCCGGAAAGCGTACCGTCCGATGAAAAGAGCGTCAAGCTCTCGTCCGTCAGGCACGAGAGCGTACCGGCCACGCTGTCGAGCGATAGCAGGAGCGAGCCCGTGAGTGTGTTGACCGAGTCCGCTTTATCGCTGCCGAGGGAATAGATGCTCACCGTGTCGGCGAATGTGCCGTCCGACTCGCCGAGCGTCACCGCCGCCATGCGCTTGCAGTCGCGCATGACGACCGCGTCGATGACATAGTGCTCCGAGGAGTTGAAGGCAAACGTCTTCTCGCCCGAAGCGTCGTACACCGTAACAGCGGACTTGTAGCCGCTCTTTTCGGCGTTGAGCGCCAGATAGTCCGAGGAATTGACGCTGACCGACAGGATATTGCCGCTGCACTCGCCGCTCATATCGCGCACAAGGCCGCTTGCAGAGTAAATAAGAAGCGTCTGCCCGCCGATATCATAGACCGCGGCGGTCTGGCCGCCGACAGCGATGGCGGGATTCGTGAGCTTCACACTCATGCTGTCCACCACGCTGCCGCTGCTGCTGTAGATCGACACGCCCGTCGTCGAAGCGACGATCAGATGGTCGCCGAGCAGCGCAAAGGTGTTGCTGCGGTCGTTGCTGAACGAGTACATCTCCACCTTGCCCTGCTCATCCTGCGTGACCTTATTGTAGGAGAAAAGGCGGCGCACACTGTCAAGGCTGCTCAGGTCCTTCCACGCCGCGGCGACGACCACGGCCAGCACGACCACAAGCGCCAGAATCACCATCAGCGCCCGCTTGAGCCCGCCGCCGGAGCGGCGTGGGGCCGCCTGCGAGCGCCTCAGCTCCTCGCGTGTTCCCTTTTCCTCTTTGAGATCATTCATTGAGCCGTTCATCCTCATACCAAAGTCTCGTCATGTACAGTCCGCCCGGCGGCACCGTGGGGCCGGCGAGCGAGCGGTCGCCGGAGGCCAGGATCTCGGGGATGTCCTCTGGCGTGAGCTTCCCCTCGGCGGCGTAGAGCACCGTGCCGGTGATCGCCCGTACCATGTTATACAGGAACCCGTCCGCGCAGACCTTGAGCTCCAAAAGATCACCCGAGCGCGACACGCGGCAGTAGTGCACGGTGCGCACGGTGGTCTTCGTCTCCGTGCCGACAGAGCGGACGGCGCGGAAATCGTGCGTGCCCTCAAAGGCGCGCGCCGCGCGGTCCATCACCTCTTCGTCGAGGTGCTTGGGGTAAAAGTAAGCCCTGTTGACATAGAACGGGTTTTTGATGCGGGAATTATAGATGCGATAGGTGTATTCCTTTTTTTGACACGAGAGGATCGCGTTGAAATCCTCCGCCACCTCAAGCGCCTCGCGCACGACGATATCCTCTGGCGTGTGCGTATTGATGGCAAACGGTAAGCGCTCGACCGGAATGCGCGACTCGGTATGGAAATTGGCGATATATCGCTCGGCGTGCACGCCCGCGTCCGTGCGGCCGCAGCCGACGAGCTTGACGTTCCCGCCGCAGACCTTTGAGAGGCCCTTTTCCATCGTCTCGCAGACGCTTGAGACCGTCTTCTGCACCTGCCAGCCGTGATAGGCCGTGCCGTTATACATGAGCTTGAGGGCGATGTTTCGCATAAAAGCGTCCTTTCTTCTTATCGCAGCGCGATGACCGCGGCCACGAGCACGGCATAATAGCCGAGCACCAGATAGTCGCGCGTCTGGTAGTGCAGCACATTGAGCTTCGTGCGGCCTTCGTCGCCGTGGTAGCAGCGGCATTCCATGGCCGTCGCCAGCTCGTCGGCGCGGCGGAACGCGCTGACAAACAGCGGCACAAGCAGCGGCACGAGCGCCTTGGCGCGCTGCATGAGGCTGCCGGTCTCAAAGTCGGCGCCGCGCGCCTTCTGCGCGGACATGATCTTATCCGTCTCTTCGATGAGCGTCGGGATGAAGCGAAGCGCGATCGACATCATCATCGCGAGCTCATGCACAGGGACCTTAATCTTCTTGAGCGGACCCAGCAAACTCTCCAGACCGTCCGTCAGGCGGATGGGAGAGGTCGTATACGTGAGCAGGAACGTTCCCATGATCAAAAGCGTGATGCGCAGCATCATCGTGATGGCGGCGCGCACACCCTCGATCGTGATGCGGAAGATCCAAAAATGGCACAGCTCCGTGCCGGGGGTGTAAAAGAGGTTCAAAAGCGCCGTGAACGCGATAATGAACAGCACCGGCTTTAATCCCTTGAAAAGCGCCTTCGCGCCCACGCGCGAGATGCGCACGGCGACGATCAGCGTCAGAATGAGAACGCCGTAGGCAATGTAGCTCTTCGCCGTAAAGAGCGCCACGACGTAGAGCACCGTGACGAGGAGCTTTGTGCGCGGGTCGAGCTTATGGGCGAGCGTGTCGCCCGGGAAAAACTGGCCGAGCGTGATATCCTTCAGCATTTTTTGCCGCCCCCTCTCTTGAGCGCGACAAGCTCTTTGCTGAGCTCATCGACGGTGTAAACGGCGGGGTTGATGGCAATGCCTTTATCGCGCAGCGCCATCGCGATGCGCGTGACCTGCGGCACGTCGAGGCCCGCGGTCATCAGCTCATCGCCGCGGGCGAAGACCTCGCGCGGTGTGCCGCTCATGAGCACGTGGCTGTCCGACAGGACAACGATGCGGTCGACGTTTTTCGCGATCTCCTCCATGCTGTGGCTCACGAGCACGACGGTCGTGCCGCGCGCGCGGTGGAATTCGCGGATGTTTGAAAGCAGCTCTTCCCTGCCCTGCGGGTCAAGGCCCGCGCTCGGCTCGTCGAGCACGAGCACCTCGGGCTCCATCGCAATAACGCCCGCGATGGCCACGCGGCGCTTCTGTCCGCCGGAGAGGGCGAACGGCGATTTTTCCAGCAGATCGTCGGTAAGCCCCGCAAAGTGCGCGGATTCACGCACGCGGCGGTCGATCTCGTCTTTGGATAGGCCCATGTTCGTCGGGCCGAACGCGATATCGCGGTAAACAGTCTCTTCAAAAAGCTGGTATTCCGGATACTGGAACACGAGGCCCACGCGGAATCTTACGTTCCGAATCTTCTTTGGGTCGGCCCAGATGTCCTCTCCACCGAGAAGTATCCGGCCGGAGGTCGGCTTGAGCAGGCCGTTCAAGTGCTGGATCAGCGTCGACTTGCCGCTGCCCGTGTGGCCGATGATGCCCAAAAATTCGCCGCGATAGATCGCGAGCGACATATCCTGCACCGCACTGCGGCAGAACGGCGTGCCCTCCCCGTAGGTGTGCGTCAGGTTTTCTACACGAATGATCTCTTCCAAGGTTACAGTCCTCTTAGGTAAAATTTTTCGCAATGGCGTCTGCGCATTCCTCTACGGTGATGGCGTCCACGGGGACGTCCATGCCCGCCTCGCGCAGGGAAAAGAGCAGTGAGACCGTGTCCGGCACGGCAAGACCGATGTCCTCCAGCTCTTTTTTGCGGGTGAAGACCTCGCGCGGCTTTCCGTCCATGACGACAAGGCCGTCGTTCATCACGATCACGCGGTCGGCGTGCTCGGCTTCGTTCATGTGGTGGGTGATGAGGACGACCGTGATGCCCTGCTCGCGGTTGAGCTTTTCGACGGCCGCGAGCACCTCGCGCCGGCCGATGGGGTCGAGCATGGCGGTCGCCTCGTCGAGCACGATGCACTCGGGTTTCATCGCCAGCACGCCCGCGATGGCGATGCGCTGCTTCTGTCCGCCGGAGAGCAAATGCGGCGCGTGCTTGACGAACTGCATCATGCCGACGGCCTCGAGCGCGTCGTCCACGCGCTTTCTGATCTCGGCGCTCGGCACACCCAAATTCTCGGGAGCGAACGCGACATCCTCTTCGACGACATTCGCCACGATCTGGTTGTCTGGATTCTGGAACACCATGCCCACGCGCCTGCGAATTTCAAGCAGGAGCGATTCGTCCATCGTGTCCATGCCCTCGACATAGACCTTGCCGCCGCTTGGCAGCAGGACTGCGTTGAAGGTCTTGGCAAGCGTCGATTTTCCGCTGCCGTTGTGGCCGAGGATCACGACAAAGCTGCCGCGCTCGATGGTCACATCCACCCCGCGCAGCGCGCGGGTGTTCACCTGGTCTTCCGTGCCCGGATAGGTGAAGGCCAGGTCTTGGGTCTTGATCATTTCCATAAAAGTTGCGTTCCTTAATCGTTGTCCCGAAAGAGCCTTTCGGGGATTCATCGCCGCAAAGCGGCGGATTCCTTTATTCCGAGAACCAGCGGCCCGTCGCGCCGCAGGGCAACGCGAGCCCCGTCTCCGTCACGGGCAGGCCCAGCTCGTCCCACGTGACCTTGCCGCCGTACTTTTCCGCAACGAGCAGGTGCAGCATGTAGCCGAGCACCGAGGGAGCGAGCCCCGTCGTATACGAGTTGATGATGACAAAAAGCGGCTTGTCCGATAAGACCTGCGCGCAGAGCTTCACAAACGGGAAAAGATTGTCCTCCAACTTCCAGACCTCTCCCCCGGGGCCGCGGCCGTAGCTCGGCGGGTCCATGATGATGGCGTCATACACCTTGCCGCGGCGGATCTCACGCTCGACAAATTTCGCGCAGTCGTCGATGATCCAGCGCACCGGCGCATCGGAAAGGCCGCTGACACGCGCGTTCTCGCGCGCCCAGTTGACCATGCCCTTTGCCGCATCCACGTGGCAGACCTGAGCGCCTGCCGCCGCACATGCGACCGTCGCGCCGCCGGTGTAGGCGAAGAGGTTCAGCACGCGGATGGGCCGGCCCGCGTTTTTGATCTTCTCGCGCGCAAAATCCCAGTTGACGGCCTGCTCGGGGAACAGGCCCGTGTGCTTAAAATTCATGGGCTTGACCTGGAATTTGAGATCCTTGTAATTTACCGTCCAGCTCTCGGGCAGCTTCTCCTTGTCCCAATGTCCGCCGCCCGAGGACGAGCGGTAATAGCGGCCCTGCGCGTTGCGCCAGCCGCGGTTCGTGCGCGGCGTCTCCCAGATCGCCTGAGGGTCAGGCCGCACCAGAATTTGCTTTCCCCAGCGTTCGAGCTTTTCTCCGCCGCCGCAGTCCAGCAGCTCATAATCTTCCCAACCGTCCGCGATCCACATACATTTTCTCCTTTGCCGCATGGGCATACTTGTTCATAATAATCAATGTATTATACTACGCATTCGATTGAATAGTCAATGTATAAATCGTGAACGATCCTGCGCCATTCGCTTAATTTTCTTTTCCCGTGGACTTTGCCGCGCGCTTGTGGTATGCTGGCAGAAACGACACAAGGAAAGCTGGTCTTTTTTGATGGATAAACTGCTGCTGCACTCCTGCTGCGCCCCCTGCTCGGTCTACTGCGTGGACACGCTGCGCGCCGACGGGATCGAGCCCACGTCACTCTGGTTCAACCCGAACATTCACCCCTGGACGGAGTATGACGCGCGCCGCCGCACGCTGCTCGAATACGGGGAAAAAGAGCTTGTAGAAGTGCATATTTTAGAGGATTACGGCCTGCGCGACTTTGTCCGCGCCGTGAGTACGGATATCGACCACCGCTGCGCGCACTGCTACACCATCCGCCTCGGCACGGCGGCCAAATACGCCGCCGACCACGGCTACGACGCGTTCACATCGTCCCTGCTCATCTCTCCGTATCAGAACCACGAGCTCTTAAAGGCCGTGGGCGAGACGATGGGCAAGAAGTACGGCGTCGAATTCTACTACCGTGACTTCCGCCCCGGTTTTCGCGAGGGGCAGGCCAAGGCGCGCGAGATGGGCCTCTACATGCAGAAATACTGCGGCTGCATCTTCTCTGAAGAGGACCGCTATTCGACCAAGATCGAAAAGGCGAAAAAGCGCTACGCCGAAGAATAAGCAGCTTGCAAAAGGCAAGACCCGTTGGATGCTCCAACGGGTCTTTTTTCATTCTTTCGCGGCGATCAGCGCGTCGTGCACGAGCTGCAAGGCGCGCTCTGCGTCGTCGCGCAGGACGTAAAAGCTCATGAACCGCTCCCCCGCCGCAACGGCGAAGACGGTGATCTCCGCCCGTTCGAGCGCCGTGACGGCTATCTTCTCTTTCTCGATGCTCGGCAGCGCGCCGCCGACCGCCGTGATGGCCGCAAGGCGGCTCCGCCCGCTCTTTTTCTGCGTCACGCCGACGACGCTTGCGTCTTCATCCGTTTCGCAAACGATGCTGCCCGCGCCGCCTTCCCTGCACGAGCGCACGGTGATGGGCACGCCACCCGCCTGCGCGAGCGCCACGCTGCGGTCATGCAGCACCTGTGCGCCTTTCTGTGCGAGCAGCAGCATGTCGTCATACGAGATCACCTCGCGCCGCACAGCGTTTTGGCAGATGCGCGGGTCAGAGGAAAATATCCCGTCCACGTCTGTGTAGATGACAAGCTCAGCGGCCTTCAGCGCCGCGGCGAGCGCCACTGCACTCGTGTCCGAGCCGCCGCGTCCGAGCGTCGTGATGTCGCCCCGCTCGTCGACGCCCTGAAAGCCCGCCGCGACCACAACATAGCCCTCGGCCAGCTCCTTCCGGATACGCGCGGTGTCGATCAGCTCGATCTCCGCGTTCCCATGTGTACCGTCCGTTTCGATGGGGATCTGCCATGCGCAGAGGGATACCGCCTCCACGCCGATGGACCGCAGCGTCATCGCGCCGAGCGCGGCGCTCATCTGCTCGCCCGCGGAGAGCAGCATGTCGAGCTCGCGCGGCGAAGGCCGCTCGCTGATCTCCTTTGCCTTTTGCAGCAGGCCGTCCGTCGTGTCGCCCTGCGCGGAGAGAACGACGACCACGTCGTCGCCTTCGTCCACCCGCGATTTGACGATGCGCGCCATGCGCAGAAGATGCGCATAGTCGCGCACGGAGCTGCCGCCGAACTTCTGTACGATCAGGCTCATAAGAACCACTTCCAACAAAAAATGGATTGACAGCGTTCATCTCAGCCGCTGCCAATCCATCGTATGAACTTGTACAAGCCCGCGTGACTCAGGCCGCGAGGATATCGAAGCGCACCACGCCATCGAGCGCAAGCGCCCGCGCCATCATCTCCTCGATCGACTCCTGCATTTCGGACGTCTCAGCCGAGATCGTCACCGCGGCACAGCCGTTGGTGGGAATACTCTGGTTGATGGTCAGAATATTCGCGCCCGAACCGGCAAAAATAGAAAGGACGTCGGACAATACGCCGGGGTTGTTCTTGAGCATCGTGTAGAACGTGATGATGCGGCCGGTCTTCATGTCGTTGAAGGGGCGCACCGCATCGCGGTACTTATAAAATGCGCTGCGGCTGATGCCGACGGTGCGGGCGGCGTCGCCCGCGGTGCGCACCTCGCCGGACTGGAGCATGCGCTTCGCCTCCGCCACCTTGATAAAAATTTCCGGAAGGGCCTCTGCCGAGACCAAATAAAATTTCGTTGCAGGCGCCATAATGTTTCTCCTTCGCGGTCATCTGTCTTTATATGGCAGGATTTTAGCATATCTTAACGCATATTGCAACACTTTTTTCGGTGGGAGGTCTGCAAAATTTGAATGAAGAACGGCTGAGACGCTTCCTCACTTTATCGCTCGCGCTTTTCATGGGTGCATCTCTCTTTTATGTCTGCTTTCGCTATGTGCTGCCGTGGTGTTTGCCGTTTCTGCTCGCGCTGCTCGTCGCGGCGCTGCTGGAACCGGTCGTTTTGTATCTGCGGCGGAAATTTCACTTTCAACGAGGTTTTTCCGCGCTGATCCTGACGCTGACGCTGCTGTTTCTGCTCGGCGGGCTGCTGTCGCTCCTGTGGTCTACGCTGCTTTCTCAGACGAACGCGCTGCTTGCCGCCGCGCCCGCGTTTTTCGACGCGATCCCCGCCGCAGCGGACGATCTGCTCTCCCGATTGGAGCAGTTCAGCGCGTCGAGTCCCGAATGGCTCAGCGGCTATCTGCACGAGCAGCTTTTCAGGGCCGTCACGGACGCGGACAGCCTGCTGCGCTCGCTGTCTTCGCGCGCGATGGCGTGGCTCGGCTCTGCCGCCGCGG
>ENA-ORTF01003372-ORTF01003372.1-human-gut-metagenome-genome-assembly--contig:-NODE-3372-length-13934-cov-5.769580_pt1 | contig 13934 bp, 10 predicted proteins | sample MGYA00241908_ERZ509180 | MGnify/ENA primary metagenome ERZ509180 (study PRJEB26280, sample SAMEA2338814) | human gut metagenome | biome: human gut; feature: human-associated habitat; material: faeces... | reverse complement strand
TCATTTATATTCTCTTTTACAAATATTCTCTTATATAAATTTTAACATTTTAATCCACGCTCCCGCGAAGGGAGCGACCAGGCAGCAGGAGATTCTGGACAATATCATGCAATTTCAATCCACGCTCCCGCGAAGGGAGCGACATATGATAGGGAGTAGGAGGTGGTTTTGAGTGAATTTCAATCCACGCTCCCGCGAAGGGAGCGACGGCAGCCAGCGCGAAACGTTCTGATTAAATTTTAATTTCAATCCACACTCCCGCGAAGGGAGCGACTCTCGCATCTGTTTTCCTCCTCTCGCAAAAACCAATTTCAATCCACGCTCCCGCGAAGGGAGCGACCGAGTGCGTTCTGGGATATGTTCGGAGACTACGAATTTCAATCCACGCTCCCGCGAAGGGAGCGACTCAGCGATAAGGGAAACTTGTGGCTCTTATAATATTTCAATCCACGCTCCCGCGAAGGGAGCGACACTGTCAACCGCAGATGTTGCATATTTTGCGCCTATTTCAATCCACGCTCCCGCGAAGGGAGCGACGGCTGTTCCACAGTTTCCAATATTCCATCTTCATTATTTCAATCCACGCTCCCGCGAAGGGAGCGACCGTGCTGTCCTCCTTATTCTTCAACATCAAACGATTTCAATCCACGCTCCCGCGAAGGGAGCGACGGACGATGCGGTGAAGGCCGCGGTAGATGCAGAGAATTTCAATCCACGCTCCCGCGAAGGGAGCGACTCACACTTCCGATCTCTGCCGGTTCATCTTCCCCATTTCAATCCACGCTCCCGCGAAGGGAGCGACGACTGCCAGTGTGGAATTGTCTGATAATTCAATAATTTCAATCCACGCTCCCGCGAAGGGAGCGACGATGATCGGCGATGTACTGACCGATTACACGGGTATTTCAATCCACGCTCCCGCGAAGGGAGCGACTCTTCCTGTTCTTTGATTCTTCCGCGCGCCGCATATTTCAATCCACGCTCCCGCGAAGGGAGCGACGGAAGTCGTCGCCGTCCTGTGCCGTCTTGTCTATATTTCAATCCACGCTCCCGCGAAGGGAGCGACTGTGCCGATACCGACCCGTGGGCGATGTTAAAGCAGATTTCAATCCACGCTCCCGCGAAGGGAGCGACGAGTTTACGCAATGGCAGACAGGCGAGAGCGTGATTTCAATCCACGCTCCCGCGAAGGGAGCGACCAGTCAACGATGTCGAAAAAGTAAAAGGCGCACAATTTCAATCCACGCTCCCGCGAAGGGAGCGACATGGGGTATTTGAGCTTACCTTGTGCAAACGCAGATTTCAATCCACGCTCCCGCGAAGGGAGCGACAAGCAACAACAAAAATATTTTCGATGATACTCCAATTTCAATCCACGCTCCCGCGAAGGGAGCGACGGTGGAGGAGCGGCCGGAGGACATGGCAGCGGCATTTCAATCCACGCTCCCGCGAAGGGAGCGACCCATGATCGGTGTGGAAGCATACGAGAACTGGAATTTCAATCCACGCTCCCGCGAAGGGAGCGACTTATCGGAAAACGTGTATAAATTAGTACAAGGAGATTTCAATCCACGCTCCCGCGAAGGGAGCGACTGCTGTCCGTAATAAAAACGTACGTTTCGTTGTATTTCAATCCACGCTCCCGCGAAGGGAGCGACTCCCACGCAGAGTTCGATATCTGCAGGGCACCTGCATTTCAATCCACGCTCCCGCGAAGGGAGCGACGTCTGTTTCAGGATCAATAAATGGTTCGCGGTAAATTTCAATCCACGCTCCCGCGAAGGGAGCGACACGTCTCAATTTTCTTTTATCGAGGTTGTGTTACCATTTCAATCCACGCTCCCGCGAAGGGAGCGACGTGGATTATGCAACTACAATTACAGTAGATCAGGATTTCAATCCACGCTCCCGCGAAGGGAGCGACCAAACGACAACGAAAGCTTTATAGATATTTTAATAATTTCAATCCACGCTCCCGCGAAGGGAGCGACATTCTCACGATATTTCCCATGCATTCCTCTGGCACAATTTCAATCCACGCTCCCGCGAAGGGAGCGACCGTCTTCGATGTTTGATATAATATCTTGTGGCCATTTCAATCCACGCTCCCGCGAAGGGAGCGACCTCAATGCCGCCGTTAAAAGCTCCGGATCAAATTTCAATTTCAATCCACGCTCCCGCGAAGGGAGCGACGATGATTTTCCTGATAAGCCCCGGTGTGAAGTCATTTCAATCCACGCTCCCGCGAAGGGAGCGACATCATTGAGGAATTATACCCCGATGGAATGAGTATTTCAATCCACGCTCCCGCGAAGGGAGCGACATTTATTTTTATACAAACTAAACTGTCATAACTCTATTTCAATCCACGCTCCCGCGAAGGGAGCGACGCAGTTTCAAGAGCAAAGGCGTTTTCACTAAACAATTTCAATCCACGCTCCCGCGAAGGGAGCGACAGCATTTATTAACATCTTTTCGCTTGCAGTACGGCTATTCTTTATTTCATCTCACCAATAAAATATAGCTCCTGTTTTAAAAAAATAAATTAATAAATGTTATTTCATAATTTTTCAGGTGCGAATCTCCATAAGAATTCATATGCACTTCCTGTTCGCACCAGTTTTTTAGAGGAGCAAGACCTGATCGGCAGCAATACCTTTTTCGACCCCGACATGCTCCACTTTCGTCTCGTATTTATTACCAAGATAATAAAAGCGCAGACTGTCTACTTTGCTGTCGATAATATCTGTCAGAAGTGCTTTCAGTGCGATGCACTGAGCGTTATCCAAAATGCATTCAAATACAGAATTCTGAACCCTTCTTCCATAGTTGACGCATTGTTTAGCAACCTTCCGCAGTCTTGTTTTACCAGCTGCTGTTTCTGTGTTCACATCATATGTGATCAGTACAAGCATTTGTCACCTCATTTCCAGAGAAAAACAGGATATTCGTCCAGGTCTCCGCGTAAATATCGGGCAAGGAGCATTGCCTGCACATAGGGAACCATTCCCCACTCCACTTTTTCCCTAAGATACGGATGTGTAATAACTTCCTTTTTTCTATTTTGCCATTCTGTCAAAAACTTTTTCCGCAGCTCATCATCCATCAAAACTGCACCATTTTCTTTTTTTGTAAAGTTTTTTCCGCTAATAATCTTCTTATTAATAAGAGATAATACAAACCGATCTGCCATTACAGAGCGAAGTTCTTCAACCATATCCAATGCCAGTGAACTTCTTCCCGGACGTTCTGTATGCAGATATCCGACACAGGGATCTAAGCCAACACATTCCAGAGCAGACATGATCTGATTCGTCAAAAGTGTATAGGCAAAAGAAAGCATCGCATTAACCGTATCCATTGGAGGACGTTTTGTTCGTCCCTGAAACTGAAAATCCTTTTTCTGCTGCAGAATCAATTCATTGAATACACCAAAATAAATGCTGGCAGCTTCCCCTTCATATCCTCTTAACTGATCCTTGGATGTACAGTTTTGAATCCGCTCCAGGGAAGCTTTTAATTGCATTGATGCTGCTTTTACCTTTTCCGCATCAATCTGCATTGCATGATCCCGGACTGCCCGTTCCAGAACCCAGCGCGAATTGTATACTTTTCCAAGAATACAAGTTTTTGCAATTGTAAGGCTCTTTTCCTCATCTTTTCCTGTATCATACTGCTGTTTTCGTAAAATAACATTTCCTCTTACTTTTCCAGTCACCCGAGCTAAGAATTTCCCCTGTGGTGTAAGGTAACACAAGGAAATATTTCGGTCTACACAAGCGCCCATAAGCGCTGGGCTTGTCCCTCTGTAACCAAAAGAAACAATTTCCTCAAGATTATGCAACGGCAGCCTTCCAATCTCCTTCTGTTCTTCAAAAACAATAATATTTTCTCCATCCAATCCAAGGTAGCTATTTTCCGAAGTAACGTACAATGTATTGAGCAGTTTTTTCATCCCGGTTCCTCCTCCAGCGCCCGTTTCAGATATTCCTTTACCGATCCGGCTTTTTCGAGCTTTGGAAGGCATATTTCCTTCAGAGAACAGGAAGCGCATGCTTTGCTGTATTTTACTTTCGGCGTATACCGTCTGTCATAATATTGATGCATTTCCTCAAATGTCTGACAAACCTCATTTTTCAGTTCTTCCGTAATTGCAACTACTTCACGTCTTCTGGTTTCTCCGTAAAAAATTGCCCCTTCCGTTACTGTTGTCGAAAACATTTCTTCCAAACACATTGCCTGCGCTGTCAGCTGTAAGATATCCTCCTCTGAATGTTTTGGTTTCCCTTTTTTATACTCTATCGGATAAATACTGTAAAATCCCCTGTGTCCGTGCAGTTTCACTCCATCTTCACATTTCCGAAATTCTACAATATCGCATTCGCCACTGACTCCCATCGTTCTGGAACTGACCGGCAATGCCCTTACCACAAGCAAATCTTTCCGCTTTTCCGTCAGATATGGATCATGCGCCTTTTTGTGCATCAGCTCTCCAATGACAGTATGTTCATTTTCTGCCCATTGCTGTTCCACATGAATCAATGCCCATTGTCTCCTGCAAAATTTAAAATGCTGGATACCAGATATCATCAAATAATCGTCTTCAGCATATTCCATTATACGACACCTCTTTTTCAACGCATTTCAAACAAAGTGTGCCTTTTTCTGCTTTCTGATTACTATGCTCTTCTTGTCACTTCAACAGATTCCGGTATCTGATCCTGATGAATTTTAACTGTATAATCTTTATAGTTTCTGGGATAAATAATATCGTCGTTTTTCTTTACTTCCACTGCATCAAATAACTTATATGCGGGACAATCTCCCAGCTCCTTGCTGTGTTTGAAAATAATCAGTTCCCGCACCGCCATCTTTCCTCTTGCCGCAGAATGATCATTTTCAAACATGTTGATAATTGCTTCCCATAAAAGCTCCAGATCTTCCTCAGAAAATCCGGTTACCTTTCTGGCAAGATTTGCAGAAACATATCCCTCTGCACGATATAATCCATAGGGCACAATGCTTTTTCTGCCCATTTCCGTGCTCTTATTTTCCGCGTCTTTTTCTGTCGTAATCGCAACTCTCGTAATCGTTACTTCCTGACTGATAATCGGATCAATGCTTCTGGCAAAGCCAATCTGCACAGGACCCCTTACTTGCCCGCAATTCAGCGATGCTTTCACAAATGTTGTCATAACCGCACCAAAAGTTCTGATATCATAAAAATTCTGGCACATATAATCCCGAATTTTCAGATCTGCATCCGGATCGTTCTTTTTCAGCTTTTTTAATCCATCCGTCACTTTTTTTTCATCTGTCTCATGGATTCCAAGGCTCTCGCATGCGGTTCTATCGCTTCGGTTCAACGGTACGTCTTCACGGATATAAATCTGGAACCCCGGCTCCTCCTCTTTTACTGTTTCCACATAATTTCTGATCTTTCGTTTCAGACAAACATCTGTCACAAGACCGAGACCACTTTCCGGATCAATACGCGGCATATTTCCTGCATCAGGATCTCCGTTCGGATTCCCATTTTCCACATCAAACAATACTACAAACTCATATCTATTTTTGATTGTCTCACTCATTTACTTTTCCTCCCGCTTTTCATATTTTTTCTGCATCTGATGATAATATCCCAGATCAAATTGTCCCTGCTCTTCCAGTGCCAGACGGTTCGGCATTTTTTCTCCGAGTTTCCCCATAATTTCCATAATCTGCTTTTCGTAATATATTTTTGCACTCGGATTATCCCGTTCCAGCTTTTTGATATGGCTGTTTTTTAATTTGAACAATATCGGAAAAACAATTGCCGGTGTCGCACACGCAGAGTTAAAATACCGATCCCGGATTGTTGCTTTAATTCCCGGATTGGCGTCCATCTGAATTGCTTCCAACATAGCAAACAGCCTTCCTAAAACGTATGCCTCTTCCTTACATCCCTCATTTAGTCCCATATAATGTTCCCCCTTTTCCAAATGGTAGTTTTGAATCAAATAAGCCTTGAGGATCGCAGCTTTTTTCCAGGTAACGTTTCCCTGCTCCGCCCTGATGCGGATCATCGTGTCCGTATACAAACTTGCCGGATAACGGCTTCCTGCAAGGATTGCCTGCAGCACCATAGACGCCATATTCGAAATCGGATTTTTATCCTTTGCTTTCTGATTCACCGTTTCCGCAAGCATGTCTCGGATTCCAAGATAACTATTCTGTTCCCATACCGGTTTTACAATTTCAATCCGCTGATAATGTTCTGCAAGATGCTTCAAAATATTCCCAAAAGAATCTTCATAAAAGAAACGAACCGCTAAACGAGCAGCATTCGGTGCAAGTCCAAGGATATAAAACTTTTTATTTGGATTCAATTCAAACTGATCCAGATCGAGATATTTCTGTTTTTTTAATCCTGCAAAAACAGCTTTCAGCATCTCCTCATTATCCGGTTTGGGCTCCAGAAAAGAAGCAAAAAAATCCTGATATGCCTCTTCTCCACTTTCCGCCCAGAATACTACTCTTGTATCACCAAGCTGAAATCGGTATTCTTCCTGTCCCAGCAGGTAATTTAAAGCTGTCGTATAAGCAAACTCTGCATACTTTCCAACCGGCGCATTGTAGCTTTGTTCTTTTCCGTAAGATTCAAATGCCGGTGCATTAAAAGACACCAGTGCTGCGCCGCTCGACTGTGCCCCCGGAACCCCTTTAATGGATCTGTGAATTCTGGAAATCGGACCATAATTTCCGGTTACAAGACAAATGCCTGATGTTTCCTTCTCTGTCTCAGACTGACTTGTGTTCCACATTTTCTGTATTTCCGGATCGTCCTGTGCATAGAATTCATTCATTCCAAAAACAAGGTTCCCGCCGTCTGTAAGCCCTTCCCACTGTTCTTTTAACTCCGGACATTCCTGCGCACTTTCCGGGTTCCAGTTTTTAAAAAAATTGCGGACTGCCTGCGCCATTATACCATCTGTTCCTTCCAAAACAGAGAGGTGTTTTTCCTTTGCTGCCAGAAAACAGTCCATTATCCGCCCAGAAGTCCCTTCTGCATCAATTCCTAACAGATATTTTGAGTTATCACACAGAAAATTTGCCGCTATTCCGGAAGATCGGGTGACCATCTGCGGTACTTTCATCGTTTTGGGAATTAAAACCTTCTTTTTCCCAATTTCTTTTTCCTTCTTCAAGCAGATAATTTGTTTGATTCGTCCATCCGCATACAAATTGATTTCATAGGAAACCTTTGCCTGACACCACCCCGGCTGCGATACTTTCCCCTGCTCTGCCAGACTTTCATATTCCTTTACAAGCGCCTGTAAAATCACCGAATCACCTCACAGTCTCTCAGATCAAGAACACCGTTTCTCATCACCGCCCGAAAGAACATCGGCTGAATATCGTTCGGATCAGAGTAATCCATGTCGTAGAGCACAAAACCGAGATCCTTTTCCGGAACAACAGCATAACAGGATGTAGTTTCCTCTTCACACAATTCGAAATGCGCCGGGAATTCCCGGCATCCAAAATACGGCATGTGATAGCATTCTCCGCGCTTTAAACGACGCATCATAATATCCTTGAACTTACCGGGATTGTCTGTTTCATTTGCCTGTTCCGTCATTTCAAAATGTGCTTCAATAACATATTCCACATCACACAGCAATAAAGATGCCCGCTGTACAATTTCCTCTTTTGTGCTCAGATACAATTCCTTATCCGCTCCGTTATATGCCTGAAGCACATTGCTGGCAGAAATTTTGCTTTTCACTTCATTTCTCCGAACGCTGGTAAACCGGATTGGTTTGTTTACCTGAATTTTGTCGATCACCCATCGAAGCCCCGGATGCCAGTAAATCGCTTCCAGAATTCCTCTTGCAGCAGATGGCGTCATTACATCGTAAGAACACCGTTCCACTTTCATCTCTGGTCTTGAGAAGAGCGCATATGGTCCCCATACTCTGACTTTTACACCCATGCCCATTTTATCACCCCTTTTCATCTATAATATCGAACCATCCTGATAGCAGGCTGCCAGATAGTCTCTCGATTGATAGTAAAAATCCGTATTATAATCAGAAATGCTGGAATCTATCCAGGAATGATATACCTGCCAAAGCCCTTTCTCAATATCCTGATCAGAATAGGAATCTTCAATCAGCCGTTCATACACTTCTCCGATATCCCAATAATCCGGTACTGTATATCTGCATGCTCCCACATTATCAAAACTGCCCTTCGGAATATTGCATTCTTCAATCAATTCTTCTGCCACCTTTTCAATTGGTTCACAATGAAATACATCTGCATGTTCGTAAATCCGATGAATATGCTTTCTTCCCAGATAATCTGCTACTTTTTTCCGAGGCTGTTTCATTTTCCTTCCGATGTATTCGATCAAACTGCATGTATAAAATAAATCATTATTATTTTTTGTTCTCATACACGGCCTCGCTTCCTACAAATGTTAATGTATCCAGCGCTGAAATCGTATGAAAACTGATTTGATGCGTCGGATATTTAAACTTTGCCAGTTCCCAAAATGCGGCTCTCGAAATTTTGCCATCCAGATAGTTCTGGATATAATTGTAAATCGTATCATCTGCCATCGGTCCTTCCACAATATCATATTTGTGTGGAATTCCTCTACGACATGCCACAATAAAATCCAGCCATTCTTCCGTCATCTCTTCAAAATACAAACAATTCAAAGTACTGCTTGGTACATATTCATATTTATTGATGTACCCATCACCGTATCTGGTTGCCCAACGCTTCGCCTGCTCTGCATAAAGTGTGCAGTAAAATCCAAAATAGAAATCTTTTTGAAATCGTGCTTTTCGAATTTCGGGATATTCCACGATTTCTTTACTCCCATGATATAAAACCATCTCTGTTCCCCTTTTTATAAAAACTATCGTTTTTCTCACTGTCCTTTTCTTTATATTTCCACTATACTACGCTGTTTTATATAATGCAACAACATTTTTAATTAAGTGTGAGAAAATATATTGAAGTTTCTATAAAAAATATTTACACTGGATTATATGGAATAACTATTATATAATAAACATCGTCTTTTCCTGTCATCTAAATGACATGGAATTGGGGATTGAAAAAATATTTTTTCACACCATGTGAACCAAGCGATGCGGAACAGAAGTTGATTATTTCTCTTCTGTTCCGTATGCTTTTATCCTCTAACCTCCCGCCTACAGCACTTGCTAAAACAATTACCAGAACACTCCGATGCCTTCTTCAATATCCATTTTTAATCCCATTTCTTCTGTGTACAGTTCCTCCGAAACTAATTCATAGAAATCTTCTATATCACCGGACACCGGACGCAGCGCTCCCTGTCCGTTTAATTTTTCAAAATCCCTGTCATAAATATTGATACAATACTGTCCTGCCTGTCGCATCAAAGTGCGGGAATACCCCTGGTTTCGAATCTGTCCCAATAACTTCGCCGCTTCCTGCTCTCTTTTTACAAACACTGTTACGGTATTCTCTTCAATCAGATGAAACTTTTTAGCAGCTGACGCAAACTGATAATTCTGATTTTCGAAGCAGCGCATCACACCGTCCTTATCCATTTCATCCTGTTTTAATTGATACAACATCTGGAAATACTGATCTACTGTCGCAAGGTCTTCCGGCTGATATCCATCCAGTAAAAGCGCTTTGGACGTATCAATCTGCATCTGCTGACCGGGAACAAACTCTTTTCCTTCCATTCCGAAAATATATACCGGACTCTCCTCTATGGAACGATCTCCATTTCGATTTCCGCGTCCTGCCGCCTGAATCATAGAATCCATTCCCGCAAGCTGTCTATATACAGATCGAAAATCCAGATCCACTCCAGCTTCCACTAAACTCGTTGAAATTAAAATACACTTTTTACCATCTTCCAATCTTTTCCTAATCTGCTCTAACACCCGTTTCCGATGCTTTGGATACATTGTTGTCGACAGATGAAAGACTCCGTCCCCTTTGATCGCATTATAAACTCTCTGCGCTCGTTTCTTCGTATTGACAATACACAACGCCTGTGTTTCTTTTAAAAGTTTTTCCTCCAGCTCTTCTTCTGTCACCGTTCCGATATCTTCAAATCTCGTTCTCTTGAAAAAGCGAAATTGCTCTTCCATACATGGACAAAGCTCAACCGGCTCCCAATTTCTCTGGAAAAAATTCTGAAATGTTGGCTGCGTTGCTGTACAAAGCACAACAGATGAACTATATTGCGCTGCCAGTTCCTCTATAACCGCAAGACAAGGCTTCAGATGCTCCGGCGGTATCATCTGTGCTTCATCAAAAATGATCACACTGTTTGCAATATTATGAAGCTTCCGGCATTTTGAAGATTTCGATGCAAAGAGAGATTCAAAAAACTGTACATTGGTCGTAACAACCACCGGCTTGTCCCAGTTTTCCGAAGCAAGCTGCATCGGTCTGAGCTCTTCCGAACTGGTATAATCAATGTTGCAATGGCTTTCCAACACATTTTCCTCTCCCAGAATCTCCCGAAATACCTGCGCATTCTGTTCGATAATATTGGTATATGGAATGACATAAATAATCCGCTTCATCTGATGCGCTGCCGCATGCCGAAGTGCAAACGCCAGCGAGGCAATTGTTTTTCCTCCACCGGTCGGAACAGTCAGACGAAACATTCCCTTTTCCTGGGTTCCCATGTCCATACAATGCCGCAAAATCTCACTTCGTCTGCCGTTGATCGTATCGGTTTTTTTATTTTCCAGCCATCTTTTATTCTCAAGATATTTATCTAACTTTCTGTACAGTTCTTCTATTCTCGTGCCGGGATCTCGTTCTGTCTTTCCCTGCTTCATAAAAGCTTCCGTATCCAGAAAATCTGCGTCTACCAGACAGGAATAAATCATTCGCATAAAAAAACTTAACGAAAAATATGGGTTCGGCACAGCTTTTGGATCAATGGGCGCCGAATGAAGTAGCGGAACCTCAATCTCAGACTGATAAGCCTGATAATCTTCTATTTTTTTCTTTAGGCGGCCGCTCAACGTAGACTCTCCGCCATTGTCCGTATTACTTCCGCAATCTGGCAAGCCCGCATGATGCCCTGCAATGCAATAATTTAGAAACGAGTAGTATCCTCCTTTCGCCGCACAAAGTTGTGCTCCAGCCGTCGAATGGTCCACCTGAACATCTCCTTTTTGAAGTCTTCTCTGGAACCTGAGACTGTACTTTCCAATATCATGCAGCATACCACTGCAATATCCCCATTCATACTTTCCAAATTCTCCGGCAAACATTCCAGCAAGTCTTGCGACCCCCTCCGAATGCTCCAAAACACTCTGTTTTCGTTCCCCATCAATATGCGCAAAATAATCCATATGCCTCTCCCCCATTTTCTTCGACATTTTTCTGTTACGATCCTTTTTCTGACATGCTCCCGCGAAGGGAACGACTCTGAGGATTTGAAAGTTACTGTTGGCTTTTCACAATTTCAATCCATGCTCCCGCGAAGGGAGCGACCAATGGCTGCCCATACTTTTCGTACATAGCAAGATTTCAATCCACGCTCCCGCGAGGGGAGCGACGTGCTGCATGGATGAATTTAAAAACAAATTTGAATTTCAATCCACGCTCCCGCGAGGGGAGCGACGGCGCGTGTCCGCCGGGAAGAGCGCGAGAAACTATTTCAATCCACGCTCCCGCGAGGGGAGCGACCGTATACCACGGCGTAAAGACAAAAGACGGCTACATTTCAATCCACGCTCCCGCGAGGGGAGCGACTTGTTCACGATCAGACGTATTTTAATTACTTCATTTCAATCCACGCTCCCGCGAGGGGAGCGACCATTAACGCAGAGCGTGCCCACATGGTCAGCCGTATTTCAATCCACGCTCCCGCGAGGGGAGCGACGTGGATGCGTTGGGATTGTCCTTAAGCACAATGATTTCAATCCACGCTCCCGCGAGGGGAGCGACGGGAACTGCTGACGAATGATAAGCTGTCCGAAGCAATTTCAATCCACGCTCCCGCGAGGGGAGCGACTTTGAGGAGGTTGCATCCGGAGAAAAGACATTTATTTCAATCCACGCTCCCGCGAGGGGAGCGACGGGCGAACGGAATTGAAGAGTATATCGGGACGGCAATTTCAATCCACGCTCCCGCGAGGGGAGCGACGTTAAAGCCCCAGCTAATAGACTAATTGCTATTATATTTCAATCCACGCTCCCGCGAGGGGAGCGACGGTTTTCACCAGATTGTAAGCATTTCTCAAAGGCATTTCAATCCACGCTCCCGCGAGGGGAGCGACATTGTACAGGCTCTTGCCTATGCGTTCCATATGGACATTTCAATCCACGCTCCCGCGAGGGGAGCGACCAGTTAGCGAGTACACAGCCGTGACTATTACCGGAATTTCAATCCACGCTCCCGCGAGGGGAGCGACAAAGATGGTACATCATCAATAACGACTGTCATGATTTCAATCCACGCTCCCGCGAGGGGAGCGACGATAATTCCCTGTCTGTAAACATAGACAGAGCGATCATTTCAATCCACGCTCCCGCGAGGGGAGCGACAAAGATAGGTGGTGGGAATACATCTATACACATATTTCAATCCACGCTCCCGCGAGGGGAGCGACGGTATGGTGCGGTCTCTTAAAAAAAGATATGCGATATTTCAATCCACGCTCCCGCGAGGGGAGCGACAAAAAGTACAAAAACAATTAATCAGCGAGATATACCATTTCAATCCACGCTCCCGCGAGGGGAGCGACGATCAGATGTGCCCCTCTGTCTTCTGTTACGTCCAATTTCAATCCACGCTCCCGCGAGGGGAGCGACTGTAGATGTTGGGGATTATGTAATCGCACATGAGATTTCAATCCACGCTCCCGCGAGGGGAGCGACCTAAAATGCTATATAACACAAACAATTTTTTCAACATTTCAATCCACGCTCCCGCGAGGGGAGCGACTATACCGTCAAAGTACCAGTTGTTATACTGGGCATTTCAATCCACGCTCCCGCGAGGGGAGCGACCGTGTCTGGCATTTCGCTAAGACTCCCATCCAACACATTTCAATCCACGCTCCCGCGAGGGGAGCGACAAGGAATTGCTTGTGTAAAGAAAGGAGGAAAAAAATTTCAATCCACGCTCCCGCGAGGGGAGCGACTTCGTTGATCGCGTGATTGATTCCATGTACACCGGATTTCAATCCACGCTCCCGCGAGGGGAGCGACGTTGTCATAACCGTGGTCTTTGATTGCTTCAATCATTTCAATCCACGCTCCCGCGAGGGGAGCGACGTTGCGCCCAGATCCAGCATGGACTTTGCAACCGATTTCAATCCACGCTCCCGCGAGGGGAGCGACCCCGTTCAAAACAGGGTTCGCGATTAACGCAAAAATTTCAATCCACGCTCCCGCGAGGGGAGCGACGATTGTTAAAGTTTTAACATATGCGATTGTTAAATTTCAATCCACGCTCCCGCGAGGGGAGCGACTGCATTTATTGACATTTTTTCGTTTACAGTACGGCTCTATTTTATTTCATCTCACCAATAAATATAGCCCCTGTTTTTAAAAAACTAAATTAATAAATGTTATTTCATAATTTTTCAGGTGCGAATCTCAAGAAGAATTCATATGCACTTCCTGTTCGCACCAGTTTTTAGGAGAGCAAGACCTGATGATCGGCAACAATACCTTTTTGCCCCGTTATTCCCCGTCTTCGTCTCATATTTATTATTCCGATGAAATGTTTTATTCCAGACAATGGGATGTTCGCATAACATACACTCTGTTACTTATTTCTATCTATCCGGCACGATCACCGGTGCAGACAAAATACCGACCTTCTGCAGCACATATTCCTCCGACCATCCATCATCCTGTGTGCGCCAGCTGCCGGGATTCAGGAATCTGTCATCCTCTCCAAC
>ENA-ORTF01003367-ORTF01003367.1-human-gut-metagenome-genome-assembly--contig:-NODE-3367-length-13954-cov-3.325347_pt1 | contig 13954 bp, 8 predicted proteins | sample MGYA00241908_ERZ509180 | MGnify/ENA primary metagenome ERZ509180 (study PRJEB26280, sample SAMEA2338814) | human gut metagenome | biome: human gut; feature: human-associated habitat; material: faeces... | reverse complement strand
GCCTCTTTCAGCTCGTTTACAACCTTTTCTGCATAATCCATATATTTATCAGAAATCGGAAGCACCTTCACCTGTACAGGAGCAAGCCATGTTGGGAATGCACCTGCAAAATGCTCGATCAAAATACCGATAAAACGCTCGATGGATCCAAAAGCAACACGGTGGATCATGATCGGACGATGTTTCTCGCCGTCAGCACCAACATATTCACAATTAAAACGGAGCGGAAGCTGGAAATCAAGCTGGATAGTACCACACTGCCAGGTTCTTCCGATGGAGTCCTCAAGATGGAAGTCAATCTTCGGTCCGTAGAACGCTCCGTCTCCCTCATTTACTACATAATTAAGCCCGAGGTCGTCAAGAGCTCCGCGAAGAGCGTCTGTAGCCATCTCCCAGTCCTCATCACTTCCCATGGAATCTTCCGGACGTGTGGAAAGCTCTACGTGATATTTGAAACCAAACAGCTGATATACCTCGTCAATCAGTTTTGCAACCCCTTTGATCTCCTCACGGATCTGCTCCGGCATCATAAAGATATGGGCATCATCCTGTGTAAAGCAGCGTACACGCATAAGTCCGTGAAGCTGTCCGGATTTTTCATGACGATGTACCAGACCAAGCTCACCCATACGAAGCGGCAGATCACGGTAAGAACGTGGTTCTGACTGGTATACAAGAATACCTCCCGGACAGTTCATTGGCTTGATTGCAAAATCCTGATCGTCAATTACAGTTGTATACATATTTTCTTTGTAATGATCCCAGTGTCCGGAAGTCTCCCAGAGCTTGCGATTCAGGATGATCGGAGTGGAAATCTCTACATAACCAGCTTTTTTATGGATTTCTCTCCAGTAATCAAGCAGGGTATTTTTCAGTACCATGCCCTTCGGCAGGAAGAACGGGAAACCCGGACCTGCATCGTGCATCATGAACAGGCCAAGTTCTTTGCCCAGTTTACGATGGTCACGTTTCTTTGCCTCTTCCATCATTGTGATGTATGCTTCCAGATCCTCTTTGGTTGCAAATGCGGTCGCATAGATACGGGTCAGCATTTTGTTCTTCTCGCTGCCTCTCCAGTATGCGCCTGCCAGATTCATCAGCTTAAATGCCTTACCAACACCCTTGGTGTTCATCATGTGAGGTCCTGCACATAAGTCAGTAAAATCACCCTGACGGTAGAAGCTGATCTCTGCATCCTCCGGCAGATCCTCGATTAATTCTACCTTGTACGGCTCCTCTTTCTCCTTCATGAACTCGATCGCTTCATTTCTCGGCAGAGTAAAGCGCTCCAGTGGAAGTGCTTCTTTGATGATTTTCTTCATCTCTGCCTCGATCTTCGGCAGATCCTCTGCAGTCAGAGGAGTAGCCGGATCGACATCATAGTAGAAACCGTCTGCGATGGACGGTCCAATCGCAAGTTTTGTCTCCGGGTAAAGGCGTTTTACAGCCTGTGCCATTACATGGCTGGCGGTATGGCGCAGAGCTGCCAGACCTTTCTCATCCTTTGCAGTCAGGATATTTAACTGACAGTCATGGTCGATCACGGTACGGAGATCTTCTTCCTTACCGTCAACCTCACCCAGACATGCCACTCTCGCCAGACCTTCGCTGATGTCTTTTGCAATGTCGATGATGGACATCGGGCTCGCATATTCTTTGACAGAGCCATCTTTTAATGTGATCTTCATCTTTTTTCTCCTTTTCGTTCTGAAATAATAAAAGCTTCCTGACCAGAAGAACCAAAAAAAGTCCCTTAGCCAGATGTTTCTGACTAAGGGACGATAAATCGCGGTTCCACCCTTATTGAATCGATCGTTCGGATCGATTCCACTTCATTCTGATGATAACGGAATCACCGTTCCCGATTAAGGGACATTCAAAGCTGGTATTCAGATTTGTTTTCCTGTCCGACGCTTCCACCCACAGCCACCTGCCTCTGTTATTTCAGGCTTTTCCTGCGACGCCGTTCTCTGTCCAGTTCCACAATCCTACTGGTCTTCTCAACACTTTCTTTATATAGATAAACCCGTTTCTGGTTCATCATTACAGTCTCGATTATATCAGCTGTTTCTATTTTGTCAAGATATTTTTCTCTTGAGTTTTCACTACATTGACAGACCGCCTCTTTCATGGTATGATAATAAGGATCTAAATATAAGGGCCAGTACCGGTTTCGACAGGGATCATGAAGCTGGTGAAGCTATCCGCATGCGATGCGTTAAATGGCAAACTTAAAATTAAACGCTAACAACAAATTAGCATACGCTGCCTAATCTGGCAGTTGTCAGCCTTAGAGCACTCACACTTTAAGAATCTGGCATCGAATATGTGAGAAACGATGACAGGCGGGTTCCGGACTGTCAGGCGTATCAGGAACTACTGAAGTTCTGAGGATGTTCGTTTCCGCAGGATAGAGGGAATGTCAAAGAACGGACTATGATAGTAGAAGAACAGGGAATTGGTTTTTGGACACGGGTTCAACTCCCGTCTGGTCCACTAAAAAGAACTGCCGCCCAGCAAATCATTTGCTGATGCGGCAGTTCTTTTTCTTATCTATTTTTATTCTGCATCTTTTACCGATTCTGGAATATCTCAATAATCGCCTTCACGATCGCCACCAGCACATTCCACATCCGTTTTAACGGACCTTCTTCACTGCTGCCGTCTGCCTCCTGATCGGAGATATCGGTTGATTCATCATCATCGCTGATCTCATCGGTCCGCAGGACGATCTGCACGCTGTTCGGGGACGGATTTTTCGAGGAGGTAAAGGAAATCTTCTCCGCCTCCGGATCTATGTTCAGGAAGTTGTTCTCATCCTCAAACTTATCGATCTGCTCATCGAGCGTACTCTTCATGTCTTCCCCCGCTTCCCGAACCGCCGCAAGCTGATCGATCATAGTCAGGTTCTTATCAAGAATCTTCTCCATGCCCTGCAGCGTTGCCTTGGTTCCGGCATCCAGCGAATCACCTGCCGAAATCAGCGTGTCATTCAAAAGACTGAGCATATCATGTGTGGTATAAAGCGCCCTGGTCAGCCGGTTCATCAGTTCTTCCGAATCAGACAGGGAATCCAGCATCGTCGGCACATATTTATCCGTTGTGTCAATCAGGACCCGCATATCATCCAGCAAATTAATCAGTTCATCGGTCGAACTTCTGAGCGCCGATAAAGTCGAACCCGTCTTGCCAGTAATATCTCCCGCCGTCTTGAACGCACCATTCACTTTATTCACAATCGTTTTCGCAGTTTTCTGCGCCTGCTCCACTTTCTGGAAAATGCCCTTCGTCTCTTCCACCAGACTTGCAGCATCCGCAGAATAAGTAGTCGCTGACAGAGACTCCAGCGCCTCCTCTACATCATCTTCTGCATTGCCAATCTCATCTTCCCAGCTCGCATCATTGACACCGCCACTTCCCGGCTCGCCGGACGGTCCGGCTGTCAGGGCTCCCGCAGAAACCTCGGTTCCAAATGCATTCACCTCTGCATCCTTGTCTTCCGTCTTTGTCGCTGATTCAGCCGCTTTTTCCGCCTGGTTACCAGCTGCACCAGACGCTGAACCTGCGCCCGCTGCTTCCTGTTCAGCCGAATCTTTGCTTTCTGTTCCTGCTGAGCCAGAGGCCGAAGCGCCTGCTGCCATTTCCGCGTCATCCGTGGTATTTGCAGAACCCGTAGTTTTTGCATGATCGGCGTCACCTGCAGAATCCGTGATATCTGCGCTGCCAGCCGCCCCCGCTGTCTGACCATTTCCGTTTCCAGATGCCGCCTCCGACGATACAGATGCCTCTTCCTTCTCCGCACTCTTCATCTTGCGGATCCGTTTCAGCTTCATGCCGTCTAACGTGGCTAAACTCTGATTCAGGCTTCCAATCCCCTGTTCTGTCACCGCCAGGGAGGTATTTCCCTGTCCCAGAAGTTTATCGAGTTCTTCCAAAATTTTCTGGACTTCCGCCGTCCGCTGGACAATATCTTTCTCGATCGCATCCTGCGTCTGCTGGCTGACAAGACCCTTATTTAATTCATCCGAAGCCGACCGGAGCGATTTGCTCAGACTTCCCAGGCGGTCATACAGGCGATCCAGTTCATCCTGCATATCTTCCATCGTATTGGAAAGCGCCTGTGTGTTGCTGTTAATATCCGTCACCGCATCGCGCGCCGTCTGTAAATACGGAATCATGACCGTCGTCTGATCCGTGACCGCCTGCAGATCGGCAAGCGCCTGTGTCGAGAGCGCCTCGATCTGTTTCCGGTTCGCACTGACGGTTCCACGCGCCTGATCGAGATTTGCCAGACCGCCCTTCACGCCGGAAACATCCGACTTCATGGATTCCATCGTCTTTAACAGCGCATTCATGCTGTCATACATCTTGTTTCCATCCTCGCGCCAGGTATCTTTCGCCTCTTTCAGATCCTTGATGCGGTTCAGCTCATCCAGGGTCCCCGGAACCATCATCATAATGACTCCGATATTCTCATAATTATCCGTGCCGACCCGGACTGTAAAATCGCCGTCCTCGCCCGGAAGCGCCGCAAACATTGCCGCCTGATAGCTTCCAACCGACTGCACCTGCGCGCCCGGCGCATCGACACTATAGCATTTCTCCATATCAACCGGCACAAGCACGGTCAACACCATATTATTTTTATAATACGCCTTCGCCTTCTCATTCGGGGTCGCCTTTACATTGACCTCAACCAGACCAGACGCCCCCGCCAGTTTGGATGCATCCGCTTCCACTCCATTAAGTTTATAGGAAACGTCAAACGTCCACGGCAGATCGACGCTGTTTTTCGGCATCGTACACTGATAATAAAAACGCGAATTCTTCTCCGGCAGTTTCCATGTGACGGTTCCATCGCCAATTTCCGGCGCCGTGTCGTCCGTCATGTTGACCACCTTGTCATAGGTACCATAATCGGTATATTCGGTCAGTCCATTCGTGGTACAGCCTTTGACCACATTGATCTGCGTTGCCGTTCCATAATAGTCCAGATTGACATACATCGTTTCATCTACCTGAACTCTTGGTGCAGCCGCCCGGACAGGAACTGCCGCACTCGTTACCAGCGTAACCGCTGCTAGCGTCGCCGCCGCTCCTCTTCTAATGATCTTCTTCATGGCTTCCAGCCTCCCTTTTTTCTGTCATCTTCCGTTTCCGGTCTTTTCTTCGTTCTCTCACTTTTCCAAGTAGCCGGAGCTTTCTTCTGTGTTTCTCCCGCGCCTCCGCATCGGAATCTGTTTTCTCTTGAGGACCGCCCGTCTCTGTTATTTCTGTATCTTCCAGCGCTTTCGTTTCAGCTTCGAATTGTTTTCTTTTCGACGTAACTGAATCCACCAGCGGCTTTTTCCCTTTCCACACGGCACCAGCCACGCGTCTTGCCGCCCGTTTCATACGGGCATGGCGGCGTTCGCGCCGTTTTTTGAAAAACAGATGAATCCTCTCAAATTCGTTCTGCATCAGGATATGATCAAACAATACCAGAAATGCCGGCATCAGGGAGCAGACAAAAAGCATACTAATCAGAGCCCCCCGTCCAATCAAATGTCCCAGATCGCCGATCGCCGCGACACTCGATACCTTGTATACAATATATCCGGCACAGGTCAGGATCGAACCGGATGTCAGAATCGCCGGAATACTAAGATTCAGCGTCCCTATCGCCGCTTCCTTCTTATCCATCGTCTTGCGGCATTCCAGATAATTGTTCGTCGTCAGAATCGCATAATCGACGGTCGCACCCAGCTGGATACAGCTCACGATAATGTAGCCAATGAAAATCATCGTGTCTCCGACGATGTACGGTACCGCCATATTGACGAAAATCGCGACCTCAATCGGAATCATGATAAGGAGCGGAATAATCAGTGATTTAAAACTCCACATGACAACCACAAATACGCCGATCAGCGACATCACATTGACACGGCTGTAATCCTTCGTGATCGTCGTCTGGATGTCCTGTGTGGACGGTGTTGTGCCGACCAGATACGAATTTTCCGGATAATATTTCTTCATGATCGCCTGGATCTCATCCGAGCACTGGTACGCCAGCTTGCTCTCGCCCTTACTCTTAACGTAAATAAGGATTCTCGCATAATCTTTTTTATGTAACTGGCTTGTGATGCTGTACGGAAGGAAATCTTCCGGTACGCCCTCCGGGAGCTGCCCGGACAAGGACGTTACACTCTTCATGTACGGCAGGTCTTCCAGCTCATCCGTGAACTGTTTTTCCTTGATAAAAGAAGTATCCGGCACGATTGCCATCATCATATTGCTTCGTCCGAATTTCGCTGTGATCAGCTCATCATCCTCATATACCGTCGTTCCCTCGCTGGCGCCGACCGCGTCATTTCCGTAGAGGAAATCGTTCATGCTCTGCGCCGTGTATGCCGGGATCACCAGCACCGCAATCAGAATCAGCACGATGCGGCGGCTGTTGTAGATACCGTGGCTGAGCTTATCAAACGACGGCAGGAACGAACGATGGGATGTTTTCTCAATCATCGGCGTCATACGCAGAATCATCGCCGGCATGAAAAACACCACTGTCAGAAGACTCAGGACAATACCTTTTGCCAGCACGAGTCCCATATCAAATCCGATATTAAACTTCATAAAACACAGAACGATAAATCCGACTATCGTCGTCAGGCTGCTGGCGAAAATGGAGTTTAATGCCTCATTGATCGCGTTGCTTAACGCGGTCATCTGATCCAGTCCCTTTGCCTTTTCCCTCGCAAACGCGTGGCTTAAGAAAATCGAATAATCCATCGAGCAGGCGAGCTGCAGGACCGCCGACACACTGTTCGTCAAAAAGGATATCCGCCCGATAAACAGGTTCGTTCCTTTGTTCAGGACGATCGCCACGCCCATGACCGTCAGATACAGCACTGGTTCAAACCAGGAGTTCGTCGTCACGGTCAGAATCAGGAAAATAACCACGACCGCCAGCGTCATAATCAGCTTCATCTCGCTCGAAACATTTTCCTGCAGCGATTTATTCTGAACCGCCATGCCGACGTAATGTCCCTTGTCTCCGAGAATGTCCTTGATCTCATCGATCGTCTGGGACGTCCTCTTATCCGTGTCGCCGTTTACAAAAACAATATCCATAACCGCCGTATTATCCTTGTAATACTCATCAACACTATTAAAGTTGATAAATGCGTCCGCCGCGTATATGCTGGTCGATGTATCGAGCCACATGACCTGATCGACTCCGTCCAACGCCTCTATTTTATCCTTGTAGGCTTTCGCCTCATAAAGCGAAACATCGTCAATCATGATGCGCCCCGTGCCGGGGTAGCCGAATTTCTCTTCCATCAGGTCCAGTCCCTGTTTGGACTGGACGGTCGACGGCAGGTATTCCGTCAGATCATAGTTGATCTCGACAAACGGCGCCATGAGCGCTGATATCAGCACCAGAACCAGAAAGACAATCTCGATCGCCCTGCTCCGCTCAATGATAAATTTCGGCAGGGAGAAGGCTTCTTCTTCCGTCTGTTTTTCTTCTTTGCGTTTATGTAAAAATTTCAGTTTCATGCCTGCTTGCTCCTGTCATACAATGATTGCGCTCCTTACCGCATCAAAATAATCATATAATAATGCTTATCGCCGACCTGCTGATGTGCAACACCCATTTCCTTATAATAAATCACCCGGTCCACGCGCTTTTTCTCGTCGCTGTCGTGATTACGCAGAAGCTTTTCTTCTGCCTGCGTCACATCGTCACAGTTGATGAGATAAATCTCCGTATGACGTCTCGCAGTGCTTTCCCCGATAGATTTAAGGTAATCATCAAGTGTGCCTTCATCCGGGATCCGGCTGCTTCCATAGCCCTTACTGCGTGCCATCGCCAGACGGTGTTCGGCGATCTGCTGTAATTTTCCATTTAAAATAAAGCTGGCATCTTTATCGTAATCTTTTTTGTCATCGTCATAGTAATCTTCTTCCTCATCCCCGTCAAACGCGTCCGCCTTCAGCTCATTTAAGCTGTCCGCCATCGCCTGGGTATCTGCATCCAGAAATGCCAGCGTGTACGCGCCGCCGCCCGTGTTTTTCTTCTTTTTGGCGTTCGCCAGGCTGCCGTCCGCGTTGATCGTATACTGCGTCTCATCCTTTGTGAAGGTCGTTTCCTCCATCGCGCCGCTGTCTTTCAGGAAATAGTATTTTCCGTCGATATTCTGCCAGCCGGTCGCCATCGCGCCGTCCCCTTGCAGATAATACCAGGTTCCATTTTCCTGCTCCCAGCCCGTTTTCATCAAACCGTCTGCTCCGAGCAGGTACCATTTTCCGCCCATCTGCTGCCAGCCCGTCAGGTAAGAACCGTCCATTCCCACCAGATAATAACCATTCTCCACCGGCTGCCAGACACCCGCATCATCCGCAAGCACTGTCTGGGCGGCAGACGCTGAGAAAAGGAGACTTACTCCTGCGATTCCTGCCAGCCGTACTATCTTATGTCCCAGAACCGCTTTCAGCGCCCTTTTTAACCCCGGCGCCGTCCGCTTTTCTTCCTTCTTCATCCACAAATTTCTGTCCTTCATACGCTGTCCTCACTCTTCTTTATGCTTATTGATCGGATCCATCTATTTCCAGTTCCACTCCCCGTGCCGTTAAAAGTGCCCGGAGCATCGCCGCCAGCTCCTTTTCCGAGATCCGGCTGCTGTCAATCAGCATATCATAACTTGCTTTATCCGCCCATGTCTTTTTTGCATAAAAATTATAATAATTTTTCCGTATTTTATCCGCTTGTTTGATCAGGTATTCAGCTTCTTTTTCATCTGTCTCGTAACGCCGCATAATCTCCTTCACGCGCGCCTCCATCGGGGCATATATAAATAGAGAAATAAGCCCTTCCGTCTCCTCCAGGATCTTGTCAGCGCAGCGTCCCACGATAATGCATGGACCTTTCTTCGCATACTCCCGGATCAACTGGGACTGCACGACAAACAAGGTATCATTCATCGGCTTTCCATAACCGGTAAACGGATTGCACTTGGCCGGAACCTTAAAAAGAAAACGGTTCGCCTTCATCTCGTCCGCCTCTTCCAGTTCCTCCATCTTAAATCCGCCGCACACCGCTGCTTCCTCTATCAGATGGCGGTCATAACAGGGAATTCCCAGTTCCTTTGCCAGAGACTGCCCCAGATTATGGCCGCCGCTTCCAAACTCTCTTCCGATTGTAATGACAAAATTTTTCATACCAGATTCCACCTTCGTATCTATTTCCTTTTGCTTTCGCATATGCTGCAGGTTCTCATAGCCGTTCCTTTCCCGATTGTCAGCCACTCCTGCCGTCTGTGAAACGTTCCATACAAAAGACTTCTTCGCAGTGAACAGTTACATCTAAAATAGAGCATATACAACTCATGTCTGTTTAATTGACATTTGTTCATTTTTGAACTATAATGCATTATACTAAGTTGTTCGAATGAATACAATAATCATTTTTACGTCAGTTGTATTTTAATCAACATTTCATCACATTATGTTTGTTTTTTGTATCTGGTGTGCCCATTTTTACTTATTTTTAACACTCCCTTCATCCACAGCCTCCGATACACAGTCATACGGCGTTTCCCTGTCTGGAAACGTTCAGAAAGGAAGTCACTATGAAAGAAGAAATACTCGACCGGCGTGTACGAAAGACGAGACGCCAGTTAAAAGAATGCTTAACCCGCCTCCTCAAAGAAAAAAAAATTCAGGATATCACGGTGCGTGAACTCGCCGAGATGGCTGACATCAACCGCGGCACCTTTTATCTTCATTATAAAGATGTCTTTGACCTGATGGATCAGATCAAAAATGAGCTGATCGAGGAGGTTGAGTCTGTCCTGACGCACCATCCCGTTCCCGAACTGGTAGCGCGCCCTTCCCTCGCGCTCTCAGAACTATTTCCTCTTGTACAGGAAAATGCAGAGATTGTTTCTATCTTAATAGGAGAAAACGGTGATCTGAATTTTGTCAACCGCCTGAAACGCATTGTCAGCGAAAAATGTTTAAAAGGCTGGCTGGATCTCAAATGTTCCAGCGATCCGGATACGCTCGCGGCATTTTCCGCCTTTATCGTTTCCGGCTGTGTCGGTACCGTTCAGTACTGGATCGAAAGCGGCATGAAGGAATCCACAGAACAGATGGCAATCTTGACAGAGGACTTTATCTTAAAAGGCATCCGGGTGCTGGAAAATCCGGCTTGACTTTCACGAAATTCCGTGCTTTAATAAAACTGCAATTTTTAAAAATTCAGAAAGGAGAACCACATGGACAGTTGTGACAGCAACGGGCGAAGTCGTCGCGATGGGCAAAATCAAACTATGAATTCCAACCATGCGTACCAGACTGTTGGTCTGCCGCAGGGTCTTTTTGAGTGTGAATCGGGCTGTCTGGCGGCACATTTCCGCCTGCTTTAACAGGCTGGTGATTCAGTGCTGAACGTTTCCCGGCACGATTGGTTTTCATATATATTTGTCCATCGCCCTGGCGCGGGTTTGAAACTGCCATCTGCGGCATTTCATCCCGTTCCCGACTGGCGGTGGATTTTTTTATCCCCGCACTGCTCGCCCTGTACGTCCCAAACGGCATTAAATAGAACGACAGAAAGCGAGGGAACCAAATATGAATCAGACTCCAGAAATGGACGAAAAGAAAACAAGCTCCCCGGAAACGGCTCCGATCGCCGCAACCGCGGAGCATAATGCTAATTTTGAAGAAAATATCCGCGCGATCATCCGCAGCGGAAAACCGGCAAGCGTGATCCGGGATGACCTCGACAATTACCATGCAAACGATATTGCCGAGGTTCTGGAAACACTGGACACTGCGACCCGGAAACGCCTCTACAATATTCTCTCTCTGGAAATGACGGCAGAGATTTTCACCTATCTCGATGAACCGGCGCCTTATCTGCATGAGCTGGGACTTGACCGGGCGGCAGCCGTTCTGGCAGAGATGGATGCCGATGAGGCGGTCGATATCCTCGAAAATTTAGATTCGGAGGAAAAAGAAGCCCTGATCGCGCGCATGGATCAGGAATCTAAGGATGATATCCACCTGATCTTTTCCTACGATGAGGAACAGATCGGTAGCCGGATGACGACCAACTACATCGTCATTCCCAATAACTGTACGATCAAGCAGGCAATGCGCCATCTGATCTCCCAGGCGGAGGACAACGACAACATCGACACCATCTACGTCGAAGACGAAAATGGACGCTATTTCGGTGCGATCGAGCTGAAAGATTTAATCACTGCCCGTGAGTACATGAAGCTGGAGGACATTATCAGTACCTCCTATCCGTATGTGTACGCGGATGAGAAATCTTCGGATTGTATGGAAGAGCTGATCGATTACAGCGAGGATTCTATCCCAGTACTCGATCGGAACCATAGGATCATCGGTGCCATCACTTACGAGGACATCGCCGAGGCGATCGACGACGAGATGGGTGATGACTACGCAAAGCTGGCAGGTCTTACTTCGGAAGAGGATCTGCACGAACCACTGTTGCAGAGTTTGAAAAAACGTCTCCCGTGGCTGGTGCTGCTGCTCTTCCTCGGCATGGGCGTTTCCTCGGTAGTCGGTATTTTCGAACCGATCGTTGACCGTATCGCCCTTCTTATCTGCTTCCAGTCGATGATCCTCGACATGGCAGGCAATGTCGGCACCCAGTCTCTGGCTGTCACCATCCGTGTCCTGATGGATGAGGACATCTCCGCGATGCAGAAGCTGGGATTTGTATTCAAGGAAATGCGAATCGGATTTTTAAATGGACTGCTGCTCGGTTCGGCTTCATTCGTCGTGATCGGCATTTTTGTCCATATTATGAAGCAGAAGAGTCTCTTCTTCTCTTTTGCACTTTCCGGCTGTGTCGGCATCTCTCTTCTGACCGCGATGGTGATCTCCAGCCTGGTCGGCGTACTGGTGCCGATGCTGTTTCACAAGCTGAAGGTTGACCCGGCAGTTGCGTCTGGTCCGCTTATCACGACGGTGAATGATCTGGTAGCGGTTGTGACTTATTATGGACTGGCGGAGATTTTGCTGGTGGATGTGTTTCATTTAGTGTAGAGAACCGGTGAAAATATATATTTGTGATTCGGACGCAAAACAGGGCTATTCTTTTTTAGCAACTTCTCCCTGCTTCTTATAGATAGAGTTTGCATCTACCCCACCGCGCACGCTGGAAAGCGGATAGATGTTGGTGCCGCGTCCGATGATGCTGCCCGGGTTTAGGATAGAGCCGCAGCCTACTTCTACGTTGTCACCGAGCATGGCGCCGATTTTTTTGCGTCCGGTTTCGATCTTGCCGTCTTCGGCGTGGATTTCCACCAGGCGTTTATCAGATTTTACGTTGGAGGTGATGGAACCGGCGCCCATGTGGGATTTATAGCCTAAGATGGAGTCTCCAACGTAGTTGTAATGCGGTACCTGTACTTTGTCAAACAGGATGACGTTTTTAAGCTCGGTAGAGTTTCCGACTACTGCACCTTCTCCGATCAGGGCGCTGCCGCGGATGAATGCACAGTGGCGCACCTCGGCGTCTTTGCCGACGATGACCGGTCCGTGCAGATAGGCGCTGTCAAATACTTTCGCTGTCTTGTGAACCCAGATGTTTTCACCACGTTTCTCATATTCTGCCGGATCCAGGCTATTTCCCAATTCGATGATAAAATCACTGAGACCTGCCAGCGCCTCCCACGGGTAGGTAAACTGTTTCAGATAATCTGAAGCCAGCGTATGGGTTAAATCATATAATTCTGTGATTTTCATTTCTTCTTTTTTCATGATCATTGCCTTTCTTGAAATTCAATTTCTTCTCTTTCCCTGCATTCTGGTAGAACACAGCAACCGCATCAAATGCCGGCCGCAGCCCATACGTATTTCCCATATGAACCGCATTGTAGGTGCGTCCGATAACGAAGCGCTCTAATTTCTGCATATATTCATCCGGTGTGATGCTGCCCTCTGCCACATAGGTCAGACCTTTTTCCCAGCTTGCCGTCAGCTCCGGGTTGAGAAGCTGCTTCATGGATGTGTGTACGACCTCATAAATCAGCTCTCCCAGATAGGTCGGCGTGATGACCTGCGTTTTTTCGTTGAGCGCCATGTATTTGATGTTGAACAACTTTTTCAAGATCTCCGCGCGGGTTGCACTCGTTCCGATGCCGCTGCCCTTGATCTGGGCGCGCAGCTCTTCGTCTTCGATAAGCTGACCGGCATTTTCCATCGCCAGAATCATCGAACCGGAGGAATAACGCTTCGGCGGAGATGTCTCGCCCTCTTTGATCTGCAAATCATCCAGTGACACTTTCATCCCCTTTTTGAGCTGTTCCAGCATCTGGATAAACTCTGGGTGGGACGCATCAATTACCTTTGGCTGGCTGCTGTCTGTTCCATCTGCTTCTCTTGCCGGATTTTCCGCATCATTTCCATCTATACCTGGTTCAAGGCGGTTCGTTCTGCCGACACTTTCCCCGGCAGTGTCCTTTTTCTTTTTCGGAATTTCCGCCACTTTGAGATATCCCGCTTCTTTCAATACCTTGAAACCGGCAAAGAAATGTTCACTTTTTACCTCAATCTCAACCGCATATTTCTGGTAAACCGCCGCCGGATAAAAGATGCTTAAGAAACGGCGCACAATCACCTGGTAAATTTTGCGGTTCAACTCCGGGAGACTTCGCAGCGCGCCGAGTCCCTGGCCGGTCGGTATGATTGCGTAGTGATCGGTAATCTGCTTATCATTGACATAACGCGTTTTTGCTATGTTCTTCCACAGCCCTGCCTGCATCGCCTCCGATGCAAATGCCGCCAGCGGCTCATAATGCGTCAGACCGCCGATATTTTTGCTGATCTCCTTCGCCACCGCCGTTGAAAGCACACGCGCGTCCGTTCGCGGATAGGTAACCAGCTTTCGCTCGTACAGCTCCTGCACCACTTTCAGGGTCCGATC